>Ga0073904_10000333_pt1 | contig 33107 bp, 21 predicted proteins | sample KloWWTrecipitate_FD_66668 | JGI IMG/M metagenome (GOLD analysis project Ga0073904, IMG submission 66668) | Active sludge microbial communities from Klosterneuburg, Austria, studying microevolution and ecology of nitrifiers - Klosterneuburg... | ecosystem: Engineered > WWTP > Aerobic digester >... | reverse complement strand
CAAATCAAGGGTTAAATTTTCTAATCTGAATCACTGCTGTAAATGAATTTTCTAAAAAAACACTCCTTCCATTTCGCTGTCTTGCTTAGTGCTGTGACACTGTTTTTCGGATGTGAAAGTAATTTTAAAGAAGTTCAAAAAAGTAATTTTTCGGAGTTTGTGCCAAGTGGTGAAGCCGAAAAAATAAATTTAAAATACACAGATTCAGGTCGAATCACAGCTATTTTGGTCAGTCCAAAAATGATGGAATATGCCAATGTTGCTTTTCCGTTTACTGATTTTCCAAAAGGAATCGATGTTACTTTGTATGACAAAAACAACAAAAGAACTATCATTTTGGCCGATTATGCTACTTCGTATAAATCGACAAATATTATTGATTTGAAAGGAAATGTAAAAATCACTTCACAAGACGGACAAATTCTTGAAACAGACCAATTGTATTTTGACCAAAAAAACGAATGGTTTTTTACTGAAAAAAGCTTTAAATTTACAGACCCAAAAGGTACTTCAAACGGTCAGGGAATCGATTTTAGCAAAGATTTTAAAGTGATTAATTCACAAAAAATTGCTGGGGAAATTGAATCTGACGAATAAATTAAATTCTTATTTTTATGAAATCGCCATTAACAACAAGTTTGCGCAAGCAAACACCCATAAGTAAAAAGGCGATAACATATATGACCGCTTAAAAATCAAAATTTACAGATATGAAATATTTAAAATACACCCCCTACATTTATCTGATAGCCGCAATCATTTTTGCAATCCGAGCTGTCGAAATTTGGGATAAAGAACAAGATCAGGCGTATCTTTTTTTAGGAATTACAGTCCTTTCTGTTTTTATGTTTTTCTTCAGACGAAGATTTGCCAAAAAGTTCGAAGATAGAAATAGTAAGCCCTAAATTATGGAAATTAGTATTATCGTTTGGTGTTTAATACTATGTGCTTTCTTTTCGGGAATGGAAATTGCTTTTGTTTCTTCCAATAAAATCTACCTTGAAATAGAGAAAAAACAAGATAATTTCATTTCAAAAACCCTTTCAAAACTTACCGAAAACCCTTCAAAATTTATCGCTGCAATGCTCATCGGTAAGAATATTGGATTGGTTATTTATGCATTTTTGATGGGCGATTTAGTGATGGTTTGGATAGAAAATCTAGGATTTCATTTTTCTGAATTTTGGAATATTTTGCTTCAAACAATCATCTCGACGATTCTTATTTTGGCTACAGCCGAATTTTTGTCCAAGGTTTTCTTCCAGATTTATGCCAATATATTAATCAAGGTTTTTGCACTTCCGGCTTATGGATTTTACCTTTTGTTTTATTATATTTCTTCGTTTATCATTTGGATTTCGGATGTTATTTTGATTAAATTCCTCAAAACCCAAGGTAGTCAGATTCCTTTGTATTTCAGCAAAGCCGAACTAGGAGATTATATCACCGAACAAATGAGTACCGTTGAAAAAAACGACGAAATGGATTCTGAGATTCAAATGTTTCAAAATGCGCTTGATTTTTCAGGAGTCAAAGCGCGTGATATTATGACGCCAAGAACAGAGCTTGTTGCTATAGATTTATTCGATTCTGTTTCAGAATTGAAAGAATTATTTATTGAAACGGGATATTCTAAAATAGTAATTTTTAATAACTCACTCGACGACATCGTTGGTTATGTACATTCCTTTGATTTATTCAAAAAACCAAAAAACATCAAATCAATACTCATTCCCGTAGAATTTGTCCCGGAAACTATTTTTATTAAAGACGCAATGAATTTGCTGACCAAAAAAAGAAAAAGTGTAGCCGTTGTTCTTGATGAATACGGTGGAACTTCCGGAATTATTACCATCGAAGATATTGTCGAAGAACTTTTTGGAGAGATTGAAGACGAACACGATTCAGATGAAGAATTAACCGAAGAAGAACTCGAAGACGGCGTTTATCTTTTTTCGACTCGATTAGATGTAGAATATTTGAACCAAACATACAAACTGGATATTCCCGAAAGTGATTCTTACGGAACTTTAGGTGGTTTTATAGTAGATACTACCAAAGAAATTCCTCAAAAAGGTGATGCAATTGCCATTGGAATTTACCATTTTATCATCGAAGAAGCCACCAACAAGAAAATCGAATTGGTTAAAATGACAATAAAAGAATGATTTTTTTTGGGAAATCAAAATTTCTTGTAAATTATAGCGCGACTATTATAATTATTAACTAGATAATTGTATTTTCGCAGACTGAATATAAAAATTAATAAAAATAAAAATGGCAGTTTTACAAAAAATTAGACAACGTTCCGCATTATTGATAGTAGTTATTGGATTTTGTTTATTTGCATTTATTGCAGGGGATGTTTTTACTAAAGGGAACTTTGGTAAAAGTTCAAATGATGTAGGTAGTGTTAACGGAAAAGACATTCCATTCGAGGATTTTAGACTTAAAGTGAGCAATGTCGAAAAAAGTCAACAAGGAGTTACTCCAACTGCAGCAGCAAATAGAGTTTGGGATCAAGAAGTATCTATTGCTTTGCTAACTTCAGAATTTGATAAATTAGGTTTGAGAGTGGGAGCCAAACATATAATGGAGGTTTTAAAATCAGATCAAAATATTGGTAAAAATCCAATGTTTTTGAATTCGGCAGGACTTTTTGACGAAGCTAAATTCAAAGAAGCTATCAAAACAAATCCAGAAATCGCTCAATACATTAATGATAGAGAAAAAGATGCTGAGTTGAATGCAAAATATCAAATGTATGCTTCAATGATAAAAGCGGGAACTTATACTACCGAAAGCGAAGGGAAATTAAAATACGAAATGGAAGCTAACAAAGTGAGTTTTGCTTATGTTGCCGGATTGTATTCTACCATAAAAGATAGTGATGTTAAAGTTACTGACGATGAGATTGTAGCTTTCATGAAAAAGAATGAAAAAAAATACAAAGCAGACGAAAATCGTGAAATCGAATATGTTTTAATCGAAGACAAAGCATCTCCAGAAGATGAAGCTGAGATAAAAGCTAAAATCAACGGATTATTATCCGGAAGCGTAGTTTACAATACAAAAACTGGAAAAAATGATACTTTACCAGGTTTCAGATCTGCAACAAATGTTGTTGAATTTGTAAATGCAAATTCAGATGTTCCTTATGATTCTACTTATGTTGCCAAAAAAGATTTGCCAGCGGTTGATGCAGACAAATTATACAATTTGGCTCCAGGCGAAATCTACGGTCCTTATATGTTCGGAAAATACTATTGTCTGTCTAAATCAATGGGTAGAAAAGTAGGAGTAAATGCAAAAGCAAGTCATATTTTGATTAGCTACGAAGGTACTCAGGTTCCCAATAAAAAAGAAAAAAGAACAAAAGAACAAGCAAAAGCCAAAGCAGAATCAATTTTGGCTCAAGTAAATGCCAATCCAGATAGTTTCTTGATGTTAGCTTTTACAGCATCAGATGATTCATCTGCACAGCAAGGTGGTGATTTAGGCTATTTTGGTCCAAACCAAATGGTGAAACCTTTCAACGATTTTGTTTTTAGCAATCCTATTGGAAAAGTTGGATTAGTAGAAACCCCTTTCGGTTTTCACATCATCAAAGTTACTGATAAACAAGATGGAATTCGTTTAGCTACAGTAGCTCAAAAAGTAGAAGCTTCAGAAGCTACTTCTAATAAAGTTTTTGAGCAAGCAACCAATTTTGAGATGGATGCTAACGAAAAAGATTTTGCAAAAACAGCTGCAGCTATGAAACTTACAGTGGCACCTTCAGTTACTGTAAAAGCTATAGACGAAGCTTTCGGACCATTAGGGAACCAAAGAAATATTGTAAGTTGGGCTTTCGAAGATGGAACTGAAGTTGGTGCTATCAAAAGATTTGAAGTTGCCAATTTAGGGAATGTTATTGCAAAACTTAAAAAAGTAAACCCAGAAGGATTAATGGCAGTTGATTTGGTTCGTTCTTATGTGGAGCCAATTCTTAAAAACAAGAAAAAAGCCGAATTAATCAAAGCTAAAATGACAGGAACTTCATTAGAAGCGATTGCAAAAGCTACAGGTTCAGCAGTACAACAAGCTACAGATGTTACAATGGAAAATCCAGTTTTAACTGGTGGTGTGGGTCAAGAGCCTAAAGTTGTTGGAAACGCATTTGCATTAACAGCCGGTAAACTTTCTGCTCCTATTGAAGGAAATACGGGAGTTTATGTTGTGAAAAACACAAATACTGTAAAAGCACCTGTTTTAAAAGATCATACAGCTTATGTAGCCAAATTGAAAGCGCAAAGTGCTGGAGATTTAAACAGAGTTTTGCCTGCATTAAAAGACAAAGCTGAAATCAAAGACAACAGAAAAGAATTCAATTATTAGATTCAAGTTTTAATACAAAATGGAATCCTGTTTAGTTCTGAACTAAACGGGATTTTTTTATTTACAAAATCATATCTTTATAAGAAACGATGGTTCGAAAACCTCTTTGGTTAAAATAATCCGCCGGGTTTTCTTTAGAAATTGCTAAGACAAAATCTCCACCCCAAGCGCCAAGACTTTTTATGATGCCGTTAAAATCTGGAAACAAGGATTCTTTTATGGTTTGCATTTCGAGAATATTACTCATTTCTGCCTCGTGTTCTTCTAAAGCGATGGCGAATTCTTGAAGCGTTTTTGCTTTTAAAACAGCTGAGGTTATTTTGTTGTTTGTGATAATATTATCTGATAATGCTTCGTTTTTGTTATTATAATAAGAGACTATAGACGCTTTGCTGCTTTGCTTTTTCTCCAAATAAACAAAGTGTAAATTTTCGGCAAATTGAGGTTCAAATGATACCGTTTCTATTATTGGCTTGCCATTATCTAAATGATATAAAATAGGGCTGTCGTTTTGGGCGCAGGCAATGTCATATCCGCTGCCGCCAAAACTATTGTTGAGCAAAACAAAAGCATCAATCTCCAGCCATTGTGCAATATTATTAATCAAAGTAGAGGAAGTTCCCAAGCCCCAATTTCTGGGAAAAGTCAATTGAGTGGTGATGTGATACCCTTCGGAATTATCAATAAAATCCGGATTTAACAAATAACCTTGATGCAAAATTTCGATTAAAGTATTTTTTACAGACTCAGATTCTCCGAGAGAGTTTTTTTTCAAAATGTCCTGAAACGAAAGTTGGAAGTCAATCCAAATACTGCCATCTGCATCATAACTAATCCATTTTATTTCTTGGTTTTTGGTTTTTTCAACGATTAGATTTTGTCCAAATTTGGTAGGCAGAGCCAATGCTTTGGCACCGTCAAGAACTAGATATTCTCCCGTGATTAATAGTTTTCCGTTGCTGTAAAATTCTTTTTTCATAAGTTTTGCCACGAAGGCTCAAAGTCGCAAAGTTTTTTGAGCGACTAATTAATTTTAAATAAAATCGGTGTTAATCCGTTGTATCCGTTTAATCTGTGGCCATTTTCTAAACCGGTCTTCTTAAAGTTTCAATATATTCTACAACAGCACTGTGCGAAACTACGTGATGTTTGAAATGTTTCCGAATCAAAAGGCGTTCCTCTTCATTGGCTTCAAATTGGTTTAGGATATTATTCAAATGCATTTTCATATGACCATCCTGAATTCCGGTTGTGGTTAGCGAACGCAAAGCGGCAAAATTTTGTGCCAAACCAGCCACCGCCACAAACTGCATTAATTCCTTAGCCGAGGGATTTTCTAGCATTTCCAAAGATAATTTTACCAAAGGATGCAAAGAAGTCAATCCGCCAACAGTACCTAAAGCTAAAGGAACTTCCAACCAAAAAGTAAAAATCCCATTTTCGATTGTAGCGTGAGACAAACTCGAATAGCTTCCGTTTCGAGAAGCGTAAGCGTGAATTCCAGCTTCAACGGCGCGGAAATCATTGCCCGTAGCAAGCACCACAGCGTCGATTCCGTTCATAATTCCTTTGTTGTGGGTTACAGCTCTAAAAGGTTCTACTTCGGCGATTTGGATTGCTCGAATGAATCTTTCAGCAAATGCTTTTGGATTTTCGATATGTTTTTCGACCAAGTCATCAACAGGGCAAGAAACTTCGGCACGAACAATACAATTAGGAACATAATTCGAGAGAATACTCATCACCACTTCGATGTCTTTTTCTGCTGCGGTAAACGAATCATATAATTGCGCCTCTTCTTTCAAAGTTTTGGCAAATTGCTCTAAACAAGAATTGATAAAATTGGCACCCATCGAATCTTTCGTTTCAAAAGTAGCGTGCAATTGATAGTAATTGGGCAACAAATTGGTTTTGTCTCGTAATTCAATATTTAAAATTCCGCCACCACGTTTTTGCATGTTTTTGGTAATGCTTTCGGTGTTGCTGAAGAATTTGGTTTTAGTTTGGGCAAAGAATAAATCTAGTTTCGATGCGTCACCTTTAAAAATAAAGTGTACTTGTCCAATCTTTTCGGTATTGATAACCGTAGCTTTAAATCCGCCACGAGTGGACCAAAATTTTGCTGCTTTAGAGGCGGCAGCCACTACAGAACTTTCCTCAATCGCCATCGGAATACTGTTGTATTTTCCGTTAATCAAAAAATTGGGTGCCACACCAAGCGGAATGTAGAAATTACTTATCGTGTTTTCAATAAATTCATCGTGTAATTTCTGTAATTTTTCGTCCGAATTCCAATAGTTTTTAAGTATGGAAATGGCATCTTCAGGGCTAGAAAAGTATTCTTTAGCAATCCAGTTTATTTTTTCTTCTTTAGATAATTTCGAAAATCCGGCAACAGCGTTATTCATTATCAATTGATTATGGGATGATATGGGACAAAGATACGGATTTAGTGGTTTTATTCAGATTCAATTTGCAAGCAATAAAGGATTAAATAGTATGTTTTTTAACATTTAACAGTTAAAACGTGAAATAATTGTAAAATTTTCACTAAAATTGGGGGCTTATAAATTAATAATATATTAATGATTTCAAATAAGATTAACCTACTGTTTTTGTTGCTGTTAACTCCTGTTTTTGCGCAACAAAGAATTACCGTCGAAGCCATTTATACCGGACAATTTCAACCTAAAGGAATGGTTGAATTGCAATCGATGAAAAACACCAATCAATATACGGTTTTAAATTCTGACGAAGCCTCTGGAAGTATGCAAATTGATGTATTCGATTTTGCTACTTTAAAAAAAGTAAATACATTAATCGAGACAAAAAATCAAAGTAAACTATTAAGTGGAATCGATAGTTATACTTTTAGTTCCGACGAAAAACAGATTTTGATTGCCAATAACACCAATCAAATTTACCGTTATTCCACAACTGCCGATTATTTTCTGTATAATTTTGAAACCAAGGAACTGGATAAAATTCTAGAACAAGTGCAAGAGCCTACTTTTTCACCTGACGGGAAAAAGATAGCGTATGTCAAGGAAAATAATATTTATATTTATGACATAGCTTCTAAAACGTACAATCAAATCACCACCGACGGAAAGAAAAATTCCATAATAAACGGTATTACGGATTGGGTTTATGAAGAAGAATTTGCCTTTGTGCGAGCCTTCGATTGGAGCAAAGACAGCAAAAAATTAGGATATATTCGATTTGACGAAAGTCAGGTTCCAGAATTTTCAATGTCGATTTTTGGGAAAGACTTGTATCCAAAAATTGAAACTTTCAAATACCCGAAAGCGGGCGAAAAAAATTCATTGGTTTCTTTGCATTTATACACTGTGGATTCAAAAACTACTAAAAAAGTAGATTTAAGCCAATACAATGATTTTTATATTCCAAGAATTGAATGGACGAATGATGCCAATGTTTTATCGGCAAAAATATTAAATCGTCATCAGGATAATCTGGACTTGCTATTTGTAGATGGAACAACGGCAGCAACAAAAGTTGTTTTGAGCGAAAAAGACAAATCGTATGTCGATTTTGTGGATAAAGATAATGTGACGTTCTTGGAAGATAATAGTTTTATTTGGACTTCGGAAAAAGACGGTTTCAATCATATTTACCATTACGACAAAACCGGAAAACCAATCAATCAAGTGACCAAAGGCAATTGGGAAGTAACTGGATATTATGGTTTTGATGAGAAAACCAAATCGATTTTTTATCAATCGACAGAGAACGGTTCCATCAATAGAGACGTCTATAGAATAAATTTAGACGGAAAAAACAAAACAAGATTATCGCAAAATACAGGAACAAATGGAGCTACTTTTAGTCCCAATTTTGAATTTTTTATCAATTCCTTTTCGACTGCTTCTCAGCCAACAATCTATACTTTGAACGATTCTAAAACAGGAAAACAAATTCAGGTTATAGAAAACAACGAGGCTTTGGCATCCAAATTAAAAGCCTACAATTTGCCACAAAAAGAATTTTTTGTACTCAAAACCGAGAAAGGCAATGAGCTAAATGCTTGGATTATGAAGCCAAAAGATTTTGATGCATCCAAAAAATATCCTGTTTTTATGTACCAATATTCAGGGCCGGGTTCGCAACAAGTGAATAACGAGTGGGGTTCTTATGATGATTATTGGTTTGCTATGCTCGCCCAACAAGGGTATATTGTGGCTTGTGTTGACGGTCGCGGAACAGGTTATAAAGGTGCTGATTTCAAAAAAGTCACCTACAAACAATTAGGAAAATACGAAGTCGAAGACCAAATTGATGCCGCTAAAGTAATAGGGAATTACGCTTTTGTAGATAAATCCAGAATTGGAATTTGGGGTTGGTCGTATGGTGGTTTTATGTCGAGTAATTGTATTTTGAAAGGGAATGACGTTTTCAAAATGGCGATTGCGGTGGCTCCGGTAACCAATTGGCGTTTTTATGACAGCGTTTATACTGAAAGATATATGCAGACTCCACAAGAAAATCCTAGTGGATATGACAATAATTCGCCCATAAATTTTGTAGAAAAACTGAAAGGAAAATATTTGCTGATTCACGGATCGGGCGATGATAATGTGCATGTACAAAATTCGATGCAAATGATGGAAGCTTTGATTCAAGCCAATAAGCAATTTGATTCGCAAATTTATCCCGACAAAAACCACGGAATCTACGGCGGAAAAACAAGAATACAATTGTTCAATAAAATGACTAATTTTATAAAAAATAATTTATAACAATAACCTTAACCAAAATAAATAATATGAGTGAAGCAGCGTTAAAAACAGGACATCCAAAAGGACTTTGGGTATTATTTGGAACAGAAATGTGGGAACGTTTCAATTTCTATGGAATGCGGGCAATCCTAACATTATTCCTCGTGAATTCCTTAATGATGAAAGAAGAGGATGCTTCTTTGATTTATGGAGGTTTTCTCGGATTATGTTATTTAACTCCAATGTTAGGTGGTTTTGTCGCTGACCGTTTTTTTGGAAATAGAAACTGTATTTTATTAGGAGGTTTGATGATGGCGATTGGACAATTTTTGTTGTTTGCCAGCGCTAGTGTTTTTGGAACCAATATTAGTTTAGCTACTACTTTGATGTGGTCCGCTTTAGGAATTATTATTTTTGGTAATGGATTTTTCAAACCAAATATTTCCAGTATGGTGGGAAGTTTGTATCCAAAACAAGAAAAAAGCAAATTGGATACTGCCTTTACCATTTTCTATATGGGAATCAATTTAGGGGCTTTCTTGGGGCAATTGATTTGTCCAATTGTAGGTGATGTGAAAGATGCTGAAGGAATTAGAGATATTCACGCTTTCAAATGGGGATTTTTGGCAGCTTCAATTGCGATGTTAATTGGAACCGCCATTTTTTATGTATTGAAAAATAAATATGTTGTAACTCCAGAAGGAAGACCTCTTGGCGGATTACCATCAAAAAATGAGGCTTCTGATTTTGAAGAAGGCGAATCTCAAAAAGCAGTTTTTTCTCAAACAGCTTTGATAATTGCAGGAATTGTGTTTTTGGCTTTAGGCGCAATTATTCATTTTGTTTTTGATCAAAACTTAATTTATACTTTGATTTATTCTAGTGGTTTGACTTTAGCAGGTTTAATAGTTTCCGATACTTCATTGACTAAAATTGAACGAGACAGAATATTTGTAATTTATATTGTTGCTTTCTTTATCATTTTCTTTTGGGCAGCATTCGAACAAGCGGGCTCTTCATTGACTTTTATTGCCGATAATCAAACCGATAGAAACTTCTTTGGTTGGAATATGCCACCATCGATGGTTCAAATTTTTAATGGATTATTTGTAGTTGCTTTTGCTATTCCGTTTAGTATGCTTTGGGATTATTTAAGAAGCAAAGACAGAGAACCTATTTCGCCAATGAAACAGGCTTTTGGATTGGCATTGATAGCTTTGAGCTATTTTATCATTGCTCACAACGTTAAAGATTTAGGAAATAATGGGCTTTTGGCAATCAAATGGTTGATTCTTTTGTATTTAATTCAAACTTGTGCGGAATTGTGTTTGTCGCCAATAGGATTGTCATTGGTAGGGAAATTATCTCCAAAGCGTTTTTCATCTTTATTATACGGAGTTTTCTTTTTGTCCAATGCTTCAGGTTATGCATTGGCTGGAACTTTAGGCTCTATTATGCCTGCAACTGGAGATAAATTCATCAAAGCCAAAGAACTTGGGATTGATTTACAAGGAATTTTAGACAAAACCGTTACACCAACTGCAGAGCAATTGAAATTATTAGAAACCAATCAGATTAGCGATCATAATCCGTTTTTTGCAGGATTTGAAATTCATAATTTATTTGAGTTCTTTATGGTATTTGTAATACTGACAGGACTGGCGGCAATAATTTTGTTTGCATTGACGCCTTTCTTGAAAAAAATGATGCACGGCATTCGTTAACAAAATTTAAAAATTATTTTTATACCTTTCAAACCTACAAGAGATTCCTGTAGGTTTGTTTTTTAAAGCGATTTGTTATGTGGAAAAATCACCCTAAAGCCCTGCCTTATTTGTTTTTGTCCGAAATGTGGGAACGTTTTGGGTATTATTTAATGATTGGTATTTTCACGCTTTATCTAAAAGATGTCGAAGCTGGTTTTGCTATGACCGAGAAAGAAGCTTCGGATTTATACGGAACTTTCATTGCCTTGGTTTTCTTAACGCCTTTCATAGGTGGTTTGGTTGCCGACAGGTATTTGGGTTATCGCAAATCGATTGTGATTGGCGGATTAATGATGGGCGTAGGTTATCTGATGATGGGAATTCATAGTTTGCCAATGTTGTACATCGCGATGACTTTGGTTATTGTGGGCAATGGTTTTTTCAAGCCCAATATTTCAACCCTTTTGGGGAATTTTTATTCTAAAGAAGAATACCTTGACAAAAAAGATGAAGGATACAATATCTTTTATATGGGAATAAATGTGGGTGCTTTTATTTGTAACTTTTTTGGAGCCGCATTACAAATACTTTTGGGTTGGCAATATGCTTTTATGGCAGCCGGAATCGGAATGTTTATAGGTGTTGTGGTTTTTCTTTTGGGAACCAAACATTATGTGGGATATGATCATAAAAAAGGAACACAAGAAGGCGATATGCCTTTTTATAAAATTGTACTTTTCATTTTAGTACCATCGGTGATTTTTGGAATAATTGGTTGGCTGTTGAAAGGAGTTATTTCGGATGTGAATCTCGACAGTTCTATTTTTGGTTCAGATAGCACCGATGCTTTTGTTTTTGCTTGTATTCCGATTATTTTCTTTTACGGAAGCCTTTATGTTAAAGCCAAAGCGGAAGACAAACGTCCAATTGGAGCTTTACTTTCCATTTTTGCAGTTGTGATTTTATTCTGGGCAGTTTTCAAATTAAATGGTTCTGCTTTAACAACTTGGGCGGACAGATACACCGACAGAGAAGTTACTGGAACAACGGAAAAAGTTTTTTCAACCTTAGTCCAATCAAAAGAAATTACATACGAAAAAGCTTCTACAGAATTGTATGATGCCAAATTTAGACTTCAAAAAGAAAATGGTGAAGTGGTAAAAGTAGAAGATTATCCCATCTATTTTAGAAATGTTTCTAAAGAAAAACTTCCCGAAGAAGGTAGTAAAATTAGTGTTTGGGCAACCAATTTAAGCCAATCCATCAATCCGGGATGGGTGATTATTTTAACACCATTAGTCGTAGCCTTTTTTACCTTTTTACGAAGCCGAAAGAAAGAACCTTCAACACCAACAAAAATTGCCTTCGGATTATTAATCTCTGCCTTATCGGTTTTAATAATGGTTGCCGCAGTCCATATTGGAAATAACGGTAGCGAAAAAGTTTCTGTTTGGTGGTTGGTGGCCAATTATGGTGTAATCACCATTGGAGAACTATTTCTGAGTCCAATGGGATTATCGGTGGTTTCTAAATTAAGTCCAAAAAATATCACGGCTTTAATGATGGGCGGCTGGTTTTTATCGACTTCCATTGGAAATAAATTGAGCGGTGTTTTAGCCAGTATGTGGGACACTTATGATGACAAAGCAAATTTTTTCTGGGTGAATTTCTGCCTTTTGATGTTTGCTACTTTGCTCATGTTTGCTTTGGTAAAAGAACTTAATAAAGTCATGAAAGAAAAAGGAATCAATTAAAATTATGGAACAAAACTTAACAATCGAACAAATACAAAACTTCAAAGGCAAGTATCCCAAACAATTGTGGTACTTGTTTTTCAGCGAAATGTGGGAACGCTTCAGTTTCTACGGAATGCGCGGAATGTTGGCCGTTTTTATGGTCAGCCAATTGATGATGGACGAAAAAACGACTAATCTGCAATACGGAGCAACTCAGGCATTTGTTTATGCTTTTCCGTTTATTGGAGGATTATTTGCCGATAAAATTTTAGGTTTGAGAAAATCCTTATTTTGGGGTGGTTTATTAATGATTGTGGGCAGTGTAATCCTCTCATTAGACCCGAAAAACTTTTTTTTCTTAGGCATAAGTTTTACGATTGTGGGAACTGGTTTCTTCAAACCCAACATTTCTTCGATGGTGGGACAATTGTATAAAGAGAATGATGTTAGACAAGACGCAGGATTTTCTTTGTTTTATGCTGGAGTAAATATTGGAGCTTTAATTGGTGGATACATTTGCATTGCTGTTGCCGAAGGTTCGTTATGGAGCGGATTTGTTCCGGAACATTTGCGTTGGAATTTTGCCTTTGGATTTGCTGCTATTGTTATGGTTGTGAGTTTACTCACTTTTACTCAAACACAAAAAAGTTTAGGTGAAATTGGACTTTCACCTTTGCAACATTTAGATAAATCGAAAAGAAGAATAAGAGAGATTCTTACTTATATTGGTTCACTCGCCATCATTCCAGTAATTATTTTGATGGTGGCCAATACAGTGTACACCGATTATTTTATGATGGTTATTGGGCCAGCATCATTGCTCTATTTGTTATACGAAATGCGAAGTTTTACGGTTGCTGAAAATAAAAAATTAGTTGCCGCTTTTGTATTAATTGTTTTTTCTATTTTCTTTTGGGCATTCTTTGAACAAAGCGGCGGCTCGTTGAGTTTGTTCGCTGTCAATAATTTACACAACTCTTTATTGGGCTTTGAAGTGAGCCCAAATGGAGTTAACAATTCAGCCAATTCCTTATTTGTAATTGCTTTTGCTACTGTGATGGGATTACTTTGGATTTGGATGAATTCAAGAAAAATTGAACCAAACACTGTAGTTAAATTTGGACTTGGATTTTTGTTTCTGGCGGGTGGTTTTTGGGTATTTTATTACACTCAGTTTTTTGCCGACCCAAGCGGAAAAACATCACTTAATTTATTCACATTTGGTTGGTTTATCATCACTTTTGGTGAATTGTGTTTGTCGCCAATTGGATTAAGCGCTATGTCTCGATTATCTCCACATAAAACGCAGGCCGTAATGATGGGTATTTGGTATTTGGCAAGTGCTTACGGACAATACTTCGCAGGAATATTAGGTGCAAATATTGCAGACGCATCTGAGAATTCAACGAATTTAGAGAAATTGATTGTCTATGCGGATGGTTACAAACAATTGGCAATTTACGCCTTGATTGCGGGATTGGTTTTGATACTGATTTCGCCTTTGGTTAAAAAATTAATGCAGGAAGTAAAATAAAATACTATGACTCAAAACACCACCGACCAATTTTTTAAGAATCCTGTTTTAGGACATCCTCCGGGATTATTCATTTTGTTTTTTACCGAAATGTGGGAGCGATTTTCTTTCTACGGAATGCGTTCTTTGCTTATTTTATTTTTAACTGCTTCAGCAATGGATGGTGGTTGGGAATGGAGTCGTGAAACGGCTTCCTCACTTTTTGGGTCTTATGTAGGATTGGTTTATTTGTCCACTATGTTAGGCGGATATTTTGCCGATAAAAAAATTGGGTATCGATGGGCTGTGGTTATTGGCGCTTGTTTGATGACTTTGGGACACGCATCGATGGCTATTGAAACGGAATTTTCTATTTATCTCGGATTGGTTTTACTGGTTTTTGGTAACGGATTTTTCAAACCGAATATGGTTTCTATCATATCCGAAATGTACAAAGATCGTCCCGACAAAAAAGATGGAGCTTACACTTTGTTTTATATGGGAGTCAATGCCGGAGCGTTCTTCGGAATATTGCTTTGTGGGTATTTAGGTGAAAAAGTAGGCTGGAGTTATGGTTTCGGCTTGGCAGGAATTTTTATGTTCTTCGGAATGTTGCAATTTTGGTTGTCACAAAATATCTTTGGAGAAATTGGCTTAAAGCCAAATGCAGCAAGTAGGGCAAAAATTGAAGTATCGGATTCCGACAAAAGAAATCCATTTACACCAATTCAATTAGGATTAATTGGCATAATGGCTACTTTGGGATTGCTTTGGATTTTGAATGCTCCGGTTTCAAAAATCTCTGGTGGCAAAATAGATGTTTTTAGTTTCTTAGGCGAAAACGGAAATTCAATTGCGATTCTTACCGCTTTGATTTTATTTATACTATTACTGATTTACAGATTTACCCAATATTCCCAAATCACAAGAGAGAAATTAATGGCGGTTACGTTTTTTGCTTTTCTAACCATTTTCTTTTGGGCTATTTTCGAACAATCACCCAACAGTTTAACCATTTTCGCTTCGGATTATACCAATCGAGTTTTGGAAGGCAATTGGAGTGTAGCTTTTTTGATAATAAATTCCTTAATGACTATTTTGCCATTGGCCATTATAACTTGGGTTTTAACCTTACTCTTTAAGCAAACCTTCAAAACATACACCTTGGCTTCGGTGATTTTAAGTAGTAGTTTTGTTATTATTTGGACCATCGCCTTGTGGATGTTGGCCAAAGATTATTATACCGCAGGTTATTTGACTTTGTCTGACGAAACTTTATCATTTTTAAAAATTGACAAAGTAACCGAACCGTTGACGGAAGTTGCAGCAACCTGGTTTTCTACCTTGAATTCGTTGTTCATCATTACACTTGCTCCATTATTTTCGAAATGGTGGGAAAGTAAATACAATCCTTCAGCAAATTACAAATACGGAATTGGAATGACATTGCTCGCTTTGGGAATGGCTTGTATCGCTTTTGGAGCTAACGGAATTGAGCCCGGAGCCAAAACTGCTTCGGTAAGTATGATTTGGCTGATTTTAGTGTATCTTTTACATACCATGGCTGAGTTGTGTATTTCGCCAGTGGGATTGTCCTACGTGAGTAAATTGGTTCCCGCCAGAATGATTGCATTTATGTTTGGAGTTTGGTATCTTGCGGTCGCAATTGGGATGAAAGGAGCTGGAATGTTTGGCGAAAACATCGATAAGATCGCCGATGAACACGGACTGAGTTACTTTTTTTGGATACTGACACTGATTTCTGTTGTGGTGGGTATCTTTGCTGCTGTAATGGCACCAGTCATCAAAAAATTGATGCACGGCGTGAGATAATGGCATTATTTTTGAAAAGAGAAATGAATTAAATTATATAAAAAATGAAGAAAGTATTTATAGCATTAGTACTAGTGATGGGTTCATTTGCAATGCAAGCACAAGAGCTAAAATGGGAAACCGACATCAACAAAGCGATATCGGCATCCAATAAAACTAAAAAACCCATGTTGCTGTTTTTCACAGGAAGTGATTGGTGCGGTTGGTGTATTCGTTTGCAAAAAGAGGTTTTGAAAACACCAGAATTTAAAACTTGGGCTGCAAAAAATGTAGTTTTAGTTGAATTGGATTATCCAAGAAGTAAACCACAATCGGAGGCAATTAAAAACCAAAATAATGGGTTGCAGCAAATATTTGGAATTCAAGGATTTCCAACCGTTTATTTTGCTACTGCCAAGGTAAAAGGAGGAAAACCAAGTTACACCGGAATTGGAAGTACTGGTTATGTTGCCGGTGGACCAAGTGCTTGGCTGGAAGTTGCCAATGGAATTTTGAAAACAAAATAATATCACTCCAATCTATAAAATCCCTTTTCGCCAGTAGCGTGAAAAGGGATTTTGGCTTTTAGGCAAGTCGCTTTCCACAGTTTTTGAATGTTTCTGTAATTCGAAGCATCCGCGACAACTATTTTGGGTTTAGTAGCTGTTAGAAAGCGTTCCAAATTGATTTTCGGAGATTGCGTAAATACCACAATATCAGGACGAATGTCTTTTGGATAAACCCCTAAACTATCCAAAATCAGAATTTGGTTTCCGTTAAAATAAATCAGGTTTTTCAAATTTTTCTTAGTAGTCAAACGACTAAAATTTCCCATCAAATACCCCGAAAGTGTTTTATTTTTTGAAGCTATTTCCAATAGACTGTCATTAGCATACAAAGTGACATTTTCACCGTTTCGCTCAGCAATCATTGAATTTTTCTTCGAGTTGAAAACCACCATTTCTCTTTGGTTTTGAATGTTCCAATGGGTTTCGAAATACGAAATTTGTAAAACAATTACTGTAACTAATACCAAAGCCAGTCTGTTGAAACTCGGTTTTTTGAACCAAACAATCGTGGCAATAGTCAACAAATACAAACTCAACAACAACAGCCAATTGAACGGAATATCCCGAAAGATGAATTGCTCTAAAGAAGCAATCGTATTGATGATTTTATTCAAAATAGAGATGCTCCACTCCAATGACTTGACTAGAAAAACGGGAACAAAATCGAATGACGCCAAAAGCATTACCAAAACGCCCAAAGCCATAATCACACTCAAAAATGGAATAATTACCAAATTGGTCACAAAAAACAAGCCCGGAAATTGATGAAAATAATAAATACTCAACGGCAAAGTGCCAATTTGTGCCGCAAAAGAAACGGTTAATATTTCCCAAAAATAATTTGCTATTTTATTTTTTGGTTTCCAAAGTTGAGCCAATAAAGGTTGCAACCAAAGGATAAAAAACAAGGCAATATAACTCAATTGGAAACCCACATCAAACAAAAACGACGGCTGAACCAACAAAATGAGTAACATCGACACTAATAAAGTGTGAAAAATATTAGTGCTTCTTCGCAAATACATTCCGATAGCGACAAACGAAAACATCGTGACGGAGCGCAGCACTGAGGGAGCCAATCCTGCAATTAATCCAAAGGAAAATAGTGAAAACAAAATAATAAGAAGCTTGATAAACGAACCACGTCTTGTATTGGGGAAAGGCTTCAAAAGAAAAGTTACAAACAACAAAATAAACCCAATATGCAATCCCGAAACCGACAAAATATGCACCGCACCGGCAAATTGATAATCTCTGATAATCTCGGGCGAAATGTCCTGTTGTTGTCCTAAAATCAGGGCAATGGCAACATTCAATTCTGTTTTGTTGAAGTTGCTTTTCTCCAAGTTCCGAATGATTTTGCTTCGCAATTTTGAAGTATAATACCAAATATCTTTTTCAATTACAGAACCGATTTTAATATCCGAAACATCGGCATACATCTGGGCATAGATTTGTTTGCCTTCAAGGTATTTGCCGTAATCAAACTGGTTCGGATTTTTGGCTGGGCTGTTTTGGTATAAACTTCCGTCTATTTGCAAAGTAGTCCCAATTTCGAAAGGGTGATTCAAGCTGTCTTTTCGAACATTCAGTAGCATTCTTCCTGTGTTTACTGAATCGTCAATCTGGTTTACAAGGACAATATAACGGTCGTTATAAGCCGAACTCCGCAATTTTTCTCGAATAGTAACCGAGACCAAATGCGATTTTTCGAAAATCGATTCCTGATGAATGTAATTGCTTTCCTGATAAGAATCCGTGTGGATGATTTGGGTACTTGTGCCAACAGTAAAAGCAAGAAAATAAGTGGCAAGACCAAAATAAATAACATTTATTGAATCCCTTTTCGACAAGAAATAAGTAAAAACAAAAACACAAGTAGCGATAAAAAGAGTCAAAAATACAAATGCAACATCGGGTTTGAAGTAATACCCAACAAGGATTCCACTCAAAAAACCAATCGTGATTCTCGCTAAAGGAAATTGTAACACTTTCATATTGATAAAAGTAATATTTTTATTAACAAAAAAAACATTCATTTGCATTTGAAGGGCAGAAAATGGAAAGAGCCTCTTTTTGTGATAAATGTTTTTAAAATACTTTTTCATTTCGTATATCATAATTGTACTGCATCCAATTTAACAATCTGCGAAAGCGTATTTACTTTGGATTCCATTTCAGTGTCGTTTTAGCTTCACATTGTTGTAAATTAGTGACTTATCTACATAAATTGTTAATAATTTAGTAATCTTAAAATTTTTAAATCAGGGACTTTAGCCGTAAGTTTGAATCCCCCAACCTCTACTACATAATTTCTTAATTTTTATGGATTAAAATGATATGCATTATTAAGCTATAGAAATACTTTATGAGATTAAAATTACTATTGATAATATTTTTGTTTTCAGTTTTTGGTTGGGGACAGGTAAATATAACTCCGACACGAACTGATGTTTCAGGTTTTGCTTCTTGGATTGACACAGATATATCTGGATCAACTTATGTCCAATTGCTACAAGCTACATCTTCTACAATTTCTCCTGTAATGGATTTTAATAGTTACACAGGTGAATCATTAAATTTTAAAGCAAGGACTTTTGGAGGTACAACAGCAGCAGAAATTATACTCACTGTTTGGATTTCTACTGATAACGGCGGTAATTGGACTAATCTTGGAACTAGAACTCCATTAAGTAGTACCCTTGTTGCTCAAGCTCCTTTTGATTTAAGTTCTTATAGTGGTACCCAAGTAAAAATTAAGTTCACGGTTGCAGGAACGTCTAATGCAATTGGTGTTGGAATAGATGAAATAAGCATTTCTGGATTTTCTACTACAACACCATCAATCACGGTGACACCATCATCACGTACTGGGTTTACTTATGTTTCAGGCTCAGGCCCATCAGCAGAACAATCTTTGACAGTTAGTGGATCTAATTTAACAACAAACTTGGTAGTTACACCTTCAACAAATTATGAAATCTCCTCAACCACCGGTTCGGGTTTTGGAAGTTCAGTTAGCTTAACACCTACAACAGGAACAGTGCCAAACACCACAATTTATGTCCGACTCAAAGCGGGATTAGCAGTTGCAAACTACAATAGTGAAAATATTGCTGCAACCAGTACGGGAGCAACAACTAAAAATGTTGCTTGTAGTGGAAGTGTTACAGCTGCCGCATCTGGTTGCAACGAACTTTTTATCTCTGAATATGGGGAAGGAAGTAGCAATAATAAATACATTGAAATTTATAATCCTACGGCAAGTACCATTACTTTAACAGGTAATTATGATCTAGCTGTTTATGCCAATGGTAGTGCAACTGCGACTTCTACAATAGCATTAACGGGAACAATTGCCGCTTACGGTACTTTTGTGCTTAATAATGCTACTGCAATCACAGCTGATCAAATAAGTGGAAGTCTTACTTTTAATGGAGATGATGCCGTAGCATTGAGAAAAGCTTCAGTATTAATAGATGTTATTGGGCTTATAGGCACAGATCCTGGAGCCGAATGGGGAACAGGTCTTACTTCGACTGCTACTAATACTTTGATAAGGAAGTCAACTATTCAAAATGGAGACAGTAATGGTAGCGATACTTTTGACCCTGCAACAGAATGGAATGGTTATGCAGTAGATACTTGGACTTATGTAGGTACTCATGAATCTATTTGTGATCCTAATCCAATAATTACAGTTAGTCCGACCTCATTAACAGGCTTTACTTTTATATTAGCTACTGGACCATCGGCTGAACAAACTTTTACTGCCTCTGGTTCCAAACTAACAGCAAATATGGTAATTACACCACCAACTGATTTTGAAATATCCACGACATCTGGTTCTGGTTTTGGAAGTTCCATAACACTTACACCAACTTCTGGAACAGTAGCGGCAACCACTATTTATGTTCGCCTCAAAGCGGGATTGGCTGTTGCAAGCTATAATAGTGAAAACATAACGGCGACCAGCGCAGCAGCAACTACCAAAAACATTTCTTGTAGTGGTACGGTTACGCAACCGACAATCACATCAGCTACTACTGCTTTGTCTGGATTTACTTATACAGTAGGTACTGGACCATCCGCAAATCAAAATTTCACAGTTTCGGGTAGTAATTTATCTGCAAATCTTGTGGTAATTGCGCCAACAAATTATGAAATTGCCACTTCTTCGGGTGGGGTGTATGGTACTACTTTATCTTATACGCCTTCTTTAGGGATAGTATCTTCGCAAATAATTTATATTCGTTTAAAAAGTGGGTTAGCCATTAATAGCTATAACGAATCTATTTCCATTACTTCTACAAATGCCGCTACCAAAACTATTACGCTATCAGGAGCTGTTACAGGTAATTTAGAATCGGATATTATAACTGCAAATGGTGAATCAGCGACGGTTTCCTCATTAGAAAATGATGCCACCATAACAACAACGGCTGACGGAACTCAGGTATGGCAATTTACCATTAGAGATGGCGGTAGCGACCTTACCGATGCTGATAATTTACAAACTATAGTAAATAGTATAGTTTTTTCTCAAAACCTCGGAAATGCTATTGATGTTTGGTCAGATGCTATTCAAGCAGTAGCATTGTTTAATGGAACTACTAAAATTGCAGATGGAGTAGTAAGTACAAATCAAATTACATTTACTGGGGATCCATTGATTTCTGTTCCAGACAACGGCAGTGTTACTTTAACAGTTCGATTATCCGTTCAGATAAATCCAAATAATACGGGTGGTAATTTGGATGGAGATGATTTTGTATTTAACATCTCAAATGCCAATGTAACAACTAGTGCGTCAGGCTCAGGATTTTCATCATTTACGGCTGCAAATTCAATAAATGGTCAGAATGTTTTATCAGTTGTAGCGTCTAAATTAGTTTTTACCCAACAACCCACTTCAACTGGTATAGGCAGTCCAATGACAACTGTAAAAGTGTCCGCTACAGATGCAAATGGTAATATTGATTTAGGATATTCAGGAATAGTGTCTATTACTAGTACTGGTACTATGACAAGTTCACCGCGAATTGCATCAGCTGTTGCAGGAGTGTCTAGCTTTACTTCAATTATCCATAGCGTAGTTGGGACGGGACTTACTCTTGAAGCTACAGCAACGGGTTTGACTTTGGCAATGAGTACACCTTTTGATATAAACACATCTACTGTTTTCAAACCTGGTGAATTATTGTTTGTTGGCTATGATGGTCAAGTAAGCGGTTCAGGAGCAAATGATGAATATCTTATCGCTACATTGGTAGATATAGCCCCAGGCACTTCATTTACAATTGTTAATGCCCGCTATGAAGCTGGAGCAGCTGCAAACGTTAGAACAGATAAGTGGGGAGGAGGAGGAGATAATCCAGCAGAAGCACCTTATACGGCGGTTATTACCTATAAAAGCACCAACACATCAAGCATTCCAGCGGGTTCCGTTTTAGCATTTACAACCGATGGATCCGCTAATTGGTTTAGTGCCGTTAATGTGGTTACTGGCACCACTTCAAATAATAGAACGACTGATTTTTCTGGTGTTACAGATAATACGTTTTCGCCTAATATCTCTGTTACTGGCTCTGATTCAGATCAAATTTATTTACTTCAAGGGAGTTTTACTTCTGATGGTACAATAGATGCTAATCAAGCCAATTATACTTTAAATGGAACTTTACTGCACGGTTTAACCAATGCAGTAGCATGGGTTCCATTAACAAGCGCTTGTAGTGGTTCAGATGCAGGCGGCATTACTCGTGAATCCAGATTACCAATTACATTGACTTGCTTTAGTGTAGAAAATACAGTTAGTAATGCTCAAAGTGGTTTCTACAAAAACAATCAAGTGCACGGAACTTCTGTAAGCCCTGTTACAAAAAGAGCCATTATTCAAAGTGTGAGTATATCTGGCAATTGGACTTTTAGCTCTGGTCGTTACACAAAAGACCCTTCTAGCCTAATAGCTACGCGGGCAGAAGCAACTTATTATATTGGAACGAGTAATTCACCAGGTCAATGGGTAGGGAATGTAGATACCAATTGGTTTAATTGTGCCAACTGGGAAGGTTTAGTCGTGCCAGACGTGACAACGGATGTAACTGTAGATTCTAATTCTTCTAAGAATTCAACTATATCCTATTTAGCGACTTATTCAGAAAATTATCAAGATCTTGCCGTTTGTAATAATTTGACTATTTCTACAAAACAAGTTATTTTAGAAGCCAGTACCAACAACAAACTCGAAGTACACGGGAATGTGATTATTAACAGTACGGGCACATTAGATATGGACGACAATAATGACTCAAACGCTGATGGTCAAATGTATCTTTATGGTAATTGGACTAATAACCTTAATAGCCTGCCTACTACTAATTTTCTCGAGGGTAACGGAACAGTTCATTTTCTTGGAAGCACAACACAAATAATAAATAATAATGTACATTCAAATCCTGAGGAATTTGCCAATGTCGTTTTAGGCAATGATTTTGATACAAGTATTTCCAACAATCTTATTGCAAATGGAGATTTAACAGTTAATGCTGGAAAAATAGTAACAGTTTCACCAAGCGATTATTTAAAAGTCCAAAATGGGTTAAAAAATAATGGTACCGTAAATATTTTAAGCGATGATTATAGTCAAACTGGTAGTTTAGTTCAAATAAACGATACCAACACAAACATTGGCGATATAAAATTCGAAAGGACAAGCACTGTAATTCTTAATACGGATTATACCTATTGGTCTTCGCCAGTACTAGACCAAACTTTGCTGCAAGTTTCCCCTAATACGTTTTTAGATAAGTTTTATGTTTACAATGCCTCTATAGAGGATTGGGAAAATGTGACAGATCCAGTAACATACAAAATGGTGGCAGGAAAAGGGTATATTTTTCTTGGACCTAAAACGTATACTGCACCAAGTTTATTTAAAGCCACTTTTATTGGTAAACCTAATAATGGAAAAATTGAAATTCCAATTGTATTTAATTTAGGAGCACCTGAAGGAACCTCAAATCTTATTGGAAATCCCTATCCGTCTGCAATAGATGCGGATAAATTTTTAGATTTTAATAAAACTGTTATCGACGGCACGATTTATTTTTGGACACATAATACTAAAAGACAAAACCGCGACAATTTTAATATCACAGATCCTGTCACAGGTGAAATTATTGGAACTACTGCAGGTTCAGGCACATTAGCCTACACTTCAGATGACTACGCATCTTATAATTTGCTAGGTGGTGTTGGTACTTCTATGGCACCAAGTGGCAGTACAGGCGGTGTTAACGCCAATATTCCAAATGGCAAAATTGCTGCTGGACAAGCTTTTTTTACAACTAGTAAACTAGTTAGTGGTAATGCAATATTCAACAACAGTATGCGAATAGATAATCTTGGAAAAATAATGGACAACTCTCAGTTTTTCAAAACCAGAAATCCAAAAACTAAAACTACCACTTTCGAGAAACACCGCATTTGGTTGAACTTAACCAATACCCAAGGTGCTTTCAAACAAACGTTAATTGGCTACATTACGGATGCTACAAATGAGTACGACAGTCGTTTTGATGGAGAGAGTTTTGACGGCAATGAATTCGTTGATTTTTACAGCATCAACCAAGAAAAGAATTTAGTAATCCAAGGACGTGCCTTACCTTTTGACGAAAATGACCAAGTGCCACTGGGATTCCGAACCACAATCGAAGGAGCTTTCACCATAAAGATTGATCAGGCAGACGGTGTACTCACCAATCAAGCGGTTTTTATAGAAGATAAACTAACCAATTCTATCTTTGATTTAAGAAGTGGCCCTTTTACTTTTAATACAGTTGCGGGAACTTTCAACGACCGTTTTGTGTTGCGATACACCAACAAAACTTTGGGAACTATTGATTTAGAAACATTCGAAAATCAAGTTTTGGTTTCCAATAAAAACAAGCAAATAAAAATTAATTCAAAGGCAGTAACAATAGATAAAGTAGTGGTTTATGACCTTTTGGGAAGACTACTATTCAAAAAAGACAAAGTGAACAGCAACGAATTTTCAGTACTCAATTTAATTTCCAACTCGGAAACTTTATTGGTGAAAGTGACGTTACAAAACGGAGAAACAGTTACAAGAAAAATTTTGTATTAATCCCAATCAAGAGTTACTTTTAAGTGGTAGTGCTATATTTTTAGACCTCTGAGGTTTCAAAAACGGCATAGGTCTCTTTTTTTACCCCGAAACAGATTTGATTAAAATAATATAACTGCATAGAATTGCAGCTTTAATACTTCTTGGGTTGAGGTGAGCAATACCCCTCATCAAGTCTATTCATAAAAAGCGTCAGTACTAATTGTGTAATCAACCGCGGTTAAACAATGAATCGACCGCGGTAATATTACCAATCAACCGCGGCCAATTGTTTAGCTGTGCCTTATGAAAATTTGATTTTGAAAAGGGGGAAATGTGATTAAAAACCGTGGGTAATTTTTCTATTTCGAGATTATCCCTATCAATAGGAATCTTTACAAACTCTCTACAATCAATCGGGCAGTTTTCTCACTAGCACCGATGCCTCCCAATTTTTCTTCTAATACCTCATATTTTTCCAGAAGGTTTTGGCGGTATTTGGTGTCCAAAATCTTCTTCAATTCTTCGCGAATGCGTTTTGTGTTGCAATTTTCTTGAATCAATTCGGTTACCACTTCCTCATCCATAATCAGGTTAACAAGCGAAATGTATTTTAGGGTAATGATGCGTTTGGCTATTTGGTAAGATATCGAACTCCCTTTATAACAAACCACTTCGGGCACTTTAAAAAGCGCTGTTTCAAGAGTTGCCGTTCCTGAAGTAACGAGTGCTGCTGTGGCATTGCTTAACAAATCATAGGTTTTGTTCGAAATAAATTTGATGTTTTCATTGGTGATAAAACCTTCATAAAAAGAAAATTCCTGACTTGGAGCACCAGCAATCACGAATTGATAATCCGGAAAATCATGGACCACACTCAGCATTACCGATAGCATTTTGGTAATTTCCTGCTTACGACTTCCGGGTAAAATAGCAATAATAGGTTTGTCATTCAACTGATTTTCTTTTCTGAAAACTCCAGAATCCATTACGGGATGATTGTGAATGGCATCAATCAAAGGATGTCCTACAAATTCAACGGGATAATGATGTTTCTTTTCATAGAAATCTTTCTCGAATGGGAGAATCACGTACATTTTATCTACATCGCGTTTGATTTCGGTAATTCTGCTTTCTTTCCAAGCCCAAATTTGAGGCGAAATATAATAATGTGTTTTAAAACCTTCTGTTTTTGCCCATTTGGCGATACGCAAATTAAAACCCGGATAATCAATAAAAACAATCACATCGGGTTGAAAATCACTAATGTCTTTTTTGCAAATTTTGATGTTATTCAAAATGGTTTTCAAATGAAACAAGACTTCTACAAAACCCATAAAAGCCAAATCACGGTAATGTTTGACCAAAACGCCGCCGACATTTTGCATCAAATCACCACCCCAAAACCGAATATCGGCAGAGGAATCTTCTTTGTACAATGCTTTCATCAAATTGGCTCCGTGTAAATCGCCCGAAGCTTCTCCTGCTATAATGTAGTATTTCATCTGTTTATTTATATTGATTTTTATGGGTCAGATGGAACTCGCCAAAAATCATTTCTTTGATGTTTAAAATTATAAGTGCTCTTTTCATTTTTCTGGAAGTTTAGGCAAATATCGTAAAAATCGCAATGCAAATGACCGCCAAAACCACACCACGAGCCATAAATTCTTTATTTATTTTTAGCAAAATACCAAAAGCAACCAAATCAAGAATGGCTCCCAAAGTAATTAATTTGCCCAATTTCCCCTCTGATTTCATGCTTCGAATACCAGACATAAAATCGAAATCCGTAAAAAAAGTGATGAAGAGAAAAATCCCTAAAACACAAGCTAAAATACCTATAAAAAAACCTATCAATATGTCTGTTTTATTCATTCCATTTCCAGGTGTTAAGTTGTTGTATAGCGTGATGGGCAGTCAAATCAAATTGTACCGGGACTACTGAAATATAGCCATTGGCAAGCGCCCATTCATCGGTGTCTTCGCCTTTATCTTCGTTGATAAATTCGCCAGTGAGCCAATAATAATCTCTGCCTTGAGGTGTTTTTCTCTTGTCGAATTTTTCTATCCAAAGTGCTTTTGCCTGACGACAAATTTTAATTCCCTTAATATCTTTTTCTTCTAATTTTGGAAAATTTACATTCAAAACTACACTTTCGGGCAGCCCTTTTTCTAATACTTCCAAAGTAATTGTCTTGATAAAGGATTTTATAGGTTCAAAATTGGCATTCCAACCATAATCTAAAAGAGAAAAACCTATAGCCGGAACACCTTCGATTCCTGCTTCGACAGCGGCACTCATTGTTCCAGAATAAATGACATTTATCGAGGAATTCGAACCGTGATTGATTCCTGAAACGCACAAATCTGGTTTTCTTTTTAGTATTTCATTCGTGGCTAATTTGACACAATCAACCGGAGTTCCAGAAGTACTGTATTCTTGAATGATATCATTATCTTTAGAAATTTTATTGATAAACAAAGTGTTGTTTATGGTAATTGAATGTCCTGTGGCACTCTGAGGACTGTCGGGAGCGACAACAACAACGGTTCCAATTTCGGACATAACGGAAATCAGCGCACGAATTCCTGGTGCCGAAATGCCATCATCATTGGTAACTAAAATTAAAGGTTTGTCTTTTTTCACGGTTGATTTTTTAATTTTTGTCTTTAATTTTGGATGTTATGAAATAATTTTCTGTAAACAAAGAAACAAAATTAATCTAGTTAGAAGATTAAACCCGAAAAAATTATACAATTTTATATCTTTAACAAAAATTTATAGGAGGTTATACTAATGTTGGCACAGTTTTTACCGTAATTTGAATTTTAAATATTTTATGGATACAATTATTAACTTTATGAAAAGAAATTATAAAATCCTCATAGCCGTAGTGTTGCTTTCAGTGACATTATTTGCATTTAAGATTAATTCTGACAGAAGCGATGATCCTGAAAAGGATAAAATGCTATTGGAATTATTGACATTTGTAATTGAAAAAGGGCACTATGATCCAGCTAAAATTGACGATACCTTTTCTAAAGGAATTTACAAGGATTATATTGAAGCTTTAGATCCATCTAAACGATTTTTCTTGCAATCGGACATCGATGAGTTTTCGAAATATGAAACACTTCTCGACGATCAATTGTTGAACAAAGAGCTGACATTTTTTAACCTCACCTACAACCGTTTGATGAAAAGAATGTTGGAAGGAAAAGGGTTTTACAAAGATATTTTGAGCACACCTTTCGATTATTCTGTAGACGAGACATTCAATACAGATTATGAAAAAGCACCTTATGCTAAAAACGTATCGGAATTAAAGGAAAGATGGCGCAAACAAATCAAGTTGTCCACACTTTCATCATTGACAGATCGCTTGAAAATTCAGGAAAATAAAGAAAAAGGAATTGTTGACAAGGAGGACAAAACCACTTCGGAGGTTTTAAAACCCGGCGAATCTGTTGATGGCTTATCCAATACAGATAATGACAAATCCTCTAATGACAAACCAAAAACTTTCGAAGAACTAGAGAAAATCACTCGCGAAAGTTCGTTGAAATCATTGGACGAATATTTTGGATTTATGGAAGATTTAACCAGAGACGAATGGTTTTCTGTTTATGTAAATTCTATAACTGCGAGATTCGATCCACATACTAATTATTTTCCACCAGAAGAAAAAGAGCGTTTTGATGTAAGTATTAGTGGAAAATTCGAAGGAATTGGAGCACGTCTTCAAAAGAAAAATGACTTTACCGAAATCACCGAACTTATTTCCGGAGGTCCAGCTTGGAGAGGAAAACTGCTTGAAGCAGGCGATGTTATTATGAAAGTGGCTCAAGGAGACAAAGAACCCGTTGACATTGTTGGAATGCGTTTGGATGATGTTGTCAAAAAAATAAAAGGGACAAAAGGTTCTGAAGTTCGTTTGACTGTAAAAAAAGTGGATGGTTCCATTAAAACCATTTCTATTATTAGAGATATTGTCGAAATTGAAGAAACTTATGCCAAATCGAGTGTTGTTGAAAGAAATGGATTAAAATATGGCGTGATTTATTTGCCTAAATTTTATATCGATTTTGAAAACAAAGACGGTCGTGATGCCGGTAAAGATGTAGCCGCTGAAGTAGAATCTTTGAAAAAAGAAGGTGTCAACGGAATTGTATTAGACGTTCGTGATGATGGTGGAGGTTCGCTTTCGACCGTGGTAGACATTGCTGGTTTATTTATTGAACAAGGTCCAATAGTTCAGGTAAAATCGGCTGGAAGACAAAAAGAAGTTTTGTACGATAGAGATAAAAAAATCGAATGGGACGGCCCATTGGTTATTATGGTGAATAGTTTCTCGGCCTCGGCTTCTGAGATTTTGGCAGCAGCCATTCAGGATTACAAAAGAGGAATTATCATTGGTAGCAAACAAACTTATGGCAAAGGAACGGTTCAAAATGTAATCGATTTGAATCAGTTTGTGCGCAGCAGCGACAAAGGTGATTTGGGAGCATTGAAAACAACGACCCAAAAATTTTATAGAATAAATGGAGGTTCTACTCAGCTCGAAGGTGTAAGTAGCGATGTGGTTATGCCAGACCGTTACGCCTATTTGAAAATGGGAGAACGCGATGTAGATAACGCCATGCCTTGGGATAAAATAGATCCTGCACAATATACTGTTTGGACAAACAACGCGAAATTTAACAAAGCTATTGCGGATAGTAAAAACAGAATTGCTCAAAACCAACAGTTCAAATTGATTGAAGAAAATGCCAAATGGATTGATGAAAGAAGCAATGAAAATGATTACAGTTTAAAATTGGAGGAATTCAAAAAAAATCAGAAAGCCATTGAGGAAACCAATAAAAAATTCAAATCGATAGCAGATTATGACTATCATTTAAAGTTTGCGTCTTTGCCTCAGGAAGTTGAAGCGATGAAAACAGATGCTTCTCTTAAAGAAAAAAGAGAAAGATGGCACGAAAGTTTATCCAAAGATATTTATGTTGAAGAAGCCTTAAATGTTTTAGATGATTTGCAGTCAAAACCTGTCGTGAAAAAAAGCGTTCCGATGGCTATGAAGAAACAAAAAGTAGTTAAATCATAACCTAATTACTTTTGATGAATACAGTAATAAAGTCATTTGCTGATAAAACGCTCTGGAAATTTTTCTTGAATTTCCAGAGCGTTTTTGGTTTTGGAGTCCTTTTAATTTTGCTTTTGGGATTGTTTTCTGCCTTTGTTTTGTCTAAGGAGGAATCGAAGATAGTAAGTCAAAATCACAAACAGTCTTTTGATTATTTGCCAACATCAACTACCAAGCAAATTATAAAACACGATTATTTTACCTTGTCCTATAACGAAAAGTATGAACAAGCAGAATGGGTTGCTTATGAATTGAAAAAAAGTTATGTGCGAAGTAGCAATTTTGACCGCCCTTATTTTATTGAAGACCCAAAAGTAAAAACAGGCTCAGCCGATTGGCGAAATTATAAGAACTCGGGTTATGACAAAGGACATCTTTGTCCGGCTGGTGATATGGAATTTGCTATCAATGCGTATAATGATACTTTTTTTACTTCGAATATTTCGCCTCAAACACACGAATTTAATGGCGGAGTTTGGAACCGATTAGAACAAAAAGTACGCTATTGGGCTACTAAATATGATGGTGTTTATGTAATTACAGCGGGAGTTTTGCAGCCTAATTTAAAAACCATTGGACAAGAGAAAGTATTGGTTCCCAATTATTTTTATAAAATTTTGTTGGATAATTCCAATGGACAATACAAAATGATCGCTTTTTTGGTTCCAAATGCAAAAAGCAACAAGCCATTATATGAATTTGTAGTTTCTGTGGACAGCATCGAAAAAATGACAGGAATTGATTTCTTTCCAAAACTAGATGATAAAACCGAAAATAGTTTAGAAAAAAATAGCGATTATAAGGCTTGGAGTTTTTAAATAAACTCTACTTTCATTTATTTTATTGGCATTCGGTTCTAGTTGCAGACGAGCACCAGTTAAATACATTACCTAAATTCACCTCTGTTTATTAAAATATTTAAAAATTTCTTCATAAATTATAATTTTTTCTTTGTCATTTGGGCTTAAATTTTGAAAAGGTGTGCTGTTTGCATCATACATAAAAATATTATTCCCTTTTTTAATCAAAATATTATAGTAGACGCAATCAAAACAATTATTACACTTTTGAAAATATGATTTTTCTTTAAAATCAGCAAATAAATGTTTGGTATCTTCATCTGGGATAACTTCTTTTTTTATTTCCTTTACGCCATTTTTAATATGTGTACAAGTCCAGAGATTGTTCATATTATCTTTATTGATTCTTTTAAAATCAAAATCATTACTTCCTTCTAACACTGAATAAATAATAATTTCAATTTCGTTTGACGACTTAAAAAAATTATTTAATTCTACATTCCTTTCATCAGAAGCTGAATCAGAAAAGGAAAGTTCAAAATTGAGTTCTTGTAAACTACAGTAGCTTTTAATTTGTGGAGTGTTTTTATTAATTGAACACGACCATACGAACGGAAAAAAAATCAAATAAATTAGTGCTGAAAAATTATTTTTTCTTATGGTAATCATAGCTGGGTTTTATTGTTGGTAATGTCTCAAAATAAGCTTTTTATTTATGCGGTAAATGGACTTACTCTATTTAACCCGATCGCTCGGACATGTAAAATAGTTCTTGTTAGGATAGCGCAGATTTGCAATCTGTGCCTACCCAGCTAGTCCGAGCATTAGTAAATTAAAGGCTAGTGCGAGCTTCAAGCTCGTACCCACAATCAAAAATGAACTTAATAATGCTCGGACAAGCGAGTTTTTTTAAACAAACTCTACCACTCATTCACCTTATTGGCATCCATTTTTATAAAAATAAAGAGCAAAATGGTGAAGCCCCAAAGTCCAGAACCTCCATAAGAAAAGAAAGGTAATGGAACTCCAATGGTTGGAAAAACACCCAAAACCATGGCGATATTCACAAAGAAATGAATGAATAAAATAGCCGCAACACAATAGCCATACACTCGGCTAAATTTTGTTTTTTGTCTTTCGGCGAGGTAAATTATCCGAAGTAATAATCCAACAAAAAGACCAACGACTAGGAGCGAACCTACAAAACCCCATTCCTCGCCAACCGTTGTAAAGATATAATCGGTGTGTTGCTCGGGTACAAAACCCCCTTTGGTTTGTGTGCCTTCAAGGAATCCTTTTCCAATCCAACCTCCCGAACCAATAGCAATTTCAGATTGATTGGTATTGTATCCAATACCTTTCATATCGACCGCTTTTCCGAGTAAAATGTTAAATCGATCGCGGTGATGTTGCTTGAAAACGTTTGTAAAAACATAATTTACAGACAGAACAAAACCGGAAATTAAGGCAAAAAGAATACTGCTCATCACGATGTTTCTATCACCCAACCTAGATTTAAAATGGATAAATACAATTACTACCAAAGCCAAAAGGATTACATATTGGGGCTCTAAAACTAGCGTAAGTACAAATAATACTATGGCGCAAAATCCTGTCCACAAATACCAAGCAGGTAAACCTTCGCGATACAACACAATTAAAAATATGGTGTAAATCAATGCGCTTCCTGGATCAGGTTGAGGTAAAATGAGCATTACGGGTAAAAACACGATGGCTAAGGCTTGAATTTGACGATTGACATCTTTTAAATTGATTTGTGAATCGCTTAAATATTTTGCCAATGCCAATGCTGTTGCAGCTTTGGCGAACTCTGAAGGTTGAAGTGTAAAACTTCCAATACCATACCAGCAGCGTTGTCCAGCGATGGTTTTACCAAAGGCAAATAAACCTAATAATGATAATAGTGCAATTCCATAAATGATACTCGCGTATTTTTCGTAGAATTTCCCATCAACATAAAGAACAATAAAAATTAATGGAATGGTAAATAGTATGAAAAAAAATTGCTTTTCGGCGGTTCCTTCCATTGAAGAAAGAGAGGAGGAATAAATGTTCAACCAACCCATTAGCACTAATACTATGTAAATAGCAATGCATACCCAGTCGATGTTGTTGGTCAAACTTTGGTTTTTCATTTGGTACTAATTAATTTTTTTAGTAGTGTCAATTTTTACTTTTGGAACTATTATTTTGCTTTTCGCTATAGAATCCTTTCTTCTCATTTCTTTTTTAACCACATCCGAAAGTCCGCCCAACTTGGCGTATCGGTCTTGCAAACTTCTTTCCAAAGTTCTTTTTTCTAAATCAGTTCTCGTAATTTTTCCTCTAAGGTATTTCTCAATCATTAAACTGGCAATTGGTCCAGCTATTGTAGATCCAAAACCTCCGTTTTCGACTAAAATAGCAATCGCAATCTTTGGATTGTCTTTTGGCGCAAAGGCAACAAATATGGAGTGGTCTTCCAGCTGAGTTCTTTTGCCATTTATTTTTGCAAAATTCTCGGCGGTTCCAGTTTTTCCACAAATATCAATCCCTTCCACTCGCAAACCAGCGGCTGTA
>Ga0073904_10000332_pt1 | contig 33110 bp, 28 predicted proteins | sample KloWWTrecipitate_FD_66668 | JGI IMG/M metagenome (GOLD analysis project Ga0073904, IMG submission 66668) | Active sludge microbial communities from Klosterneuburg, Austria, studying microevolution and ecology of nitrifiers - Klosterneuburg... | ecosystem: Engineered > WWTP > Aerobic digester >... | reverse complement strand
CTGGAAGGCATCCGCATCTATCCGGCCGAGGTATCGGACGAGCTGGAGCCGCTGTCCGACACCAGGCCAATGCGCCTGCTGACGGACGATGTCCGCAGGCAGCTGGGCATTCATACCCGCTTTGCGTCACGCTGGAAGTCGCTCGAGGGCTTCTGGGTGAGTTTTCGCCTGGACCCGGACGACAAGCTTGACGAGTACTGGGTGATGCTGCCGGGCGAGCGCATCGAGAATCCGGATAGTCTGAACTGGCTGGTGTGGGGGCTCGGCGCTCTGGTGGCCGCCATGCTGGGGGCCTATCTGATTGCGTCGCGGATGGGCAGGCCGCTGCGCCAGCTTGCGCATGCGGCAAGATTGGTCGGAGGGGGGCAGAGTCCGTCTCCGCTGGACGAATCAGGGCCGCATGAGATTGCCGTGGTGGCGCATGCCTTCAATCAGATGACGGGTGATCTGGCACGCACCGATGCCGACCGCGCACTGATTCTGGCGGGTGTTTCGCACGATTTGCGCACCCCGCTCGCACGCCTGCGCCTGGGGGTCGAGATGTCCGGCGCACCGGACAGCGAAATCATGGCCATGGTGTCGGATATCGAGGAAATGGACCGCATCATTGGTCAGTTTCTTGATTTTGGCCGTGGCGTGCCGCAGGAGCCGGTGCAACCAGTGGATATTGCGCTGCTGGCGCGCGAGATTGCGGAACCCTACCGCTTGCGGGGAGTCAATATTCGCCTTGAAGCACCCGAGTGTCTGCTCGGGCCGGCGCGGGCACTGTCGCTTCGGCGGGCCATCGCGAATCTGCTCGACAACGCCTTGCGCTATGCCGGTGAGGACAAGCCACTCGACGTGAGCGTTTACCGGCAGGCGGAAGACGTCTGTATCGAGGTGGCCGATCGCGGCCCGGGTATTCCTGACAGCGAGGTTGAGCGTATGCGGCACCCCTTCACCCGGCTTGAGAAAGCACGCTCGAACACCAAGGGTGCAGGGCTGGGCCTGGCCATTGTCGAGCGGGTGATGCGATCACATGGCGGCCGACTGGATCTGCTTGCCAGAGAGGGCGGTGGCCTGCGCGCGGTCCTGCGCCTGCCGGCCAACGAAAACCTCGTGGCGCACGCTAGAATGCAGGCCAACCGCCAGGAGGGCAATGACAAATGAGCATCGTGTTCCGCCAGTTGTACGACGAAAATAGTTCGACACTGACCTATCTGCTGGCCGACGCCTTGACTGGCGACGCCGTGTTGATCGACTCCGTTGCCGAGCAGGCGGCCCTGTATCTCGGGCTGCTGCAGGAGCTGAAGCTCAATCTGGTGTATCTGCTCGAGACCCATGCCCATGCCGATCATGTCACCGGTGCCGGACTGATGAAGGAGCGTAGCGATGCCGAAACCGCGACCGGTTGGCGCACGGGCGCAAACTGCGCCGATCTGCAGTTGTCCGATGGCGACACGCTGGCGTTCGGCAACGAAGTGATCCGGGTCATCAATACGCCGGGGCACACGCCAGGCTGTGTCAGCTATCGCTGGCGCAACTGCGTGTTTACCGGGGACGCGCTGCTGATTGGCGGTTGCGGCCGCACGGATTTCCAGGGCGGCGATGCCGGCACCCTTTACGACAGCATCACGCAGCGCCTGTTTACCCTGGCGGACGAGACGCTGGTCTATCCGGCCCATGACTACAAGGGCATGCGGGTGAGCTCGATCGGCCAGGAAAAACTGACCAACGCGCGTGTTCCGGGGCGCAGCCGGGCGGCCTTCATCGAACTGATGGACAGTCTCAACCTGCCGCGGCCGCGCCTGATCGATGAGGCCGTGCCCGCCAACCTGCGCTGCGGGGATCCCTACGAGATCATCGACGTCCATGCTTCCTGAGCGGGGCCTGCCCACCCTGGGCGCACTTCGCATCCGCCTTGTCAGCGCCATTCCTTCACTTGCGCCATAGGTCCGAAGCGACAGGCGTTCAGACCCGGCCACAATCGTTATAATTCTGCCGCATGAAATTCTTCTTAGACCTCTTGCCGGTCATCCTGTTTTTTGCCGCCTACAAGGTTGCCGGTGCGCAACCCGAGGCCTCATTCCAACTTGCCAGCCAATGGCTGGGCGATGGCATCACCGCCAGTCAGGCGCCGATCCTGATCGCGACTGCGGTGACGATCATTGCGACGTTCGCGCAAATCGCGATCGTCTGGGCAAAGCACCGCAAGGTCGATACCATGCTGTGGGTCAGTCTGGTGATCATCGTCGTGTTTGGCGGGGCCACCCTGTTCTTCCACAACCCGACCTTCATCAAGTGGAAGCCGACGGCGCTGTACTGGATGTTTGGCGGCGTTTTGCTGGGCTCCACCGTGCTGCTGAAGCGCAATCTGATCCGCAAGATGCTCGAAGCCCAGATCGTGTTGCCGGATGCCATCTGGGGGCGACTGAACCTGGCGTGGGCGCTGTTCTTCATCTCGATGGGCGTGCTCAACATCTATGTTGCCTACAGCTTCAGCGAGGAAGCCTGGGTCAACTTCAAGCTCTTCGGCGGGATGGGGCTGATGCTGGCCTTCGTGCTGGGCCAGGGTTTTTACTTGTCTCGCTATCTGGAAGAGGAAAAGAACTGATGTTTTACGCGTTGATTGGCGAGGATGCGCCCGGTACGCTCGATCGCCGCATGGCGGCACGACCCGAGCACCTGGCCCGACTGCAGGCCCTGAAGAACGAAGGCCGCCTGTTGATCGCCGGCCCCATGCCTGCCATCGACTCACCCGATCCCGGTCCCGCTGGCTTTTTCGGCAGCCTGGTCGTTGCCGAGTTTGATTCGCTGGCCAGCGCCGAGACATGGCTGGCGGAAGACGCCTATGTGCGTGAAGGTGTGTTTGCGCGCTTCAGTGTGCGCCCGTTCAAGAAGGTGTTGCCATGAGTGCGACCACTGCCGAGCGCATCAGAGTCTGCCTGGTCGATGCCTTTTCACCCCACGAGATCGAGATCCGCGACGATAGCGCACTGCATGCGGGACACGCGGGTGCACGCGACGGCGGAGGGCATTACAGTGTGCGCATCGTTGCCGGTGCTTTCGCCGGAAGAGGAACGGTCGCGCGCCACCGCATGATTTACCAAGCCTTGGGTGACATGATGAAAAGAGACGTTCACGCGCTCGCCATCCAGGCAATTTCGGCCGAAGAGGCCACCAAGCAACCCACCTGAAGGAATATCGATGAACCGCTTTCCGAGCCGCCTTGCCATCGCCATGCTGGCTGGCTTTCTCGCCCTCCCCGCTGCTGCAGCCGATTCGATCGCCAAGGTCAATGGCGTCTCCATTCCGGCCGAGCGCGCCGAAGCGATGCTTGCCGAACAACGCGCTCAGGGCGCACCCGACGGCGAGCAACTGAAGAACGCAGTGCGTGAAGAACTGGTCCGCCGTGAAGTGCTGAGCCAGCAGGCCAGCAGCAAGGGCCTGGCCAAAAAGGCCGACGTACAGGCGCAAATGGAAATGGCCAAACAGGCCATCCTGATCCGTGCCTACCTGCAGGAATTCGTCAAGAACAACCCGGTGACCGACGCCGAAGTCCAGACGGAATACGACGCGATCAAGAGCCGCATGGGTGACAAGGAATACAAGCCGCGTCACGTGCTGGTTGAGACCGAGAACGAGGCGAAGGCGATCATCGCCAAGCTGCAGTCCGGCACCCCTTTCGAAGAAGTGGCGAAGGAATCGCGTGACCCGGGCTCGAAGGACCGCGGTGGCGAGCTGGGCTGGAGCAATCCGGCCATGTACGTGAAACCCTTCTCGGACGCGATGGTCGCGCTCGAAAAAGGCCAGTACACCGCGACGCCGGTGAAGAGCGACTTCGGCTACCACGTCATCCAGTTGGACGACATGCGTACGACTCAGGCGCCCCCGTTCGACGAGGTCAAGGCCCAACTGCAGCAGCGCCTGCAGCAGCAGAAGGTCGAGAAGCACGTCCTCGAACTGCGCGCCAAAGCCAAGGTGGAGTAAGCCTTTGGTCAGCGTGGCGGGTTTGCGCCGGCTACGCTGAACAATCAAAAAGAGACCGCAGCCGCGAGGCCCGGTCTCTTTTTTTGCTCAGCACCTCGAGGGCGCCGCCGCGATTGCGACGACGCCCTCGGTCGCTCAGAACTGCTCTTCCGTCAGCTCCAGCGCGCCAGCCGCGCCATTGACGATCGCGTAGGCCAGCCCCGACGCCTGCGCCAGCACATGATCGGCGTAGAAACGGGCGGTGACGATCTTGGCCTGGTAAAAGCTGGCTTCGCCCTCGCCCGTCTCGAGCTTGCGCTGCGCGACCAGTGCGGCGCGACCCATCTGCCAGCCGCCGGCAACGATGCCCAGCAGCTTCAGGAAGGGAACCGAGCCCACCGAGGCCGCCTTCACGTCCTTGCCATAGGTGGCGAGGATGTAGGCCACCGCCTGTTCCACCGCGGAGATGCCGATGCCAAGCGAGCGGGCAATGGCAGCGAAGGCGTCATCGCCCGCAGCGCCCAGTTCGGCCTCGACTGCACGCATCGCCTCGATGACGCCGGCGATGGTGGCGCCGTTCTCACGCGCGATCTTGCGGCCGATGAGGTCGTTGGCCTGGATGGCGGTGGTGCCTTCGTAGATCGTGGTGATGCGGGCGTCGCGGAAATACTGCGCCGCGCCGGTCTCTTCGATGTAGCCCATACCGCCATGGATCTGCACGCCGTCCGAGGCGACATCGATCGAGTTTTCGGTGCACCAGCCCTTCACCACCGGAATCATCAGGTCGACGAAGGCCTGGTTCTGGGTACGGACTGCTTCGTCCGCATGGTGATGCGCCTTGTCGGTGGCGGCGCCGACGACGTAGGCCAGCGCGCGCATCGCTTCGGTCTTGCTCTTCATCTGCATCAGCAGGCGACGAACGTCGGCGTGATGCAGGATGCTGACCTTGGGGCCGCCACGGACGCCGGCTTCGGTGCCCTGGACGCGGTCCTTGGCGTACTGCAGGGCGTGCTGATAGGCGCGCTCTGACAGTGCCAGACCTTCCATGCCGACGGCGAAGCGGGCTTCGTTCATCATGATGAACATGTACTCGAGGCCGCGGTTGGGCTCACCGATCAGGGTTCCGACTGCGCCGCCTTTGTCGCCGAAGGCGAGTACGCAGGTTGGGCTGGCATGGATGCCCAGCTTGTGCTCGATCGACACGCAGTGCACGTCGTTGCGCGCGCCCAGGCTACCGTCGGCATTGACCATGAACTTCGGGACCACGAACAGCGAGATGCCCTTGACGCCTTCGGGCGCGTCCGGCAGACGGCCGAGCACGAGGTGGATGATGTTGTCGGTGAGGTCGTGGTCGCCGTAGGTGATGAAGATCTTCTGGCCGAAGATCTTGTAGGTGCCATCACCCTGGGGCTCGGCCTTGGTGCGCACCGCGGCGAGGTCCGAACCGGCTTGCGGCTCGGTCAGGTTCATGGTGCCGGTCCATTCGCCGGAGATCATCTTCGGCAGGTACATGTTTTTCTGTTCGTCCGTGCCGCGCAGCATCAGCGCTTCGATCGCGCCGGTGGTGAGCATCGGGCACAGGGAGAAGGCCATGTTGGCCGACTTCCACATCTCCATGACTGCAGTCGACAGCAGCTTGGGCAGGCCCTGGCCACCGTAGTTGGGATCGCCGGCGATTGCCGTCCAGCCCGATTCGGCAAATTGACTGTAGGCGTCCTTCCAGCCTGGCGCGGTGGTGACTGCACCGCTGTTCCACTTGGCGCCTTCCTGGTCGCCGGTCCAGTTCAGCGGCGCGAGCACGCCACTGGCGAACTTGTCGGCCTCTTCCAGGATGGCGTCGACCAGATCGGTTGAAACCTCCTCGTTGCCGGGTAGCCGCGCGACCTCGTCGAGGCCGGCCAGCTCGCGCATCACGAATTGCATGTCACGAATCGGGGCGCTGTAGTTGCTCATGGATTCGGTTTCTCCAGTCAGGTTGTTGGAACTACTTGTTCAGCAGGTAGCGGCTGTCGTCGAAGCCTGCCACCCAGTCGGGTCGATACACCACCAGCAGCGTGACGACCGCGCCGCTTATCCAGGCTTCGGAAAAACCGAGCAGCAGGAAGTAAGGCAGATAGTCGCTCAGCAGGAAATCCAGCGAATACGCGCCCGCTGCCACCATGGCGGTCGAGGCAATGGCACCTTGCAACATCACGGTCAGTGCGGCACCGGCAAAGCTCGTCACGAAAATGAAGATGAAGAAATGGGCAGGAAGCCAGCGTTCGATGCCGCGCTGAATGGCTGAGGCGATTGCCACCGGCACCGCGACCATGAACACGAAGTTGACCGGCCAGGCCGTCCACTCGAGTGCGCCGTTCAACGTGATCCCGGTGAGCGCTGCCGCCAGGGCAACGACGGCCAGCCAGGGCCCCAGTGTCAGCGTGGCTGCCATGGCTCCGATCATGTGCAGGCTAAGGCCGGGTTTGACGCCGGCACGCAGGCTCCACAGCAAGGTCAGGCCAACAGCAAAGCCGAGCAGCAGGTTGAGTTGCGAGGCGTCCAGCAGGCGCCGCCAGGGTGCCCGGCGGACGACTCGCAACACTGCCAGGGCGGAGAGCACCAGCATCACCCCATGCCAGGTCGCCGGGAACAGCGAGCTTGCAAGGTTCATGCTGACGCCTTCCGCGACGGGCCGCGATCAGACTGCAGCGGTCAGTTCGGGAACCACTTCAAACAGATCCCCGATCAGGCCAAAGTCGGCGACCTGAAAGATCGGTGCGTCCGGGTCCTTGTTGATCGCCACAATGACCTTGGAGTCCTTCATGCCGGCCAGGTGCTGGATGGCGCCGGAGATGCCGATGGCGATGTAGAGTTGCGGCGCAACGATCTTGCCGGTCTGGCCGACCTGGTAGTCGTTGGGCACGTAGCCCGCATCGACCGCGGCACGGCTCGCGCCGAGCGCGGCCCCAAGCTTGTCGGCCAGGGGCTCGAGCAGGCTGTGGTAGTTGTCGCCACTGCCCATGCCACGACCACCGGAGACGATGATCTTGGCCGCACCCAGCTCGGGGCGGGCGCTCTTGACGATTTCGCGGCTGACGAGGGTGGTCACACCCAGGTCGGCTGCGGCTGCCAGGGCTTCGACCGGCGCGGCGTTGCCGTCGGCGGCAGCGTCGAACGCGGTGGTACGCACCGTGATCACCTTGACCGCATCCGCGCTCTTGACCGTGGCCAGCGCATTGCCGGCGTAGATCGGGCGCACAAAGGTGTCGGCGGACTCGATGGCGACAATGTCGCTGATCTGGGCGACATCGAGCAGCGCGGCGACGCGCGGCAGCATGTTCTTGCCGGCCGGCGTGGCCGGAGCCAGCAGGTGGCTGTAGCTGGCGGCGAGACCCTTGACCAGTTCGGCGACGTTTTCGGCGGTCTGGGCTTCGTACTGGGGCGCATCGCACACCAGCACCTTGGTCACGCCAGCCACCTTTGAAGCCGCCTCGGCTGCCGCGGCGCAACCGGCGCCGGCGACGAGGACGTGCACATCGGCGCCCAGCTTGGTGGCGGCGGTCACGGTGTTGAGCGTGGCGACCTTGATCGACTGGTTGTCGTGTTCAGCGATAACGAGAATGGTCATGTTCAGAGCACCTTCGCAACGTTCTTGAGTTTGTCGACCAGTTGCGCGACGTCGGCCACGCGTTCACCTGCACTGCGCTTGGGCGGCTCGGCGACCTTCAGGGTCGTCAGGCGCGGGGTCACGTCAACGCCGAGATCAGCCGGCTTGAGGGTGTCGAGCGGCTTCTTCTTGGCCTTCATGATGTTGGGCAGCGTGGCGTAGCGCGGCTCATTCAGGCGCAAATCGCTGGTGACCAGCGCGGGCAGCGTGATCGACAGGGTTTCGAGGCCGCCGTCGATTTCGCGCGTGACCTGGCACTTGCCATCGGCGATGGTGAGCTTGGAGGCGAAGGTGGCCTGCGGCCAGCCCGCCAGCGCAGCCAGCATCTGGCCGGTCTGATTGGCATCGTCGTCAATCGCCTGCTTTCCGGCGATAACGAGGGTGGGCTGCTCCTTGTCGCACACGGCCTTCAGCAGCTTGGCCACGGCCAGCGGCTGCAGCTCGACGTCGGTTTCGACCAGGATGGCGCGATCGGCGCCGATGGCCAACGCCGCACGCAGGGTTTCCTGGCAGGCGCCGATGCCGCAGCTGACCGCCACCACTTCGGTTGCCACACCGGATTCCTTCAGGCGCACGGCTTCTTCCACCGCGATCTCGTCGAAGGGGTTCATGCTCATCTTGACGTTGGCGATATCCACGCCGCTGCCATCGGCCTTGACGCGGACCTTGACGTTGTAATCGACAACGCGTTTGACGGGTACGAGAATCTTCACTCTGTCGCGCTCCTTGTAGTGATCTGGATCTCCGCTGCGCTTTGCGCCCGGAGGGGTGATTATGTCACTGCTCCTTGTGCATGACACGCTCGCCTGACAGGCGTTCAACGCGGCTTGCGGTGCATTATTTACATACGGTAGCGTATGGCAGAAGAATCGTCAATACTAGCCCGTATGGAAACCACCCCCAAGAAGCCCCGCGTCCAGCTCGATCGCCAAAGCTGGATCACTGCCGCCATCGAGGTCATGGCCGAAGAGGGCATTGCCGGCCTGCGGGTCGAAGTACTCGCCAAACGCCTGAAAGTCACCAAAGGCAGTTTTTACTGGCACTTCCAGGATCGGCGCGATTTGCTGATGGCCATTCTGCAGCACTGGAAGGAGGGCCGGATTCGCGACATCATCAAGCAGACGCGCGCGCAGCCTGGCAATGAGCTGGCGCAGATTTACCACGTGATTGACGTGTACAGCGCCAGCCGCAGCCGTCGCGGCATGATGATTGAACTGGCAGTGCGGGACTGGGCACGCCGTGAGACCGAGGCCGCTGCAATCGTTGCCGAGGTGGATGATGTGCGCCTGCGCTGCGCACGTGACCTGTTTCTTGCCTGCGGCGTGCCGATGGCGGAGGCGTCGAGCCGCTGCATGCTGCTGTATGCCTATGTGTTCGGTGTATCGCTGATGAACTACGAGAAGTTCGACAGCGACGTGGCACGCCTCAAGCGTGACATCGCCGACCTGATTGCCCGTTCGCAATTGGCGTCGATGCCCTCCCCCGCAATCTGAACGCTGGCCCCAATACAGTCCAGCGCGCCAGGAACGACGCGCTGGCTGGGAAGGTCGAGCGGTAGCAGCGTCGAGGGGGCAATGCCTCGGGGCGCGGGTGTTGATGCAAACGCCTCGCGCGGCGCGCCACAGCCCGAACGGTGCGTGCGGGCTGTGCAATAATCCGCCCTCGTCGTAGCGGTTGCCGCCATGCCATCCCCACAGCTTCCTGTCCTGCGCCCCTGCCCCGCATTATTTCTCGTTTACCGTGCTGCCCGCCATCCGCGCCAGATTGCCCGCAGGGGCGGCGCATGACGCCGCATCACGCCCCCCCTCGTCCGACTAGCCTTGGGGTGTGGTGGGCGGCGATCCGGCCTCGTACATTGGGGATGGCACTCGCACCGGTCATGCTCGGCACGGCCCTTGCATTTGCCGACGGTGGCGGGCTCGACTGGGTGGTGGTGCTTGTCACCGCGGCCTGTGCGCTACTGATCCAGATCGGCACCAACCTCTATAACGATGCGATTGATTTCGAGCGCGGCACCGATCGTCCGGAACGCCTCGGCCCCTTGCGCGTCACCCTCGCCGGGTGGGCGACTGCGGCCGAGGTCAAGCGCGGCGCGCTGGCCTGCCTGGTGCTGGCCCTGCTGCTTGGCGGCTGGCTGTGTACGGTCGGCGGGCCGCTGATCTTTGCCATCGGGCTGGCGTCGCTAGTTGCGGGCTGGGCCTATTCGGGCGGACCACGGCCGATCTCGCATTCGCCATTCGGTGAGGTGTTCGTGCTGCTCTTCTTCGGTGTATTCGCCGTGCTGGGAAGCCATTGGCTGCAGTCGCGCAGCATCGATCATCTGGATCTGCTCGCCGGGCTGGCTGTGGGTGCGCCTGCTGCTGCGGTGCTGCTGGTCAATAACTTTCGCGATCTCGATAGCGACAAGCGCGCGGGGCGGCGAACCCTCGCCGCGCTGCTCGGGACGGCACGCTCGCGCCAGGTGTATGGGGCTCTGGTGCTGTTCCCGATCGTGGCGCTGATCCTGATGACTGCCAGCGGTGTGCCGGGCGCGATTCTTGGCTTGATGGCTGCGCCTGCGCTGGCGCCGCTGGTGTGGCGCTTCGGCCAGGTCGAAGGCGGCCCGGCGCTCAACGCCTTGCTGGTCGACACCGCGCGCGCCGGAACCCGCAGCGGACTGCTCGCCGCAGTGGGCATCGTCTTTGTCTCGCTGCTGTAGGTCGCGCCGATGAGCATCGACGTCCTGCTTCCCGCCGCGCTGGCCTTCATCATGTTCTCGGTCGGGCTGGCGCTGCAGGCTGCGGACTTCCGCCGAGTTTTTGTGCGACCGCGTGCGCTGCTGATCGGGCTTGCAGGCCAGCTCGTGCTGGTGCCACTGGCCGCGCTTGCGGTGGTACTCGCCTTTGACCTGCCGCCCCTGTTGGGCATCGGTCTGATGGTGCTGGCGGCCTGCCCGGGCGGCGCGAGCTCGGGGTTCCTGACCCATCTGGCGCGCGGCAACACGGCGCTGTCGCTGACTCTGACCGTGATCAGCAGCCTCGCTGCGCTGCTCACCTTTCCCTTGCTGGTGAAGCTGGTGCTCGCCACGCTCGGCGGGCACGTGTTCGGCGGGGGGGGCTCACAGCTCGCCGAACTGCCGGTCGGCACCCTGATTGGCAGTGTGCTGGTGGTGACCACCTTGCCGATCCTCACCGGCATGCTGCTGCGTCACAAGGCGCCAGCCTTTACCGCGCGCGCGGAGCCGCTGGTTGGGCGTGTGGCCACGCTGTTCTTTGGGGCGATCGTGCTGGCTACCTTCGTATCGCACCAGCAAACGATTCTGTCCAACCTGCTGTCGATCGGCCCCGCGACCCTGGTGCTGAACTTCGCGGTGATGGGCTGTGCCTACGGGCTGGTGGTCCTCGTAGGTGCACAACGCAGTGACGCGGTTGCGGTGGCAATGGAGTGCGGCCTGCAGAACGCGGGGCTGGCGATCTTTGTGGCGGTGGTGTTGCTGCGTGAGCCCGAGCTCGCGGTGGCCGCCGTCGTCTATGCGCTGACGATGAATTTCGGCGCCCTTGGCCTGATGTTTGTGACAAGGCGCCATCCACCGGCGAGCGTGCTGGTGCGTGGCTGCGAATGAGCGTCGTTGGTGTGCCGGGCGCAAGGTGTAGCACCCCGCTCCCCGGTCTGGTCTTGCACCGAGGCCTGACCCCTATCGATGCATCCGTTTATCGAGGAGAGATGTTATGAAATTGCTGCAATCTGCTGTCCGAACTCTGGCCCTGCTTGCGCTGGCCGGCGCCGCCCACGCCACACAACCACCGTGCACCGACGACGATTTCGAGAAGTTCTCGCTCTATGACGCGGCCGCGATGAACACCCGGATCTCACCGCAGGAGTTGCGCAACATCTTCAGCAAGCAGTTCGATGTCGAGGTGGGGGCGCTCAACCATCTGCACGCACGCTGCAACTACGCGCTGTCGGCGCGCTTCACCACCCAGGACGACTGGAATGTGTTCTACCGCGAGTCGCTCGGCAAGCTGAAGGCGTTTTGCACCAAGGACATGTCGCCGCCCTACTGCGAGGAAGCGATGAGCGCCGAGGTGCCGCGCACCGAAGATCCACGCTGAGTCTTGCTAGCGCTTCCAGCGCAGCACCTGCACGGCGTTGCGCCCGGTCGCTGCGATTACCTCGTCGACGCCGATGCCGCGCAACCGGGCAAGAAGGGTCGCGTAGCGCTGCAGGTTGGCAGGTTCGTTGCGCTGGCCCTGAGCCCATTCGGGGGGGATGTCGGGGGCGTCGGTCTCGAGCACGATCGCGTCCAGCGGCAGGCTTGCTGCCAGTTCGCGGATGCGCGTCGACCCGCTGTAAGTCATTGCGCCACCAAAGCCGAGCTTGAAACCGAGGCCGATGAAGATTTCGGCCTGCTGACGGCTGCCATTGAAGGCGTGCGCAATGCCCCCCGTCACGCCGATACGGCGTAGTTGCTTGAGAATGGGATCGATCGCGCGGCGTACGTGCAGGATGACCGGCAGATCGTGCTTTCGCGCCAGCTTGAGCTGGGCGACGAAGAATTCGAGCTGACGCTCACGGTCGACATCGGCAACGAAATGGTCAAGCCCGATTTCGCCGATCGCCAGCGCAGCGCCCTCGCCCAGCCGCTGGTCGAGCAGCGAGAGATCTTCTTGCTGCGCCTGCATGACGTACAGCGGATGGATGCCGAGCGCGCAGCACATGTCGGCACTGGCCGCCGCGAGCTGCTCCACCGCGGCAAAATTGCTGCGCCCGACCGCGGGGATGACGAAACCGCCGACCCCCGCCGCCCGCGCCGTGTCGATGAGCTGCTGGCGATCGGGGTTGAATTCGGCCGCGTCGAGATGGATGTGGGTATCGATCAGCATCGCGAGTAGAACAAGGTGAGCAGCGACCGGAAGCCGGTCGCCTCAGAAAGGCTCAGCGGCCCTTCCACTCCGGTTTGCGCTTGGCGACGAAGGCGTCCATGCCTTCGGCTGCGTCCTCGCACATGGCGTTGCAGGCCATGGTCTCGGACGCCATCTGGTAGGCGCCCTCAAGCCCCATCTCAAGCTGCTTGTAGAACATCTGCTTGCCCATGCGGATCGCCACGGGTGACTTGGCGACAATCGAAGCGGCCAGCTTTGCGATCTCGGCATCGAGCTGGTCGAGCGCCACGACGCGGTTTACCAGCCCCCGACGCTGCGCCTCGTGAGCATCGATGAAGTCGCCGGTGACCAGCATCTCAAAGGCTTCCTTGCGGCCCATGTTGCGCGACAGGCCGACCCCAGGGGTGGCGCAGAACAGCCCGACATTGATGCCCGAAACAGCAAAGCGCGCCACGTCGGCAGCGACGGCGAGGTCGCACATCGACACCAGCTGGCAGCCCGCTGCAGTGGCGATGCCATGGATGCGCGCGATAACCGGCTGCGGCAGCTCGGTGAGCTTCATCATGAACTTGCCGCACAGGCGGAACAGCCGTTGCTGGAACGCCAGATCGTGATTGCCGCGCATCTCCTTCAGGTCGTGCCCGGCGCAAAAGGCCTTGCCTTCGCCCGCCAGCACGACCACGCGCACGCTTTCGTCGCGGGCGATGTCGTCCACTGCGGCGATCAGGGTGTCGAGCATCTCGAACGACAGGGTGTTGAACTGACCGGGGCGATTGAGCGTCAGCGTGGTGACGCCTGCATCGTCATGGCGCAGCAGCACGGATTCGGTATTCGGGACAGGAACGGCACTCATCGGGGTCTCCTCCGGAAATCGGGCTTGGGCTAGGTACATGTTAACGTTAACGTCAACGGCCGTTCATGCTACCTGTTCCTGCCATGAACGGCCATCCCTGACGCCGGCGGGTGAAAACCTCAGTCGAACGAGGCGGTGGATTTCGCCTTCTCGCGCAGCACGAACTTCTGAATCTTGCCGGTCGAAGTCTTGGGCAGTTCGCCGAAGATGATGCGCTTCGGTACCTTGAAGCTGGCAAGGTGCTCGCGGCAATGTGCCACCAGCGTTTCGACACTGGCTTCGCTACCCTCACGCAGCTCGACGAAGGCGCACGGCACCTCGCCCCACTTTTCATCGGGGACGGCCACGACTGCGGCTGCCATCACCGCCGGGTGGCGATACAAGGCATCCTCGACCTCGATCGAGGAGATGTTCTCGCCGCCCGAAATGATGACGTCCTTGGAGCGGTCCTTGATCTTGACGTAGCCATCGGGCTGCATCACCGCCAGGTCGCCAGTGTGATACCAGCCACCGCGGAAGGACTCCTCGGTGGTGCGCTCGTTCTTCAGATAGCCCTTCATCACCAGGTTGCCGCGGAACATGATCTCGCCCATGGTTTCGCCGTCCCAGGGCACGGGCGCCATGGTGATGGGATCCAGCACCGTGATGCCTTCCAGCGCGTGATAACGCACACCCTGACGGCCGTTCAGCACCACTTGCTCGGCAAGCGGCAAGTCACGCCATTCGTCGTGCTTGGCGCAGACGGCGGCCGGGCCATAGGTTTCGGTCAGGCCGTACACGTGGGTGATGTCGAAGCCGATCTTCGCCATGCCTTCTATCACTGCAGCGGGCGGCGGCGCCGCGGCGATGAGGCCGGAAACCTTGTGATTGATGCCTGCACGCCACTCCGCCGGCGCATTGGCGAGCATCGAATGAACGATGGGTGCGCCACAGTAGTGGGTGACACCATGCTCGCGGATCGCATCAAAAATAAGCCGCGGATCGACGCGCCGCAGGCACACATTGACGCCAGCATTGGCGGCCATCGTCCACGCGAAACACCAGCCATTGCAGTGGAACATCGGCAGCGTCCACAGGTAGACCGAGTGCGGCGGCATGCCCCAGGACACGATGTTGGACATCGCGTTCAGATAGGCGCCACGATGATGATAGACGACACCCTTTGGGTCGCCGGTGGTGCCGGAAGTGTAGTTCAGCGATATGGCGTCCCATTCGTCCGCCGGTTGCTCGAACACGAAGTCGGGGGTACCGGTTTGCAGCAGCGCCTCGTATTCGAGGGTGCCGACACAGTCGCCGGGGCCGGTGTATTCAGGGTCATCGATGTCGACGACGATCATGTCGGGGCGCTCGGCCAGTTCGATCGCCTTGCGCACCATGCGCGCGTACTCTCGATCGGTTAGCAGCACCTTCGCCTCGGCGTGGTTCAGGATGAAGGCGACGGCCTCGGCGTCGAGCCGGGTGTTGATGGTGTTGAGCACGGCGCCGCAGGCCGGCACGCCGAAATGACACTCGAACATCTCCGGCGTGTTGTTCAGAATCGTGGCAACGGTGTCGCCCTTGCCGACACCGAGCTGCTTCAGCGCCGAAGCCAGGCGGCGGCTGCGGGTATAGCTTTCTGACCAGGTGTAGCGTCGCGCCCCATGAATGACCGCCACGCGATCGGGATAGATGTAGGCGCTGCGTTCGATAAAGGTGATCGGTGTCAGTGGAACATAGTTGGCCGCGTTCTTTTGTAGCCCGATCTGGTAAGGCGATTGTCCGGTGTCTGTCATGATCTTCCCTCCCTCCTCTCTAGTGCCCGCCATCGGGCTTATGGTTCAGGCGCCACAGCGCCCCTGGCTATTCAATCCGGGCGCCAGGGACTCGTCAAGGGCGACAAGCCAGTGCGATACCTCATCGACCAGCCGCCCTGTTGCGACGCGATAGGCACTGACCCCACCGCTTGCATCCGCACTGGGCGCACCCTCGATGATGTTCAACTCGGTGCGGGCGATCGGTGCTTCGCCACGGGCCGGCAACAGGCCGACGCGGGCGATGAGTTGCACGCGGGCGAGCGCGGTGCTGTCGAAGACCTGGACGAATTCGTCCAGGTCCACCCGCAGGCGACAGCGCAATCCACCCGAGCCGGCGGAAAGGCCGCGGCTCAGGGCGAGGCCGAGCATTTCGGCCGGCGCCGATACCCAGCGACTCTCGGCGTAGGCACGGCGGCGATCGGGGTCTTGCCACGCGAGCCGATACTGCATGGTGCTGGCTGATAGCCAGGGGGGCGCAACAACCTGTACCCGCATGGGCGCCAGCGCGACCGGCAGGGGTCGATCGGCCATCACCCCCAGGTCGTAGACGGCCATCGGCAGCGGCTTGAGTTGCAGGCCACCGCACCCGCCCAGGGCCAGGGCGGTCAGCAGCGCGGTGCATGCGCCGCGCACGGATCGAATCGAGAAATAGCTCATGAGCGCATCACTCCACCACCAGGGTAGGCTGGGTGCCCGGACTGTTCGGGGCGAAACCGGGTTCTCCCGGCCCCGGCTCAGGCGTGGGGCGCCCGATCAACAGCATCTGCGGCGCAGCTTCGACCTCATCGATCAGATGGGCAAGCCGTCGCGAGGTTGAAGTGAGCTCGCCCAGCAGCTCGTTGAGCTGCGGCAACGAACCGTCGATCAGATCGTCGCGGGCCGCGCCCGCAGCCTGATCGAGGCGACTGGCCATCTGGTCTGCGCGGGTGATCAGCGCACGTAGTTCAAGCATTGCTGCCGGCGCCTGGGCCGTGCTGCGCTCGAGGTGCTGGAGCGTTGCCGACAGGCGCGCGACGTTGTCGGCGGCGAACACCCTGCGCACCGCTTCAAGCGTCTTCGATACTTCGCTAAAACTGTGATCCATGCCCTCAGCGGCGGACTCGACCCGCGCCAGGATGGCGCGCATTCGGGTCACGTTCTGATCGTCGAACACCGTCGACAGCCGCTGGCTCAATGTCCGGAACTGCTCGACCGCCTCCAGCGTGCGATAGCCGATCTGACTCACCAGGCCGGCGTCGAGGGCAATTCGTGGCGCGGCGCCGTCTTCGCCCACCAGCGGTGTCAGGTCGGTGCCGCGATCGTCGAGCTGCACGAAGGCCAGCCCGGTGACACCGATCGTGCCGATGGATGCACGTGTTCCGCGCGTCAGCGGCAGATCCTGGCTGACCCCGACGCGAACGAGAATGTTGCGGCTGTCCTGCGGATCGATACGAATCTCGCTGACGGTGCCGACGGCCAGACCACGAAACCGCACCCGCGACTGTGGGCCGAGCCCGCTGATGTCATCCTGCGCGACCAGCACCACCTCGCGCACCGGCTCGCGCTCCTGTGAAAACCACCACAGTGCCGCAATCAGCGCCAGCCCCAGGGCCAGGGCGAACAGCCCGGCGGCAAGCGCGTGGGCCCGATTCTCCATGTCAATCCTCCGCTTTGTTGCGTACACCGGCTCGCTGCCGGTGCGGGCCGTGGAAAAAACGCCTGATGAAAGGATGATCGAGCGTCAACGTTTCCTCCAGTGTCTCGTAGCTTACGATGCGCCGCTCGGCGAGCACCGCCACCCGGGTCGCCATCGCGGCGATGGTATCCAGGTCGTGCGTGATCAGCACAACGGTGAGCCCGAGCTCCTGGCGCAGGGACAGGATCAGACGCACGAAGGTAGCACTGCGATCCGGATCGAGACCCCCGGTGGGTTCATCGAGCAACAGCAACTCGGGCTCCAGCGCCAGCGCACGCGCCAGAGCTGCGCGCTTAACCATGCCGCCGGACAGTTGGGCCGGCATCAGCAAGGCATGCCCAGGCTCCATTTCGACCATCGCCAGCTTGAGCGCGACGAGGTCGTCGATCTCCTGCGCTTGAGCGATGCCTTGCTCTCTGAGCGGAAAGGCAATGTTCTCGCCCACGGTGAAAGCCGAAAACAGGGCACCGTGCTGAAACAGCACGCCATAGCGGCGCTGACGCGCGAGACGGTCCTGCGCCGTGCCGGCGCGCAGCGACTCGCCAAATAGCTCGACTGTTCCGGCCGCAGGCTGGGTCAGGCCGATTAGATGGCGCAACAGGGTAGTCTTGCCGCTGCCCGAACCGCCGACCAGGGCGACGATCTCGCCCCGTGCGATGTCGAGATCCAGGCCCTCATGCACCACGTTGTGGCCGAAGCGGGTCATGATCCCGCGCAGGGACACGACGACATCAGGCGCGATCAGGGCGGCGCTCATCCCGGTAGCCCGATTGAGCGTGTGGCAATGGCAAATATCGCATCGGCCAGAATCACCAGGGTGATCGCGGTCACGACCGAGGCGGTGGTGTGGGCGGACAGGCTGTCGGTGTTGGGCTGCACGCGCAGACCGAAATGACAGGCGACCAGCGCGATCAGCAGACCGAATACCGCGCCTTTGGCCAGCGCGATGTAGATGTTCGCGATCGGCACCGCATCGGGCAAGGTCGAGACGAAGTAATTGAAGGAAATGTCGAGTTCGATCAGCGCCGACACCCAGCCGCCGAGCAGCGCAACGGCTGAGGTCCACAGCACCAGCAAGGGCATGGCCAGCGTCAGCGCAATCACCTTGGGCAGCACCAGCCTCTGTGTGCGCGACACTCCCATGGCGGCGAGGGCATCAATCTCCTCGGTGACGCGCATCACGCCGAGCTGTGCCGTCATCGCCGACCCCGAGCGCCCTGCCACCAGCACCGACACCAGCACCGGGCCGAGCTCGCGAATGATGCCCAGGCCGAGGATGTTGACGATGAAGACGTCGGCGCCAAAGGTCCGAAGCTGCAGCGCCGACAGGTAGGACAGCACGACGCCAATCAGGAAGCCGACGAGCGCGGTGACCGGCATGGCCTTGACGCCGACCTTGAACACGTTGGCAGAGATCTCCAACAGCGGCCATTCGCGCGGATGGCGCAGCAGATGCAGCAGCTCGAGCAGCAGTTGTCCGAGCAGGCCGATGAAGCTCGTGAGGTGCTGCCCGAACCCGATCAGCCGCCGCCCGAGCAAGGCGAGCGCATCGATCGGCGTAAGCGGCGACTCGGCGGGCAGCGCCTGCAAGGCGCTGTGGGCGACGCGTGCGATGACGGCACGATGTGCGTCACTGAGTTCCAGTCGGTCGGGCCAGCGCCCGCCCCAGGCCCGCCACAGCAGGACGGCACCAAAACTGTCGAGACGCTGCAGACGCTCAAGTCGCCACTGCGCCCCGAGCGGCACCCTGACGAGCTGGGCGCGTACGGCGTCGATGCCGCAGTCAAGGGAACGTAGGGTCCATTCGCCCTGCAGTCGCACCTCTCCGCTGGCGACGTCGACCCGGATCAGCTCATCAGCCAGCGACTCAGTCGGAGACGCGTTCATTGGCCAGGTCGAAGAGACTGCAGGCTCAGGCAGCGACGTTGCGCACGCTGAGCGAGCGCACGTACAGCCCACGCCCCAGCGCCTGCCACTGGCGCTGCTCCTCATCGAGCGCCGCCGCAGTGAGCGGCAACTTTTGCAGCCAGCCGGCAGGCGTGTTCACACTGAATCCACGTCCTTCACGCTGCATCGTGATGGGGGGTATGCCGCGGACGTCGCGCGCGCGATGAATGACCACGGCCAGCCGCAGACACGCGATCAACAGCCAATCCACACTGCCGGGGTCGATCGAGGCCACCCGTTCGAGCTTGCCACGGTGCGACAACACCAGGCGTGACACGCGGCCCTGGTCCATGCGCGAAAAACCCGGCATGTCGGCATTGGCGACGATGTAGGCACTGTGTTTGTGATAGCTCGAATGTGCGACCGAAATGCCGATCTCATGCATCAGCCCCGCCCAGCGCAGGAAGCGTCGATCGAGGTTCTCGGGATCGGCCATTTTGGGTTCGAGCTGGGCCAGCAGGTGACAGGCGGTGTCCGCCACCTGCTGCGCTTGGCGCAAGTCGACGTTGTAGCGACGCACGAAGGCGCTGACGGTGGCATCGCGCAGGTCGTGGTGATGGTAGCGACCGAGCAGGTCGTACAGCACGCCCAGGCGCAGCGCTCCTTCAGAAAACACCATGCGCTCGATGTCGAACTCCTTGAAGATGGCGCTCATGATGGCGAGCCCACCGAGGATGACCGGCAGGCGATCGCCCTTCAGCCCGGCGAGATCGACTGCATCGAGCCGGCCTGCACGCAGCAACTCCGCCTTGAAGCGTTCGAGCCCGTCGCGGGTGATGCCGGAGCGCGAGAAGCCGTTTTGCTCAAGGATTTCGGTCAGCGCCTTGGCCGACCCGCTGGAGCCGACGGCCTCCTCCCAGCCCGCCTCGCGGTAGGCCGCGACGATGGTCTGCAATTCCCGCCGTGCGGTCAGTTCGGCTTCCTTGAAGCTGCGCTTGTCGATGCGGCCGTCGGGAAAGAAACGCAAGCTGTAGCCGACGCAGCCCATGTAGCGTGATTCGAGCAGCAGGGGCTCGAAGCTCTTGCCGATGACGAATTCGGTCGAGCCTCCGCCAATATCCACGATCAGTTGCTGTTTGTGCGGATCGGGCAAGGTGTGCGCTACGCCGACATAGATCAGACGTGCTTCCTCGCGGCCGGCGATGACCTCGATCGGAAATCCCAGTGCCGCTTCGGCCCGGATCAGGAACTCCGACGCGTTCTTGGCCACCCGAAGGGTGTTCGTCGCCACCGCGCGCACGGCGCCAGCGTCGAAATCGTGCAGGCGCTCGTGGAAGCGCTGCAGGGCGCTCACCCCACGTTGCTGTGCGGCGATATCCAGCGTCTTTTCGGGTGACAGGCCGGCGGCCAGCCGCACCGATTCCTTGAGTCCGTCCAGCGGATAAATCTGGTCATTGACGATGCGACCGACCTGCAGCCGGAAACTATTGGAGCCAAGGTCTACCGCGGCAATGAGATTTCGCATCATCAGGTCTTCTGGCGTGTATGGCGGAAAGCCGGTGCGGCGGATTCTAGCATCCGCCCCCAGGTGCGTTGCAGCGGGAAGTATTTCGGCCCACATATTCAGTCACACGTGGCAGAAGACGCGTCGGCGCTTACCGCTGTCATGCCCTGGCAGCAAAACTGTCGGATAATTCAAGCAATCCTTCACTGCGAACCAGACGCTCATGTACGCCTCGAAGAACGAACGCAGCTACCCCACCGACCACTTCATCAACCGCGAACTGTCGCTGCTGCAGTTCCAGCGCCGTGTGCTCGCCCAGGCGGCAGACCCGATGGTTCCGCTGCTCGAACGCCTGCGCTTCATGTGCATCGTGTCGAGCAATCTTGATGAGTTTTTCGAGATCCGCGTTTCAGGCATCAAGGAGCAGATCCACATCGGCAGCCGCAAGACGGGCGAGGATGGCATCTCCCCGCGCGATCTGCTCGAACGTGTCAGCCATGAGGTGCACGAGATCATCTCGGAGCAGTACGCGCGTCTGAACGACGACATCCTGCCCGCGCTGGAAAACGAAGGGGTGGTCTTCCTGCGCCGAAGCTTGTGGACCGAAGCGCAGTTGCGCTGGATTCGCGACTATTTCATGCGCGAGGTGATGCCGGTGCTGACGCCGATCGGGCTCGACCCGGCACACCCTTTTCCGCGAGTGCTGAACAAGAGCTTGAACTTCGCTATCGAACTCGACGGTCGCGATGCCTTTGGCCGTGACTCGGGCGCCGCGATCGTGCAGGCGCCGCGCGCCCTGCCCCGTGTGATTCGCCTGCCACGCGAGATCTGCGATCAGGAATATACCTTCGTGTTTCTGTCCTCCGTGCTGCATGCCCACGTCCACGAACTGTTCAGTGGCATGACGGTGCTGGGCTGCTACCAGTTCCGCGTCACGCGCAACTCCGACCTGTTCGTGGACGAAGAAGAAGTGAAGGACTTGCGCACTTCCCTGAAGGGGGAGCTGCAGCAGCGACACTATGGCGACGCAGTACGACTGGAGGTGGCTGATAACTGTTCGGAAGAGATGGTGGCCTTCCTGTTGCAGCACTTTCATCTCGAACAGGACGACCTGTACCGCACGCCGGGCATCGTTAACCTGGTGCGTTTGATGCAGGTGCCCGACTGGGTCGAACGCCCCGATCTGAAGTACTCGCCCTTTGTCCCTGGCATGCCGAAGTCGCTCGACAAGCGCCGTCAGATCTTCGCCGCACTGCGCACCACTGACGTGTTGCTGCACCACCCCTTCCAGAGCTTTGCCCCGGTGATCGATCTGCTGCGCACTGCAGCGGATGACCCGCAGGTGCTCGCGATCAAGATGACGGTGTACCGCACCGGTACCGATTCGGTGCTGATGGAGCATCTGGTGCGTGCGGCGCAAAAGGGCAAGGAGGTGACCGTAATACTGGAGTTGATGGCACGCTTCGACGAAGAGGCGAACATCACCTGGGCAAACCGCCTGGAAGAGGTCGGCGCACATGTGGTGTACGGCGTATTCGGCTACAAGACGCACGCCAAGCTGCTGATGGTGGTGCGCCGCGAAGAAAACGGCCTGCGTCGTTATGTGCATCTGGGTACCGGCAACTATCACGCGCGCACCACGCGTTTTTACACCGACTTCGGCCTGCTCACCGCCAACGCCGAAATCGGCGAGGATGTCGCCACGGTGTTCAAGCAATTGACCGGATTGGGCACGGCCAGCGAGTTGCGTCATTTGTGGCAGGCGCCTTTCACCTTGCAGCCCAAGATTGTCGAGGCGATCAAGCGCGAAGCCGATATTGCGCGTGAAGGCCGTCGCGGCCGCATCATCGCCAAGATGAACGCGCTGCTCGAACCGGAAACGATCGAGGCCCTGTATGAGGCTTCGCAGGCGGGCGTCGACATCGATCTGATCGTGCGCGGCCCCTGCGCGCTCAGACCGGGCGTTGCCGGTCTGTCGGAAAATATCCGGGTGCGCTCGGTGATCGGCCGCTTCCTCGAGCATCACCGCATCTTTCACTTCCATGCCGATGGCGAGGACTTGATGTTCCTGTCGAGTGCCGACTGGATGGACCGCAATTTCTTCCGTCGCATCGAGATTGCGTTCCCGGTGCTCGAGTTGCGGCTCAAGCGACGGGTGATGAAGGAAGGTCTGCGGCCCTATCTCGGCGACAACTGCCAGGCCTGGGAAATGCAGTCCGACGGCCGCTACAAGCGCAAGAACCCGCGCGGCACGCGCCGGGCCGCGCAATTGATTCTGCTGAAGGAGCTGGCGGCCAGCAGCTGAGGAAAGCATTGGGGAGAGCGCCGTGTTGCTGCCGCCCCTGGCCAGTGCGTGAAGCTGGCGGCTTACTTGCGCTGGGCGTCGATCACGCCCGACACCTCGCGAATCAGGGTGATGGCGCGCTGAACCTGCTTGATGCCGTTCACCTCCATGGTGAAACGCATGTAGGCCGTGCCCTTCTTGGTCAGCGTATTGACGGCGGTCACGTTGAGCTTTTCGCGTGACAGCAATTCCGATATGTCGCGCAGCAGGCCTTGCCGATCCATGGCCTGCACGTTGATGTCGATCGGATACAGTCCGCCCTTGCTGTCGAAGGCCTGGTCGCCCCACTCCGCTGCGATGACTCGCTCGGGATGCCTCAGCGCCAGCGACTGAAAGTCGTGGCAGTCGACACGGTGAATGGAAATGCCGCGTCCGCGCGTGACGAAACCCTCGATGGCATCGGGCGGCGCCGGCTTGCAGCAGCGCGACAGCGAGGTCATCAGCTTGCCGACCCCGACAATCATGATCTTGTCCGAGTTGTCGCCCGAACGGCTGCGGTTGACGACAAAATTCGGCTCCACCGGGGTTTCCACCACCGGCGCATTGCCGTCGCGCAAGGCAACCTGTACCGAGCGCGGCCCGACCTCGCCGCGGCCCGCGGCCAGGTAAAGCGCCTCGGCGTTCTTGAAGCCGAGCCGGTCGGCCAGGCCGTCGATGTTGGCCTGGGTGTTGCCGTCGCGCTGCATCTCCTTGGTAACGAAGCTGCGCCCGCGCGCGAGCAGGTCTTCCTCGTCGAGCTGGGCGAAATATTGCTTGATCTTGTTGCGTGCCCGCGAGGTTGCGACGTAGCGCTGACGTGCGTCGAGCCAGTCGCGCGACGGCCCGCCCTCCTTCACCGTGACAATCTCGACCGTCTGGCCGTTCTCGAGCGGGGTGTTCAGGGGCAGCAGATGGCCATCGACCTTGGCGCCACGGCAGCGATGGCCCAGATCGGTATGCAGGCGGTAGGCGAAATCGACCGGCGTCGCGCCGCGCGACAAGTCGATGACCCTGCCCTGCGGGGTCAGCACGTACAAGGTGTCGTCGAGCGATGCGCGCTTGAACTGCTCCATCCAGTGCGCGGAATCGGTCACTTCGTCCCGCCACGACAGCAGATTGCGCAGCAGCGCGATCTTCTCGTCGTAATCCGAGCCGGACTGCGAGCCTTCCTTGTAGCGCCAGTGTGCAGCCACGCCCAGTTCGGCGTGTTTGTGCATGTCGTGGGTGCGGATCTGCACCTCGAGCGCTCGCCCGTCGCCTGCCAGCACCGCGGTGTGCAGCGACTGGTAGTTGTTGCCTTTGGGCTGGGTGATGTAGTCGTCGAATTCCTTGGCAATCGGCTGCCAGATCTGGTGCACGAAACCGAGCACCGTGTAGCAATCCTTGACATCGTCAACCAGCACGCGCAGCGCGCGGATGTCGTACACCTGCGAGAAATCGAGCCGCTTCTGTCGCATCTTGTTGTAGATGCTGTAGATGTGCTTGGCGCGACCGGTGATCTCGGCCTTGACCCCAACGGCGGCAAGCTCGGTCTTCAGGCGTTCGATCGCATCCTCGATGAACTGCTCGCGCTCGGCCCTGCGCTCGTCGAGCATTTTGGCGATGCGTTTGTAGGTTTCAGGCTCGATGAAGCGGAAGCTCAGATCTTCCAGCTCCCACTTGATCTGCCAGACACCCAGACGATTTGCGAGGGGGGCATAGATGTCGAGGCTTTCACGCGCCACGTCCACCCGCGCGTCGTCGCCCGGCAGATCGGTGTAGAAGCGCAGCGTCTGCGTACGCGAGGCCAGCCGCACCAGCACGACGCGGATGTCCTCGACCATCGCCAGCAACATCTTGCGCAGCACCTCAGCCTGGGCGCGAATGTCGGGGCCTGTGGCGGTGGTCGTCATGCGCGTAAGCACGCGCAGTCCGGTCAGCTTGTGCAGCCCGCGCACCAGCCGGCTGACGTCAGCGTCAAAGCGCGATTCGAGTGCTTCGGCAGGGTCATCGAGTACATCCCACACCGCGAACAGCAAAGCGGCGATGCGCGTGTCCGCATCCAGCCGCAGCGAGGCCGCGATCAGCGCAGTGCCGATCGCATGGGTCCATGCGGACTCGCCGGTGCCGAGCACCTTGCCCTCGTAGAGTTCGGCGATCCATTCGAGTGCGGATTCGATCCTGCCCCGCTCGTCGGCCGTCAGGCCGGCGGCGAGCATGTCGATCGGAGGGGCGGTATCGCCCTGAGAGATGGCATGAGTGACTGAGACCATGGGGCGAATTATCCCATACTGGCCCGTGCGCCAAGCGTGCAATTAAACCGCCTTACATCATCGCTGGGCGGGCGTCATTCATCCTTGGTATTCCCCACTCTGCAGGCGCTTGAGGCGTCGCCAGAGCGTCGTCTGACTAATGCCCAGATATTCCGCCACCATGCTCTTGTTGCCACCGAACAGTTGCAATGCTTTGGCGATTTCCTCCTGCTCGACGTGGAGCAGGTGCCCGCCACTCTCACCCTCATTCAGCGATGTGTAGAGTTCCGGCACCACCCGCGGCAGCGCTTCAAGCAGCGCTTCGGTGCTGCCATAGAGGCGCTGCGACACGATCAGTCGCTCCACGATGTTCTCGAGCTGACGTACGTTGCCGGGCCAATGGTAACGCCGGAAGATCGGCCCCACGTCCTTGATCAGCGAATCCGGGTCCACCTCGAAACCGTAGCGTACCGCTTCGCGACGCATCAGATATGCGGTCAGCAGCGGGATGTCCTCGACCCGCTCACGCAGCGGTGGCATGTGCACGGCAAAAGTGCTGATGCGGTAATACAGGTCTTCCCGGAAACGCCCGGCACGCACTTCGTCCATCAGGTCGACGTTGCAGGCAGCGACAAACTTGATATTCAGCGAAATCGAACGGCGCGAGCCAACCGGGCTCACCTCTCGCTCCTGCAACACCCGCAGCAACTTGGCCTGCTGCGGTCGCGGCAGCGAGTTGATCTCGTCCATGAAAAAGGTGCCGTTGTTGGCGCTCTCCAGCAGACCGGACTTGCCGCCACTCTTGGCACTGGTAAACGCACCTTCTGCATAACCGAACAGCTCGGATTCAAACAGCTCGGCTGGAATTGCCGCGCAGTTGATCGCCACGAATGGGCCCTCGGCATTGGCACTTGAAACATGCACCTGGCGTGCAGCAAGTTCTTTGCCAGTGCCGGTCTCGCCGCGGATGAGCACGGTGCCGGGGGTTGCGCCATACACGCACAGCTGGTTCTGCACCTCCGCCATTCGGCTGGACTGGAACACCAGACGTCGGCCGTCGTCCTGAGGTATGGCCTGCGGACTGAGCTGGAAGCTGTAAAGAAAGCCGACCAGCTCACCCTCCAGTTCGAACGGCTGCTTGTTGAGGCTGCATAAGCGGTCACCCAACAACAAGCCTTCGGCCGTCAGACTCGGGGCATTCAGCACTTTGCTGCCGAGCACCCCATCCAGGCTTCGCCTTCGGCCAAGAGAGGGAATCAGGACACGGGCCGCCGCATTCCAGGCAACCGCTACGCCGCTGCGATTAGTCATGATTTGCGGTTGAGCGCTTTGCTCCAGCAGGAATTCCCCTATAGCCGCCTGCTGCTTCTCACGCTTGTGTTGTCCAGCATGCCGAATCGCCTTGCGTATGAGGTTGCGACAGGATTCACGCGAGTACATCAGCACCGACTGCAGCCCAGCGTGCTCGGCCAGATCGCAGGCGTAACTGGAACCGATAACGACGCCGAAACTGTCGTTACGCACACTGTGGAAAACCTCTTTGGCGTGCTCGGCGGTACTGTAGGTGTGGTCACTGATCTCTACGCCATCGAACACGCCGAACAGTTCGACATTGATCTCCTGCCGATCATGGTGCAGCAGCAGAATTTTTGAGGAGATCCTCCGGGCGGTAAGCACCGCCTGGATCAGGTCGGCTTGTTCCACCTTCAATGCCAAAACCGGGATTGGCAGGGTGCTCTGGAGGTAGAAGGCGTTGGCCCCGGCGCTGATGAAGATATCTACCTGCTGCCTTTCGATCAGGTCACGTGCAGACCTGATCGCTTCATTGAAGACGTTGTCGATGATCGTGATGCTGGCCAGTGCCTCGAACTCCGAGATCAGGCTGTGTACCATCTGGCTCAATTTGGAATTGCCGATCAGGCAGATCCTTACCCGATCGTTTTCTGCATTGGCAAATTCCACGGCTTGCTAACCCCTCGTATTCAGATCATGCACAGGCCATCAGGCGCTCAGTTGCGGAAAACCCAGGGCTCGCTGAGCCGCCGGTTATTTTCATAGGCCCGGATTTGCGGACTATAACCCAGGCTCTCGCCTACTTCGTCAAGGCCATTCAGCAAGCGTTGCCGACGTCCTTCGTCGAGCTCAAAACGCCATTCCCTGCCACTCACTCTAAGCAAACACTGCCTGACGTCGACCTCCGCCTGAAGGTCCGCCGAAGTTTCGACCAAAGCGAATAACTCATCCACAGCGCTCTGCTTCAACGCCAGCGGCAACACGCCATTGTTGAAGCAGTTGTTGCGGAAGATGTCGCCGAAGCTGGGGGCGATGACGACTCGCACGCCGAAGTCACGCAAGGCCCATACCGCATGCTCGCGGCTGGATCCACAACCAAAGTTGCCCTGCGCAAGCACTACGGTGCCGTGGCGATAGGGCAGCTTATTGAGGATGAAATTCGGATTCTCACGGCGTGAGTCGAGGGGCGTATCAATTTCCCCCGGATCCAGGTAGCGCTCGTCATCAAACAGGAAGCCTCCGAATCCGGTCGCTTCGAGGCTTTTGAGGTACTGCTTGGGCAACAATATGTCGGTGTCGATGTTGGCCCTGTTAAATGGAATGATGATGCCCTGGTGCTCGATCAGCGGTTCCATACTCATAAGTCCCTGAAATCGGTTAGTGCGCCCCTGACCGCAGCTGCGGCGGCCATAGCCGGGGACATCAGATGAGTGCGCCCCCCCTTGCCCTGCCGGCCCTCGAAATTGCGATTTGAGGTTGATGCACAGCGTTCGCCCGGGCTCAACCGGTCTGCATTCATCCCCAGGCACATGGAGCAGCCAGGCGAGCGCCATTCGAAACCGGCAGACTCGAAAATACGATGCAGACCTTCGCGCTCGGCCTGCAGGCGCACCATGCCGGAGCCTGGCACCACCAGCGCCTGACTGATGCGCTCATGCACCCGGCGTCCGCGCAGCACTTCCGCTGCTGCACGTATGTCTTCGATGCGGCCATTGGTACAGGAACCAATGAAGATCCGGTCCAGCGGAACGCCAGCCAGCGCTTGTCCAGGCTGCAGGTCCATGTAGGCTAGCGCCCGTTCCCAGTCCTGGCGCTGCAAGGCGTCACGCGCCATGTCCAGAGTCGGGATCAGACCATTGATTGGCATGACCATTTCCGGCGAGGTGCCCCAGGTTAGCTGAGGACGAATATCGTCGGCTTGAATCAGCAGTTCCTGGTCAAAATGCGCCTCGGCATCCGAATGCAGTGTTGCGCGCCAGTATCCGATCGATGCCTCCCAGTGCTCCTTTTTAGGCGCCAGGGGCCGATTGTGTACGTAGCTTTCGGTAACCTCGTCGTAAGCGATCAGACCGACTCGTGCGCCGGCCTCAATGCTCATGTTGCAAAGCGTCATGCGGGCTTCCATCGACATCGAGTCAATGGTTGAGCCACAGAACTCGATGGCGCATCCGCTACCGCCAGCGCTACCAATGACGCCAATGATGTAAAGCGCCAGGTCCTTCGCCGTGATACCGAGTGCCAGCCGGCCTTCGATACGGATGCGGAAGTTCTTCAGCTTGCGGCTGCGCAAGGTCTGAGTAGCCAGCACATGCTCGACTTCACTGCTGCCAATACCATGTGCCAACGCTGCCAGAGCACCGTGGGTCGCGGTGTGCGAGTCGCCACATACGAGGGTCATGCCAGGCAGGGTCAAGCCCTGCTCCGGGCCAACCACGTGCACGATGCCCTGACGGATGTCATCGAGCGCGAATAAGGGTATGCCGAATTCTCGACTGTTACTTTCCAGAACTGCGATCTGTTGCCGGGCGATTCGGTCGCTGACACCATCCAGGCCATGTTCACGGCTCAGAGTTGGCACATTGTGGTCGGGGGTGGCCAGGCTGGTGTCCACGCGCCAGGGTTTTCGATTGGCGAGGCGAAGATTGGAGAACGCCTGTGGAGAGGTCACTTCATGCAGCAGATGACGGTCGATATAGAGAAGTGTCGAACCGTCGGGCAGATCTTCGATCCGGTGGCGATCCCACAACTTGTCGTAGAGCGTTTGTGCTCTCACAGTGCTTACCTCTGCAGTTTGACTACGGTTCTTGATCTTTCAGTGCAAGCCCTTCGTCCAAGGCACCCAACGGTATAGCTCGTTACCATCGGCATCAGCGACCCGGTAGCCGCAGTAACTATCCATCCGTCCGCCTGCCCTTGGCTGCACGATGCAGAACGGTCGCCGACAGGCGGCTTCGTCCTGCCCCGCCTCGGCCAACGCCTGGCGAGCCCTTCTCAATTCCTGGGCGAGAGGGGCAGTCTGCTGGCCGTCGAGTTTCCTGACATTCGCCTGGAAGTGGCCGACCCAGGCCTCAACGAAATCGTCGCAGAACTGGCCGCCAGCCAAGGCCAACGATGATTTGGGTGCGGCCGGAGGCGCCGTCGCCGAGCATCCGGCGATGGCGACCAACGCGAAAACGCTAGCCCAGCAACGCAAGACAGTCCTCCAGGCTGCGTACATCGGCATACTTGATCTGCAGGTCACGCAGATTGGCCTGGTGTGCCCCTGAATCACGATCGCCTACCGCCGGTTCGGGCAACAGCACGCGAAAGTCATGCTGCAAGGCATCGAGTGCGGTGGCTCGAACACAACCGCTGGTGGTAAGACCGGTGACCATCACCCCGTCGACGCCATAGTCGCGCAGACGCTGGGCCAGGTCGGTGCCAAAAAAAGCACTGGCCCACTGCTTTACCAGTACCGGCTCGCCATCCTGAGGCGTCAGACGCGGGTCGATTTCGACCAACTCAGAGCCCCCCACCAATACGTTCAGCGCCGGAATTTTTTCACGAAACACGCGCGCCTGTGAGGGGTCGTCATAGGCCACGGTGGTGAAGATCACCGGCCAGCCACGCTGGCGAAATGCCTTCAGCAGCGTCTGATTGGCCTCGATTACCGTCTCGCACTCGCTGGCCAAGGGGCTTTTCGTCGGGTCGGTGAAGCCGACGGACAGGTCCACCAGCACCAGCGCATAGCGCTGGGCCGGGGACAGGGAACGCGAATCCAGCGACATGTCCGCTCCTCAGGTCCAGGTTGGCGTGGTCGGCGCAGCCAGTCCGGTTTCGGCCAGGCACCGTGCCTTGAGCTCGCTCAGTGTGCCTCCACGGTTGAAGAGCTGGATCTCGCCACGTTCGCTGGCCATGACTTCACGCAAGGAGGCCGTTTCACGGTCATCCACGACGCCATCCTTGATCACCACGCCGTAGCGACGCCCGCCATTCACACTCACCAGGCCCTTGCGGATGTCGGTGAGCACCTTGACGGGATCACGTTTCAGCGGGTCGCCCCAGCCGCCCCCTCCCCAGGTATCGAACAGCACCAGGTCGCCAGCCTTGACCTGGACGTTGTCGCATTTGGCCGGCAGCATCTGCCGACTGCCATCGGCCCGGACCAGCTCCTTGCGGCTACGCTCTCCTGGCCCGCCGCCGTTGACGCCCCAGGGGTAGGTTAACCAACGGTCATCATGGATCGAGACTTCGCCATCGACCAGCAGACGGTATGCAACGCGCAGGCCGTTGCCACCCCGATGCAATCCGGCACCGCCGGAATCGGTAAGGGTTTCGTAAGTCTCGATGCGCAGCGGGAAATACGCTTCGACGAACTCGTTGGGCACGTTGGTGAAACCGGGCCACAACGAATGACCGTCCGGGCCATCACCGACCGGGCGCCCCGGAATGCCGCCAAAACCAATCTGGAAGAGCTGGAACCATTTGCCCTGCTGGTCATAGCCCGAATACATGAAATGCGGCGAGTCGGAGAAGCCGGCAGCGTTCATCGCCTGCGGCGTACTCTGGCCTATCAGGCCGCCCATCATGTCAAAGATCCGACCCAGCAAGTGCGTGCGGCAGGACAGCGCCGCTGGAAAGTTCGGCTTGAGAATCGAGCCTTGCGGAATGCGTACCTCGACCAGGTCGTAGAAGCCGTCGTTCAGCAGGATTGCCGGGTCAAACAGACTGATCGTCAAAGCACCGAAGAAAATCTTGAACATCTCCTCGTTGAGGTAGAAGTTCACCGACGAGGGGGCCTGCGGGTCCGTTCCTTCGAAGTCGAAGATTGCTTTGTCACCCTCACGCCACAAGGCGCAGCGCAGCGTGTAGGGGCCGAGGCCGGCTCCATCGTCGCAGATGTAGTCCTCAAACACCTGGCGGGTTTCCGGAACCACGCGGGCGATGACCTCCTTCATGGCGCGGTGGGTGCGATCCAGCATCTCTTGCTGGGCGCTGAAGAACACATCGTCACCGAAGCGTTCGGCCAGCTCGACGCAGCGCCTTCCTGCCGTGCGGCACGAGGCGACGATCGCGTTCAAATCGGAGCGGTTCCAGCGCGGCATCCGCACGTTGTGCAGAATGACGTCCAGCATGTCGCTGTTCATCTCGCCACGGCGGTAAAGCTTCACAGGGGGAATGCGGATGCCCTCTTCCCAGATCGAACGAGCGTTGGTAGGCAGGCTGCCCGGCACCTTGCCGCCAACGTCCGACATATGGCCAAACATGGCGGAGTAGTTGATTACCCGGCCGTCCTTGAAAATCGGCATCAGCACCAGCCAGTCCGGTAAATGGCTGACCGCACCGTTACACAAGTAGGGATCGTTGGTGAGGAAGACGTCGCCCTCCTCGATCTCACCGTCGTAGCTCTGCAGGAAACCGCTGATGAAGGAGCCGAACTGTCCGACGATCATCTTGCCGTCTTCGGTGGCGATCATCGGAAAAGCATCGCCCTGCTCACGAATTCCGGGGCTCATGGCCGTGCGAAACAGCACCGCATCCATTTCATTGCGGGCGTTACCCAGGGCATTTTCGACCAAGTCTATGGTGATGCCATCGACTTCGACGCGCTGGAACGGCTGACTGTTGTTCTGTTTGATACGCGCAACCATGACTGTTTACTCCTGATGGCCCAGCGGGCGAATCAATAGATTGCCGACCTGGTCGACTGCCGCGACATAACCCGGAAGAACGAGCGTGGTGGAATCCATTTCCATTACGATGGCCGGGCCGGGCACCACCTGACCGGGGCTGAGCTTGCCACGCGCGTACAACGCGGCGTCATGGTCGACGCCGGCATACCGCACCGGAGCCCGTCCCACCACCGCCTGGGCCAGGCTGTCGCCTGCGCCCTCAAAAGCCCGCTCGGTGATCTGCGGGCGGGGTGCCCGTGCGATCACACGCAGGTTGACCAATTCGTGGGCCTCGCTGAGCGAGAAGGTGAAGAGCCGCTCGTGTTCGACATCAAAGGCTGCAGCAATCACGCCGGTGCCTTCAGCGATGAGCCGTTCCGGCTCGATATCGAGCGTCAGGAGCAAGGCCTGACCATGGTAGCGAACGTCGGCTTGCCAGGTCAGCTGCTGCTGATCAGCCGGAATGTTCTGCGCCGCCAGCGAGCTGCGCACGCTATCGCCAAGCTGTTCGAGAATCTGGCCGATCTCTTCCTTGCCGAGCTCGGACAGGCGCCTGACCAGTGACCGTGAAGCTTCGTCCTTGATCCGCGTGGTTGCATCGCCATAGGCGCAGAGCACCCCTGGGCCCGGCGGAATGATCACCGGCCAGGCGTTCATGAGAATACCCAGGGCATTGGCATGCAACGGGCCGGCGCCACCAAAGCCGCACAGGGCGAAGTCACGCGGGTCGTAACCCTGCTCGACGCTGATCAGACGTAAAGCGCCAAACATGTGCTCGTTGGCGATGCGCACGATACCCTCGGCAGCATCGTATAGCGTCACTCCCATGGCATCTGCCACTTGCTGCACGGCTTCGGTCGCCAAGTCCTTGCGCAACAGAAAGTCGCCACCGAGCTTCTGTTCGGCAGGCAGGTAACCGAGTACCACGTTGGCGTCGGTCACCGTAGCCTGGCTGCCACCACGGCCATACGCCGCCGGCCCAGGTACCGCACCGGCACTCTCCGGGCCTACACGCAATGCACGCGTCAACTCCGGCACGAAGGCGATGGAGCCACCCCCTGCGCCGATGGTGCGAACGTCAACCGATGGCGCGCGCACGGTCACGTCACCGACCCGGGTCTCACGGCGCAGACGTGCCTGATTGTTGTCGATCAACGCAACGTCGGTGGACGTACCGCCCACATCAAAGGTCAGTACTTTGTCGAAGCCACCACGGGAACAGAACCAGATGGCCCCGGCCACACCGCCGGCAGGGCCGGAAAGCAGCAAGTTGACCGGCGTACTGGCCGCCGACTGGCTGGTGGCAAGTCCCCCATCCGAACGCAAAATGGAGAGCTTCACGTCCGGGTGCAAGCGCTTGCTCAATTCACCCTGCAGATGCTCGAGATAGCGCGACACTTCGGGATGGACGTAGCTATTGACGACGGTGGTCTCGGTGCGCTCG
>Ga0073904_10000331_pt1 | contig 33137 bp, 34 predicted proteins | sample KloWWTrecipitate_FD_66668 | JGI IMG/M metagenome (GOLD analysis project Ga0073904, IMG submission 66668) | Active sludge microbial communities from Klosterneuburg, Austria, studying microevolution and ecology of nitrifiers - Klosterneuburg... | ecosystem: Engineered > WWTP > Aerobic digester >... | reverse complement strand
TCCGCGTGATCACGGTGACGATGGCCAGCCCGGCAACGGTCAGCGCGACATACGCAGCATCGCCCGAACCATTCACTTTGTATTCCCCCGCAATCGCCGACTGGCCTTGTCAGCCTGATCCATCAGCAGGCCGGCAGCCACCGCCGAGGCAATCGCGACGATGATGTTCAGCTTGAGCGGCAGCGAAAACGCGGCAACGGCTGCGGTGCCGGCGACAACCGCTGCCACCCAGGTGGATCGGTCGGACAGCAGCCCGTAGGTCAGACCCACCATCGCCAGCGTGCCTGCGAATCCCAGGCCCCAGGCGGTGGGGACGAAGTTCGCCAAAGCAATGCCCAGCATCGAAGGCCCCTGCCACACGCTCCACAGGACCGCCACACCGCCCAGGTAGTAAGGGATCTGGCCCGGCTCCCGACGCGGGCCCTGGAGCCCGGACGGATAGGCGCGCTGGAAGGCGATCAGGTTCAGATCGGCCGCAAGGTACCCGAATGCCATGCGCTGGCGCAGCGGAAGGTGCCCGAAGTAGGGCCTCCACTGCGCGCTGTAGATGACGAAGCGCAAGTTGACGCAGAACGCAGCAGCCCAGATCACCCACATCGGCGCGCCAGCTGCCAGCAACGGCAAGGCAGCCAGTTGCGCACTGCCTGCGTAGACGGCGAACGACATGAGCACGGCCAGCGGCACGCTCAGGCCCCCCTTGACCATGGCCACACCGGTGACCATTCCCCAGGCACCGATGCCCGGTGCCATGGCAAGCATGTCGCGGGCACCGCGTCGAAAGTCGGGGTCGCCTAGCAACCGGGCCGCTGGATTCATCGAACCATTGTCGGGGCTTGCGTCCCGCAGGCAGGTGGAGCACACGCTCCTGCCAGCGGGTTGCGAGGAACCCCGCCCGGTTCGCTATCCGGCCTGGGTCATCAGTGCGCCTTGGGCTCTTTCGCGTCCTTTCCCGCCTTGGCAGGCTTGGCGGGCGGGGCCTCGGCATCGACGGATTCGGCGTCCGTCGTCTTGGCGCTGGCAACTTCGGTGGTCAGCTGCGGCGGCACCGGTTCGATCTTGTTGTCACGCATGTAATCGTTCATCTCGCGCCAGCCAGCGAACACCGCAGCCTTGTCGGCACGCTTGTTCAACGCATAGCAGTCCTCGATCGCGCGACCGGCATGCCGGCAGGCGCCACCGACAGCGCTTCCTTCGGCCTGCTTTGCCGCCGCGATCTTTTCGGGCGATTCAATGCCCAGCTGCTCGCAGCCCGTCAGCAAGAGGGCGGCAACGGAAATCAGCGCAGACACGACAGGACGCAACATGGTGGATGTCTTCGGCAGTGCGAAAGAGTCTTTGGACCTGTTCGGTATATCGGCGTCAATACAGACGACTTGAGAACCGCTTGAACCCCGGCCGGGGCGCCTTTCAGGTTGCGACAGCTTCCAGGCGGTCGCCGACCTGCACGGAATGCCCCTGCAGGAACTGCGCAGCGGCCATCCGCTTGCCGCCAGGCCGCTGCATCTCGGTCAGGCGCACTGCACCGGATCCACAGGCCACCTCGATGCCATCGGCTGACACAGCCACCACAGTGCCGGGCACCGCCAGGCCCGCGTCGGAAGCGTTGATCGCCTGAGCCCGCCACACCTTGAGCGTCGCGCCGCGCCAATGTGTCACCGCGCCCGGCGCCGGGTTGAATGCGCGGATGCGCTGCGCGACCCGGCATGCATCGGCGGCCCAGTCGATGAGTGCCTCTGCCTTGTCGACCTTCTTTGCGTAGGTGATGCCGTCCGTCGGCTGCGGCGTCGGACGCAAAAGGCCACGGGCAGCCCGCTCGAGCGCCTCGACAATCAACCGGCCGCCCAGGACCGCAAGCCGGTCGTGAAGCGAGCCGGTGGTGTCGTCGTCGCAAATGTCCATGGCCTCTGCCATGAGCATCGGCCCGGTGTCGAGGCCCGCGTCCATCTGCATCACGGTGATGCCCGTGCGTTCATCGCCCGCCTCGATCGCCCGGTGTATGGGCGCTGCTCCGCGCCAGCGCGGCAGCAACGACGCATGGATGTTCAGGCAGCCCAGCCGCGGCAAGGCGAGGGTCCATTCCGGAAGAATCAATCCGTAGGCGGCCACGACCATCGCATCGATCCGGGCCGCCTGCAGCGAATCCTGCGCAGCCGATGCGTCGTCGGCAAAGCGGCCGTCCAGGCGCAGCCCCTGCGGCTGGATCACCGTCAACCCGCGCTCGACTGCCCATCCCTTGACCGCAGACGGCTGCGGCTGCTGGCCGCGCCCGGCGGGACGGTCGGGTTGCGTCAGCACGATTGCGACCTCGAACCCGGATTGGTGCAGCGCCGCCAAGGCAACGCGGGCGAATTCAGGCGTACCGGCAAAAGCCAGCCTCATGGACACTGAGCCAGAAATATCACAAATTTCATTGAACAGCGCTCAACGTCCTTCATCACGCGCCTGTTTGATCATTTTCGTCTTGATTCGGTTGCGCTTGAGCGGACTCAGGTAGTCGACGAATACCTTGCCCATCAGGTGGTCCATTTCGTGTTGCACGCACTTGGCCAGCAGACCCTCAGCGTCGAACTCCACCACCTCGCCATCACGACCAAGAGCTCGCACCCGAACCCGGGCCGGTCGCAGCACCTTGTCGTAGACCGTTGGCACCGAAAGGCACCCCTCCTCGCCCAGCACCTGCTCGTCGCTGGCGCTGACCAACTCCGGATTGATCAGAACCCGCTGGTCGTTGTGCTGGTCCGACGTATCGATCACGATCAATCGTTCATGGACATCGACCTGGGTCGCCGCGAGACCCACGCCCTCGGCGGCGTACATGGTCTCGAACATGTCGTCGATCAACCGCCTGATACGGTCGTCGACCTGCTCGATGGGCTTGGCTGTGGTGTGCAACCGGGGGTCGGGGAAGCGAAGAATCGTGAGCTTCGACATGGTGTGGTGCGATAGACGACGACGCGGCGGGTCAAGGCCACCCGGCTGAACGGGGATGTGGATTCGCTACAACGCAAGGCCCTGTACTGACTTGCTCCAGAGGCGCAGTAAGGCCCTACTTTCGTTGCGATATCAAGGGTTTAGGGGCAGAATCTTCGAAACAGTTTGAAGATTTTCGCTGAATTTCCGGCCGCGTCGGCCGATACGGATATGTGAGTATTCGGCACCCCTCCCCCGGCCAACCCATGACGCGACGCTGCGAGCGCCCCGTCCGGAGATTTCACCCCATGACGCGTCCCATTTTTTCCGCGCTTCGTCGCCGGCCGCTTGCAGCCGCCCTCGGCCTTGGTCTGGTTCTGACTTTCAGCTGGACTGTGCCATCGGTGGCAGCTCCGAACTTCCCCGTGACCGAGCAACAACGAGGCACGGCCCAGAAAGTGGCATCGGCCGGCGTTGCATTGTCCGAACTGGCGCCCAATGCGCCGGAATCGCACACCGTCGTTCGCGGCGACACCCTTTGGGGCATCTCGAGCCTGTTCCTGAAGTCTCCCTGGCGCTGGCCGGAGCTGTGGGGAATGAACATCGATCAGATCCGCAACCCGCACCTGATCTATCCGGGCCAGACGCTCTATCTCGACACCTCCGACGGACGCGCACGGTTGCGACTGGGCAAGGCGATCGAGGGCAATGTCGTGAAGCTGAAGCCAACGGTGCGCAGCTCACCCCTCTCGAATGCAGCGATCGCGTCAATCCCGTTCAGCCTGATCGAGCCATTTCTGAACGAAGCCGTGATCTTCGAGGGCAACGTGCTGGATGCAGCGCCCCGCATCGTGGCCACCCAGGAGGGCCGAGTGCTCCTCACCCGCGGCGACAAGGCCTATGTACGGGGTGAAATCGGCAAGGACACCGTCTTCCGCATCTTCCGAGAAGCGAAACCACTCAAAGACCCGACGACGCAAGAGATTCTCGGGTTCGAAGCCCCCTATGTTGGTACAGCCGAGTTCGTTCGCTCGGGAGTCAACAGCCGGGTGGCCAGTTCGAGCTCCGCCGAAACGGTGCCCGACACGTTCATCGTGACCAGTGTTCGGGAAGAAGCGAACATCGGCGACCGGCTTGCCCCGGTTACCGGGCGCGAATACGACAACTACGCCCCGCACGCCCCGCAGGCGCCTTTGTCCGGGCAGATTGTCTCGGTCTACGGTACGGCAGTGTCCGCGGGACAGAACCAGATCGTCACCCTCAACCGCGGAAAGAGCGACGGCGTCGAGCGCGGCCACGTCCTGGCCTTGTGGCACGACGGCAGCAAGGCGATCGATCGCACGGACAACCGACTCACCGAATTGACCCTGCCCGATGAGCGGCACGGCGTCCTCTTCGTGTTCAGGGTGTTTGAGCGCATGTCATACGCTCTGATCCTGTCGGTGCAGGAACCAGTGCGCATCGGCGACAGGTTCACCCAGCCCTGACCGGGTAGCTGCCGGTGGCGTCGTGATGGAACGCGACGAGCTGGCAGCCTGGCTGCGGTTGCTCGGAACCCCGGCGCTGGGTCGAGCATCAGCGCGTCGGTTGCTGTCAAGCTTCGGCTCCCCCCAGGCTGCAGTCCATGCAACGGTGCATGCGCGCCGGGAGGTGATCGCCGAAGCCGCAGCGTCAGCACTGGCGACGCCCCCTCCCGACCTGGAATCCTCGGTAGAAGCCACGCTGGCGTGGCTGAGGGATGGTGACGTCGGCCCTGGAGCAGCGCGCAGGGAAATCATCACGCTGGGTGACCCTGCGTATCCGTCCCTGCTACTCGAGACCGCGGACCCACCACTGCTGCTTTATGCCCAGGGCCGCCTCGAGTTGCTGGCGGCACAGGGCATCGCGATTGTCGGCAGTCGCAACCCCACACCGCAGGGAGAGCAGGACGCGCGAGCCTTCGCGAAGAATCTCAGCAGCGCCGGCTGGGTCGTTGTGTCTGGGCTGGCGCTGGGTGTCGACGGTGCAGCCCACGAAGGTGCCCTCGAAGGTGCGGCCGGCACGATCGCCATCATCGGAACTGGACTCGACCGGGTGTACCCGAAGCGCCACCTCGAGTTGGCCCATCGAATCGCCCTGAACGGACTGATGCTCAGCGAGTACCCCCTGGGCACCCCTCCGCTGGCGGCACACTTTCCTTTGCGAAACCGGTTGATCGCTGGGATGACTCGGGGCACCTTGGTGATCGAGGCCGCCCTGCAGTCGGGATCACTGATCACTGCGCGCCTCGCCAGCGAGGCGGGTCGCGAGGTTTTTGCCATCCCGGGCTCAATCCACTCGCCGCAGTCAAGGGGCTGCCACGCGCTGATCAGGCAGGGCGCCAAGCTGGTGGAGTCGGCCGAAGACGTGCTGGAAGAGCTGCAACCGGGAGCATCGGCGCTTGAACGGTCAGCCTTCGCAACATCGTCGTCCGCAAACACAGACCCGCTGCTGGATGCGATGGGTCATGACCTGGTGTCGCTCGATGCCCTGGTCGCGCGAACCGGCTGGCCAGCACAGGAACTGAATGTCCGCCTGCTCGAACTGGAGCTGAGCGGCCAGATCACACGTCGCCCCGGACAGCTGTTCCAGCGCATCACGCTCGCCTGATTCAGAGCGCACGCCGCGGGTCGCATGCGACCCGAAATTCCCTGCCTGGAGACGCATCTGCCGCCCGATCTGCTCGGGTATGATGGATTCATGTTCGATGTGCTTGTCTACTTGTACGAGAACTACTGGCGCCCAGATGCCTGTCCGGATCATGCGCAGTTGACTCGAAAGCTCTCGTCGGTCGGCTTCGAATCCGACGAGATTCAAGAGGCGCTGTCTTGGCTTGATGGCTTGGCAAGCGCGGCTGAATCGTATGTGGGCGAACAGGGGGAGCACAGCCTGCGTGTCTACTCGCCCGCCGAACAGGAACATCTCGGCGAAGCCTCGATAGGATTCATCAGCTTTCTTGAATCTGCCGGCGTGCTGCCTCCCCCGATGCGCGAAATGGTGATCGATCGCGCCAGCGCGATCCCAGGCGGGCCTCTCGATCTGGAAGACCTGAAGATCATCGTGCTGATGGTGTTCTGGAGCCTCGGTGAGGAGCCTGACGCGCTGATCCTGGACGAGCTGTTCGTCGACGAGGAAGACCGCTTGATCCACTGAATCGATCGCGCGAGCTGATCACTCGTTGCGAACTGATAAAGCCGCCAAGAGGCGGCTTTATTCATGGCGGATACGGTCACGCCCAGGTTCAGTTCAGCAACCGACTCGGATCCACATCGAGTTTGGCCAGTGCGCTGCGCGTGGCGCGCACTGTCAGAGACTCGTCCTGAACAGGCACCAGCAGCCCCGCCTGCAGGAAGGCAGCAAGGCGTTGCTGCTGGAACAGGATGCCGCGCCCCTGTGGCGAAACAAACAGTGAAAGCTGCCGACGCATGCCTTGCCAGGCCAATTGAACCGACTCGTTACGGTCCCGGTAATCGAGCATGTACCAACTGCCGACCTGCAGCTCGCGCGCCCACGCAACCATGGCCGGCGTCGGCATCGAACCACCCACGGAAACCACTTCCAGTTCACTGCTTTCATGCCCCGAGAGGTCGAGCATCAGAGACTCATCGATATCGACGTCTTCGGCATCAGGGAGCAACTCTTCCAGGGTCTCGAGCCGCTCCATCAACTGTTCGAGACGCTGTTTGGGGATTGATGCGGTACGTGCAGTGAAGGCGGCAGCAAGCGAATTGTTCAGACGCTGAATGTGCTCATCCTGCTGCCCGAGGCTGACACCCGCGCTCTGCATGCCGTCGCGCAGGATCTTCAGCAGTGGTGGCAGGCGACGGATCACATCTGCACGCTCTTCGCGCGAGACCTTTGCGCTGGCAGACCAGATGAGATCCGCAGCCGTGCGCTTCATCGTCTTGATCTCGTCGCTCTGCAGCCCGGACTTGACCGCGGTCATCGCCAGCACGTCGGCCCACACATGGAACAGGAACTCGCGCACGCCTTCCTGCACGGGCATCTCGTTGAGCATCTTGCGCAACTCGATCGTGTACTGGATGGCGAGGGTTTCTCGCTGCTCGACCTGTTGTGCGAGGGACACGCCCTTGCGCGACGCTTCGTTCTCGTTCTTGAAGTAGTGCTCGAGAAAGCGTTCGAACTCGGTGAGCACCGTCTGGAAGACGCGGCGGCCTGTATCAGGGTAGGCCTCGACAACCTGCACGACACGCTTGATTTCCTTCTCGACCGCACCGCCGGAAAGGCGGGTGCTGTTGGCATCGAACCCCATCACACAGGCGCCCATCCGATCGATCAGACGTCGTGCCGGATGGTCGGTCGTGGCGAAGAAATCGGGCTCACTGACTGCGACGCGCAAAACAGGCATCTGCAGGCGTGCGAACCAGACACGCACCGACGCCGGAATGCGCTCCTCGGTCAGGATGCTCTGGAACAGCAGTGCCACCACCTCGATCGTTGCGCGCTCCCCGGGAGACGAAGTCGCCGCCTTCAGCGCCTGCTTGCGCTGATGCAGTTCCTCGAGCATCGCCGGCGTGCTGATCGGAGCGCTGGCGTGTCGCGCACCCGGATCCGGCGTGAGCCTCAAAACAATGCCCTGCTGGGCGCTGGTGATCGCCGCATCGAGCCCCGGCGACGCCAGATGCCCGTGCGCGGTGCGTGCAAAGTCGGGCAGCTGCCGTCCGATGAGTCGATTCAGTCGGCCCAGCACGGCTTCGGCATGATCACTGCCGCCACGCCCGAGTCCGCCAGCGCGGGTCATCATCCGCGTCTCTTCTCCAACGCTCTTGTCGTCGGCGACTGGGCGGCCTGAACCCTCGAGCGCCGCACCGGGCTGGCCAGTCAGCTCGGCCGAGGCGAGTGCGCCCAATCCGGTTGCCGGGCCGGCGGCGGCAAGTGAACCCGATTGCGTGTTGACGAAGGCCTGGTTGCGCGAACGACGGATCAACGGACGCAGATCGATTTCGGGCAACACCCCTTGCTGGATCAGCAGTCGGTTTGCCTCGTGATAGGCCTCTTCGTTGAAGTGCGCGAACTCCTCGTGCAGCACGCCTTGCAAGGTGCGCCAGGCTTCGTGGCTGAGCCCCGCGGTGCGCCACGAAGTGATGGCGATGCGCGCCAGCACATGCGGCCGCAGGATGTCATTGGCGTCGAGCTCCTCACGGCCTTCGAGCATCGTCATTCTCGAGCGCAGGTCGGTGAACTCCCAGGAAGCGCGATCCATCACGGCAAGCGCAAGACGAGAACTGAGGATCTCGCCTTCGATGGTTTCGTTGTCGACCAGGCTGAAATTCTGGCGACCCCCGGCCATCGGCAGATCGTTGGGGCGCGAAGCGGACACCAATCCGCTGTGCAGCGCGCCTCGAAGCATCGACATCGCGCCCTGCAGCCAGAAACCGGACGCATTCTTGATGTCCTCGACTGCATCGCGTCGGCGCATCATCGTGGCTGGGTCGCTGATCTGGCTCAGCAACAGGCGGGCGCCGTGATCCACCGCATGGACGACACCCGGCAGCCCTTCGATCAGGCCCTCGACATACGAACGGCGGGCCTGGGTGGCCAATGCCATCGTTTGGGCGGTGGACGCCATGTGTTCGAGCTGCCTTCGGGGGTGGATGCGTTTTGACTCTACACCACCGCTCCGGCGTTCGGATCATCGGGGTCGAGCTCTTTGCTCGTCGGCTTGATGAGATCGTCGCGCTTGACGCCCAGCCACATTGCGATGGCTGCTGCCACGAATACCGATGAATAGATGCCAAACAAGATGCCGATGGTCAACGCGACGGCAAAGTAGTGGAGCGTCGGACCCCCGAAGATCAGCATCGACACCACCATCATCAAGGTGCAACCGTGGGTGATGATCGTGCGGCTGATGGTGCTGGTGATCGCGTGGTCGATCACCTGCGGGGTAGTCATCTTGCGGTACTTGCGGAAAGCTTCTCGGATTCGGTCGAAGATGACCACGGACTCGTTGACCGAATAGCCCAGCACCGCCAGCACCGCAGCCAGCACCGGCAGCGAGAACTCCCACTGGAAGAACGCGAAGAAGCCGACGATGATGATCACGTCGTGAAGGTTCGCAATGATGCCGGCGACCGAGAATTTCCACTCGAATCGCACCGCCAAGTACATCATGATGCCGGCGATCGTGACCGCCAGCGCCAGCGCCCCGTCACGCGCCAATTCAGAACCGACGGACGGCCCGACGAACTCGCTGCGTTGCAGCTTCACCTTCTCGGCTCCCACCTCGCCGCACACCGGGGCGGAGGATTCGGCGCCCTTGTCCGACTTGATGAGCTGGGTTGTGACCGTGCCGCCTTCTGCCTTGCACAAGGCCACGAAGACGCGATCGACCACCTCGGCCTGCTTGACATCAGCGCGCACCGGCAGTCGGATCAACACATCGCGCGAGGTGCCGAAATTCTGCACCTGAACCTCGCCGAACCGCAGCGACTCGACAGTGGTGCGCACCCGGTTGATGTCAGCCTGCTGCGCGTAGGCCACCTCGATCACGGTGCCGCCGGTGAATTCGATCGAGAAATGCAATCCGCGCGTCGCGATGAAGAACACCGCCGCAACGAAAGTCAGCGCCGAAATCACGTTGAGCACCAGCGCGTGGCGCATGAACGGGATGTCACGCCTGATCCTGAAAAACTCCATCTTGAATTCCTTTGCTTGGAGTCTTCAGAACCGGCACACAACTGCGCAAGACGCAGGCGATGCCGAAGCCAAAGATTCCATCCGCGTTCCTTGTTCTGCCTCGGGCTGCGCTCAGCCCTTCGCGCCCGCATCGGAGGCCGGGTTCCAGACCTGACCGATCGACACGCCCTTGAGCTTCTTCTGACGCCCGTACCAGAGGTTGACCAGGCCGCGCGAGAAAACCACCGCCGAGAACATCGACGTCAGGATGCCCAGGCAGTGGACAACCGCGAAGCCGCGCACCGGGCCGGATCCAAACGCCAGCAGCGAGAGCCCTGCGATCAGGGTCGTGACGTTGGAGTCGAGAATGGTCGTGAAGGCACGCTCGTAGCCGTTGTGGATCGCCGACTGCGGTGATGCGCCGCTGCGCAGTTCCTCGCGCACGCGCTCGTTGATCAGTACGTTGGCGTCGATCGCCATGCCGAGCGTCAGCGCGATCGCCGCCATGCCCGGCAGCGTCAGGCTGGCCTGCAACATCGACAGCACCGACACCAGCAACAGCAGGTTGAAGGCCAGTGCCAGTGTCGAGATGATGCCGAACAACATGTAATAGAGGCACATGAAGACCGCGATCGCCGCGAAGCCGTACAGCACGCTGTTGAAACCCTTGGAGATGTTGTCGGCGCCGAGGCTCGGTCCGATCGTGCGCTCCTCGATGATGTCCATCGGCGCGGCCAGCGAGCCGGAGCGCAGCAGCAGCGAGGTATCGGCCGCTTCGGTCGTCGTCATGCGGCCCGAGATCTGCACCCGACCCCCGCCGATCTCGGCGCGGATCACCGGTGCGGTCACGATCTCGCCCTTGCCTTTCTCGAACAGCAGGATGGCCATGCGCTTGCCGATGTTATCGCGCGTCACATCCTTGAAGATGCGCGCCCCCTTGGCATCCAGCGTCAGGTTCACCGTGGGTTCCTGCGTCTGACCATCGAAGCCCGCCTGGGCATCGGTCAGGTTCTCCCCCGTGAGGATGACCTGCCGCTTGAGGATCAGCGCCGCACCGTTGCGCTCGGTGTAACGCTCGGTGCCGAACGGCACCGGGCCGGTTCCACCCGCTGCGGCCGCGGCTTCGGTGCTTTCGTCGACGAGACGCACTTCCAGCGTCGCCGTGCGGCCGATGATGTCCTTGGCCTTCGCGGTGTCCTGCACTCCCGGCAACTGCACGACAACCCGGTCGATGCCCTGCTGCTGGATCACCGGTTCGGACACGCCAAGCTCGTTGACCCGGTTGTGAAGCGTGGTGATGTTCTGCTTGACCGCGGACTCCTGCACACGGCGCGAGGCCTCGGGCTTCAGTGCACCTGCCAGCTTGATATCGGTGCCATCGGGGACTTCGGTCCACTGCAGATCGCGCAACTCGTCTTCGAGCAGTTGGCGCGCCGCGGTCAGCGTTTCGCGATCGCGGAAGCGAACCACGACCGCATTGCCCTCGCGCACGATGCCCGCGTGGCGCAGGTTCTTGTCTCGCAGCATCAAACGCACGTCGCCTGTCAGCGAATCGGCCTTCTTGGTCAGCGCCGATTTCATGTCGACCTGCATCAGGAAGTGCACCCCGCCGCGCAGATCCAGACCCAGCGACATGGGCAGCGCGTGCAGCGACGCAAGCCAGTGCGGCGAACGTGACAGCAGGTTCAACGCAACGATGTAGCTGGGATCGGCAGGATCGGGATTCAATGCCTTGACGATGGCGTCCTTGGCCTTGATCTGCGTATCGGTATCGGCGAATCGCGCCTTCACCGAGTTGCCCTCGAACTGCACGAAGTCGGCCTGAAGGCCGGCCTTCGTCAGCGACTCCTCGACGCGTGTGGCCACGCTGCTGTCGATCTTCAAAGTGGCACGGCCACTGCTGACCTGAACTGCAGGCGCCTCGCCAAACAGATTGGGCAGCGTGTAGATCAGGCCGACCACCAAGGCGGCCAGCAGGATCGCGTACTTCCAGAGGGGATAACGGTTCATGACGTCTTTCTGGCGGTCGATCGGAAGGCGGTCAGCCCGGTGAGCGCCGAGCGACGGCCGGGATTGCGTCGGCCGAGCAGTGGACTGACGGAGTCCCTACTTGAAGGTTCCCTTGGGGAGCACCTGAACGACAGACGAGCGCTGTACCTGAATCTCGACCCCGTTGGCCACTTCGACACCGAGGTACGTCTCGCCCATCTTGGCGACCTTGCCGAGAACCCCACCGCCGATGACCACCTCGTCGCCCTTGGCGAGCGCATCGATCATGGCCTTGTGCTCCTTCTGCCGCTTCATCTGAGGGCGGATCATCACGAAGTACAGCACCACGAACATCAGGATCAGGGGCAGCATGGAACCGATGCTGCCCAGCATGTCGGGACTGCCGGTGGCTGCCGGCGCGCCCTGTGCGAAGGCTTGCGAAATGAACACGTGAATTCCTCTTGAGGGGCCTCGTGAAACGCCACGGGCAAAACCCCGGGATTGTACGGTGGCGCCTCGTGCGAGCGGCCTTGAAGGCGCCTTGGCGCCCAAAGACACGGATGGCGGCACAGGTTGCAAATCGCTTACACCGCCCGACGTGCGCAGCAGCGAAGCTCAAGCCCACGGCAGCAACAGGGTCTCGGATCGGGGCCACTGGATGGCATTTGCCGGCACCCCCATGCAAGCACTTCTCGATCAGACCATCAAAAGCCGAACCACGCGCGCCGCGCTCAGCGCCCTGGCCCTCGTTACCGTGCTTTCGCTGGCAGGATGCGGTGGCGGAGGTGGGGGCGGCGGCGCCACGGCATCGAATCCGGACAGCTCGGGCACGACGCCACCCCCGACATCCGCCACCGGGGGCAGCGCCCCGGCGCGTCCGGCGCCGGAAGACAGGCCACAGCCGACGGACGCGGCTCGACTGCTGACACAGGCGACGTTCGGGATCACATCGGTGGGCGAAATCGAGTCCGTGCGCACCGACGGCTACGAGCGCTGGCTCTGGACGCAATTCAACACAGCAGCTGCCCTGCACACCCGATACCTGGACGCGCAGAAGGGTCGAGAAAAGAATCGCAAAGCCACTGAGGAGATGAGCTACGAAGCGGTCTGGCAGCAGTGGCTCACGGGTGCCGATCAGCTGCGCGCGCGCACCGCCTTCGCGCTGGGCCAGATCCTGGTGATCTCGAACATCGCGCCCGACATCCGGCCCTACGCGATGTCCTCGTACATGGACCTGCTGAACCGCAACGCCTTCGGCAACTACCGCACCCTGCTCAGGGAGGTCACGCTGCACCCGGCGATGGGCTACTACCTGAACATGATCGAGAGCGAAAAGGATGACGAGGCGCGCGGCATTCACCCGAACGAAAACTATGCACGCGAGGTGCTGCAACTGTTCTCGATCGGACTGGTGCAGCTCAACATCGACGGCACGCCGAAGGTCGGCACAGATGGCAAGCCGCTCGCGACCTACGGCGAGGCGCAGGTGAAGGGATTCGCCAAGGCGTTCTCCGGCTGGACCTTCGCGTCGCAGAACCCGTCGCAGCCCGACAGCTTCCACGACGCCAACGAGGAACTCGACTCGAACTGGACGACGCCGATGCGGGCTTTCCCCAGCGCGCACTCGCCCGAGCCCAAGGCGCTGCTGAACGGCGTCACGCTACCCGCGGGTCAGACACCCGAGAAGGATCTCGACGATGCAATCGATGTGATCTTCAACCACCCGAACGTCGGGCCCTTCATCGGGCGGCAGCTGATCCAGCGACTGGTCACCAGCAACCCGAGTCCGGCCTACGTCGCCCGTGTGGCGCGCACATTCAACGACAACGGATCGGGGGTGCGTGGGGACTTGAAGGCGGTGGTTCGAGCCATCCTGCTCGACCCCGAGGCACGCGATGTCTCCCTGGCTGCAGGCGACCGCTACGGCAAGCAGCGTGAGCCGGTGGTTCGCTTCGCCAGCTTCCTGCGCGCCCTCGGAGCAAAGAGCCGCAACGGCATCAACAGCATCCACTACCTCGACAGCGCGGACAACGGCCTCGGGCAGAGCCCGCTGCTGGCGCCATCGGTCTTCAATTTCTACTCGCCCAACTTCCGTCAGCCCGGTGCGATCGCGAGGGCGGGGCTGTTTTCGCCGGAGTTCCAGATCACGACCGAAACCTCGGTGGTCGGTTCACTGAATTTTTTCGCAGATCTATTCAACAGCGAGGGCTACGGCGATGGCAATAGCCGGCTGGTGCTCGATCTGAAACCGTTGGCTGCGCTGGCTGCCACGCCCTCTGCGCTGATCGACCGGCTAGACGCACTGTTCTTTGCACAACAGATGCGCCAGAGCACGCGGGCACGGCTGACCCGTCTGCTGGAGTCGCTGCCCGGGACCTCGGAGTACGAGCTGTCGCAGCGGGTCAAGGCTGCACTGATCGTCGTCTCGCTGTCGCCCGACTTCGTGATCCAGAAATGAAGGCCAACGCCATGCCCTCCTCCGCCCTGCGCCGACGACAGTTCCTGAAGCTTGCCGGTGCCGCGACCGCCGGCGGCCTGGGCCTGGGCACCCTGGCGCACCTGTCGGCTTCTGCGCAAAGCGTCGGCGATTACAAGGCGCTGGTGTGCCTGTTCATGTACGGCGGCAATGACGGCAACAACCTGCTGGTGCCGCTCGAACTGCCGGCCTACGACGGCTACCGGCGCGCACGCACCAACCTCGCGCTGGACCGCGACGCCCTGCTGCCGATCGCACCGACCAACACCAGCGGCGCGCGCTATGGCCTGCACCCGGCGATGGCCGGATTGCAGGGCCTGTTCACCCAAGGCAAGGCCGCGATGCTGGCCAACATCGGGTCGCTGGCGGTGCCCACCAGCAAGGCGCAATGGGAGGCGAGGTCGGTGCCCCTGCCCGACAACCTGTTCTCGCATTCGGACCAGCAGGCGCAGTGGCAGAGCGCAATCGTCGATGCTCCCCCGCGCAGCGGCTGGGGAGGACGGATGATCGAGCGATTGATAGCAGCCGAGGCCGCGAATCGCGGCTACGGCCTGGTGTCGGTGGCCGGCGGCAACCTCTGGGAGAACGGCGACCGTTCGCTGGCGGCCTACAAGGTCTCATCGGCGGGCCGTTTCGGTTTCGACTTCTATGACGCCAGCGGCGGCGACCCGTTGTCTGCCGCGATCAGCGACACGCTTTCCGAACCCCGCAGCCACCTGCTCGAACAGGCCTGGACCGATGTGGTCAGCCGCTCGATAGACAACCAGCGCATCCTGACGCAGGCCCTGTCGGGCAGCGAGCTCACGACGGTCTTCCCGGGCACCGGGCTCGGCCAGCAACTGCAGATGATCGCCCGGCTGATCTCGGCGCGCAGCCGGCTCGGCCTGTCGCGGCAGTGCTTCTTCTGCTCGATTGGCGGCTTCGACACCCATGGCGACGACCAGCTGCAACGGCAGACCGAACTCCTGGGCGAGATCTCGACGGCAGTCACTGCCTTCTACGAGGCGACGGTGGCACTCGGGGTGCAGAACGACGTCGCGCTGTTCTCGGCGTCGGACTTCGGTCGCACCTTCCAGAGCAACGGCCAGGGCTCGGACCACGCCTGGGGCAGCCACCATTTCGTCGTCGGCGGCGCGGTGAAGGGCGGGCAGATCGTCGGCCGCTATCCCGAACTGATCGTCAACGGGCCGGACGACGCCGGCGACGGCAAGTGGATCCCGACCACGTCTGTCGATCAGCTCGGCGCCACACTGGGCCGCTGGTTCGGCGCCGCGGCATCGCTGAACGATGTCTTTCCGAGGCTGTCGAACTTCGACGCCGACCTCGGGTTCATGACCTGATTCACTTCGGGCGGATCGCCTCGCCCGGGGTCAATCGCTGGACAAGGGACCGAACGGGCAGCGTCCGAACGCGGCACTCAGCCGGCGCAGCCGCGGTGCGGGCTGCGCGCCGACCATCGGCCAGTCGAAGCGCCAGGTCCAGTTGCCGGTCGCCGTGCCGGGCGTGTTCATGCGGTGCGAGGCATCGAGGTTCAACACGTCCTGCATCGGAAACACCGACAGGTTCGCCACCGACGCGCTGGCCGCACGGATCGCGGCCCAGGCCGCGCGCGTGTCTGCTTCGGCGGCGTCGCAGTCATCAAGCCCGAAGACCAGCCCGGCATAGGCCCGCTCGGCCGCGCTGGCCGACTGCCACCAACCGCGCGTGGTGTCGTTGTCGTGCGTGCCGGTGTAGGCCACGGTGTTCGGGACATAGCGGTGCGGCAGGTAATCATTCCTGGCGTCGCCGCCGAATGCGAAGTGCAGGATGCGCATGCCGGGCAGACCCAGGCCGTCGCGCAAGGCCTCGACATCGGGTGTGATCACGCCCAGGTCCTCGGCGACGATGGGCAGCACACCGAGCGCCTGCTCGATCGCGTCGAACAGAGGTCGGCCCGGGCCGGGCACCCAGTGGCCCTCGATCGCGGTCGGACAGTCGGCAGGTATCTCCCAGTACGCAGCGAAGCCGCGGAAGTGATCGATGCGGAACACATCCGCCTGATCGAGCGCGCGTCGGACGCGAGCAATCCACCAGGCGTATCCCTCGTCGGCCATTCGGTCCCACCGGTAGAGCGGGTTGCCCCATCGCTGTCCGGTCGCACTGAAGAAATCGGGAGGCACGCCGGCCACCACCGTCGGCTGGAAAGCGTCGTCCAGCCAGTACAGGTCGGGCCTCGCCCAGCAGTCGGCGCTGTGCTGCGCGATGAAGATCGGCAGGTCGCCCATCAGCGCCACACCGCGTCGACGGGCGTGCGCCCGCACCGCCTGCCACTGCGTGTCGAAACACCACTGCACGAAGCGCCAGAAGAACAGCTCGTCGGTCTGCGCTGCGCTGGCTGCCGCCAGTGCGTCGGGGTCGCGACGGGCCAGCGGCGGGTCCCAGTCCCACCACGCCCGCCAGCCGCCATCGCGGAATTGGGACTGTTCGAGCGCCATGAAGAGCGCGTAGTCATCGAGCCAGTGCGACTGCGCGCGGGACCACTCAGAAAAAGCCTGACGGTCGGCAGTGCAGGCCCGTCCTGCAAAGCCTGCGGCAGCCTCGCGCAGCCTCGCATCGCGCCAGGGAACGACCTTGGCGTAATCGACGCGCGACGCGTCGAAGTCGGCTTCGACCACCGCCGCGGCCAGCGCGTCGGCGGCCAGCCAGCCACGCTCGACCAGAGGCTCTAGAGCGACCAGCAGCGGACTGCCAGCGAACGCGGACACGCTCTGGTAGGGAGAGTCCCCAGGTCCGATCGGCGTCAGTGGAAGCACCTGCCACAAGCGTTGGCCGGCGTCGTGCAGCCAGTCGATGTAGTGATACGCCGCCGGCCCGAGATCGCCGCTGCCATGCGGGCCCGGCAGCGAGGTGACGTGCAACAGCACGCCAGAGGCTCGTTCCGTCAGATTCATTCCACGCCCTCCCCGGCCTGCTTCATCTCCAGTGCCAGCGCAGCGCCAGCCAGAGCCGCCTGCGGATCGAGGATCAGTGCGGTCGGGATCGCCTGCAGATAGCCGCGATAGCGGCCCTTGGCCTCGAAGCGCTCGCGGAAGGCCGAGGCAAAGAACAGCTCGGCGATGCGCGGCACGATGCCCCCCCCGATGTAAAGGCCACCGCGCGCACCGAACGTCAATGCGACATTGCCGGCGAACGAGCCGAGCATCGCGCAGAACACCGACAGTGTCTGCGCGCAGCCCGCGTCAGTGCCACCGACGCCACGCTGAATGATCACTTCGGTGACAAGCGAATCGGCCGGACGCCCCGACACGGCAGCCACTGCGCGATGCAGCAGCGGCAGGCCGATGCCGGACAGCAGCCGCTCGGCCGACACGTGCTCCAGCTCGCGGCGAGCAAAGCTCAGCACCGCCGACTCGAAATCGTCGGCACCCGACAACGTGACATGCCCGCCTTCGCAGGGAATGGGCTGCCAGCCGGCCGCTGTCTCCAGCAACCCGGCCACGCCAAGGCCGGTTCCCGGACCGATGACCGCGAGGGTGCCGTGCGGCTCGGGGGCCGCGGCGTGCGCGCGCAACCCGTCCGAAGCGAGTCGCGGAAGCGAAAGCGCCAGCGCCTCGAAATCGTTGAGCAGTTGCAGATGGTCGAGGGCCAGGTCGCGCTGCAACGCATTGCGCGAGAACCGCCAGCGGCTGTTCGTGAAGATCACCTCATCGCCATCGAGCGGTGTGGCCACGGCAAAGCAGGCGCAGGTCGGGGCGGCACACAACGACGCGACCGATGCCAGGTAACAGCGCGCCGCATCGACCAGATTCGCATGCTCGTCGGCACGCAGGCGCTGGACATGCTCGACTGCACGGCCCGGCCCGACGACCAGACCGAACCGGGCGTGGGTGCCACCGATGTCGGCAACCAGCCAGGGCGCCTCAGCCGGGTGCATTGCCATCTTCGAAGCCATGTCGCGGATCCTTCATGAAACGAGCGTGCTGCATGACGGCAGAGTACAGCGCGAGAAGCATGCCAGCGCTGGTGCGAACGCAGCATGAAACGGGTTTCGCCCGGTCGGCCGGGAACGTTTCCCGACTACGATCGGAGCCCGCCCGGGCCCGGCCAGACGCCACCGATCCCGGTCGGACTGCCTGCCCGTTTGCACCTGCCCGCGCCTGCCTCGATGACCGCACTGACCAACACCCTGCGTCGCGCTGCCCCTCACCGCGTGGTCGCACTGGGTATCTGCACTGTCATGTTGACGGGTTGTGCACTCCAGAGGCACGAGCCTCTCGCCCTCGATCCGGCAGTTTCGCAGTCCGCGCAGCTTTCTCGCCGGGCCGACGATGCGACATGGCGCGAGGCGATGTCGCGGCTTGGGGTGGACACCACGATCTGGCCTCTGCCGGCGTGGGACGCGCCCGAGCTGAGTGCACTTGCCCTGGCGTCGCACCCCGAACTGGCAGTCGCGCGCACCGAGATCGCCGCGGCGCAGGCCGCAGGCCAGACGGCTCGGCAACGTGCCAACCCATCTATAGACCTGAGCCTGGAGCACCACAGCGCGCCCGGCCAGAGCGACTCGCCCTGGACCATCGTTATCGCACTCGACTCGCTGGTCGGCGAGTGGCTGCTGGGCCAGAGCCGCCGCGCGGCCCTGACCGAACTGGCCGATGCCCGGCAGCTCGAAGCGGTCGAGCGCGCCGCTCAGGTCGCCTGGCAGTTGCACCGCCGCGTGCGCGACAGCCACCGTGCGCTTCACGATGCCGAGAGGCAGTCGGCCCTGGCCGACGAGATGCTGGCGCTGCAGCGCGAGGAAAGCGTGCTGTGGCAGCGACGCATGACGCTGGGCGCCGCTGGTGCTCCCGAAGTGCTGCCGGCGCAGCAGCGACAGGCGGTTGCCCGTCAGCGGGCGCACCAGGCTCGCCTGGCGGTGGATCAGGCGCGCGTCGCACTGGCCCAGGCGATCGGTCTGCCGCTGGAGCAGCTGCAGCGCATGACCATTCGCTTCGACTCGCTGGGTCAACCTCAGCCCGATCAGCGGGCGATTACCGAGTCGGCGACAGCCTCTGCACCCGTCCTGGAACCGCTGGAGCTGCAGCGCTCTGCCCTGCTCAACAACATCGCCGTGCGAATCGCACTGGCGCGCTATGCAGCCACCGATGCAGAGCTGCGGCTGGAGATTGCGCGCCAGATACCCGAGCTGGCACTGAAGCCAGGCTATGCCTGGGATCAGGGCGACCACCGCTGGTCGCTGGGCATAGGCTACGCGCTGCCCCTGTCGAATCGAAACGACGGGCCGATCGCCGAGGCGCTCGCGCGGCGCACGGCCGAGGCTGCACGTTTCGACGCATTGCAGGCGCGAGCGATCGCGGAGCTCGATGCCGCCCGAGTGCTCGCCGAGACCTCGAAAGCGCAGTTGCTGGAGGCGCGACAGCAGTGGCAGGCGTCGCGATCACACGCAGACCTGGTGACACGCCGGATCGAGCGGGGCGACACGGATCGACTTGAAGACATCGCCGCACGCCATGCCGAACTCGACGCCCGCCGTGCGCTGCTCGACGCTCAATCCGCGCTGAGCAACGCGCAAGCCGGGATCGAGGATGTCGTTCAGCGGCCCCTCCCGCCAGCAGCCCTCACGCTCGCGACCACGGACCGCACGGCCACAGCCCAGTCTCCATCTCGCCTGTCCGACACTCCACAACCCCCGGACCGCACCCGATGACCCACCGCAACCTCGTTCGCCTGCTCGTCGCACAGACCGTGCTGATGGTGCTTCTCGGCTGGGCCGCCGTCTACCTGGGACGAGACGAATTCCGGCTCGCAGTGGGACGCGAGGAGGAAGATCTACCCGCGCCCTCTCTGCTGGCCGACGAGGAAGCCGGTCGATTGCCCGAGGTGCGGCTCAACAGCACTTCGCAGCGGCAGGCCGGCGTCGAGCTGCAGTTGCCGACGGCGACCTCATTGAACGGCGGTGCGTCAGGTGCCGACCTCGCGGTGACCGTGGTCGATCCGCAGCCTCTGGCCGAGTGGCGCGGGCGCCTGCAGACGGCGTTGCAGGAGCTGGCGGCAGCGCGCGCCACTGCCAACGCCAGCCGGCTCGAGCAGTCTCGGGTGCAAGCGCTGTTCGACGACAACCGCAGCGCATCGCAGCGCGCGCTGGAGACCGCGAACGCGCTGGCACAGACCGATGCAGCGCGGGAGCGCAGTGCGCAATCGCAGGTGATCGCACTGCGCGACAGTGCCCGTGCCACCTGGGGACCGATCGTCGCAGGCTGGCTCGAGGCAGCCGACGGAACGGCCCTGCAGCGGGTGCTGTCGGGTCGCGAGGCGCTGTTGCGCGCGGCGCTGCGCGCCGACGACACTGCCCGCACCCCGGCACGGCTGAACCTCACACCGCCCGGCCGCAGCGAACCGGTCACGGCACGCGGCTTGGGCACGGTCGCACCGGGCGCCGCCGAAGCAACCGCGGGAGGGCGACATCTGCTGTTTCTCGCTCCGGGAGCGGGCCTCGCCACCGGCATGAGGCTGTCGGCTCGCAGTCCGGGCAGCAGTGACGAAGCCTCCCGCGAAGGCGGGCTGGTGCCCGCCAGCGCAGTGATCTGGCACGCAGGACAGGCCTGGATCTATGTGCGCGAGGCGCAGGGTGGGGCGGGCGAGGCCGACGAGGCTGCCGGAAACGGCGCCAAGCCCGCAGCAGCTGCCTCGAGCCCCTCCGCGGTACGCATCGACAGCTTCCAGCGTCGCGGGCTGCCGAATGCGGTGCGCCTGGGTGACCAGTGGTTCGTGCCCGGGCTGGAGACCGACGACCCGGTGGTGGTGCGAGGCGCCCAACTGCTGCTGTCGGAAGAGCTGAAGTCCCAGCTCAAGAACGAGAACGACGACTGACCCCGGGATGCTCGCTGCCATCGTTCGCTTTTCGGTGCGTCACGCCGGCCTGGTTCTCGGGCTGGCGGTGGCGCTGACAGGGTTCGGCGTGCTGCGAATGACGGGGGCGAGCCTCGACGTCTTCCCCGAGTTCGCGCCGGCCCAGGTCGTGATCCAGACCGAAGCACCGGGGCTGCATGCGGCTGCCGTCGAAGTGCAGGTCACCCGTCCGGTCGAGCAGGCGATCGCCGGGCTGGCCGGCATGACCTCGCTGCGCTCGCAATCGATTCCGGGTCTGTCGGTGGTGACTGCGCTGTTCAGCGAGTCGTCCGACCTGCATCAAAACAGGCAGGGCGTCGCGGAGCGACTGGCGCAGGCCGCGTCGTCTCTGCCACAAGGGGTGGTGCCGAACATCACGCCGCTCACGTCGTCGGCCAGCACGGTACTGGGCATCGGGCTGACCTCGACCAAGCTCGACCCCATCGCGCTGCGCGCGCTGGTCGAAGACAGTCTGCGTCCGCACCTGATGGCGGTGCCGGGCATCGCAGATGTCAATGTCTTCGGCGGCGCGCTGCGGCAATGGCAGGTCCAGGTCGATGCGCAGCGGCTCGCGCAGACGGGCCTTTCGCTCACCGATCTGGCCACGGCCCTGCGCAGCGCCACCGGTGTGCGAGCCGCGGGCTTCATCGAGGCAGACAACCAGCGCATCGCGTTGACGATGGAGCCGCCTGGCGCCGAGCTGGGCACGCCGGCCGCTGCGGTGATCGATTCGCTGAGCCTGACGGTGGTGGGGCAGCACGGTGGCCGGGCGGTGCTGCTGCGTGATGTGGCCGTGGTGGCCGAAGGCGGGGCTCCTGCGTTCAACGCGGCACAGATCGACGGGCAGCCCGGCGTCTTCCTGATGGTTCAGGGCCAGCTCGGGGCGAACACCCGAGACACCACGCGCGCGCTGGACTCTGCGATCGCGCACATCCAGCCGGTGCTCGAGCGCGCCGGCGCGAAGGTACACCTCGACTTGTTCCGCCCCGCCAGCTTCATCGAAACCGCCGTGGGGAACGTGCGCAGCGACGTCCTGATCGGCGCAACGCTGGTCGTCGCCGTGCTGTTCCTCTTCCTGTTCAACCTGCGCACCGCCGTCGTGTCTGCGGTGGCCATACCGCTGTCCCTGATCGCTGCAGTGCTGACGCTCCAGAGCTTCGGCATCGGGCTGAACATCATGGTCATCGGCGGACTCGCCATCGCGCTCGGCGAGGTCGTCGATGACGCCATCATCGACTGCGAGAACATCTTTCGACGGCTGCGCGAGAACCGGGCATTGGCAGAGCCTCGCGCTGCCGCGAAAGTGGTGTTCGACGCCTCGATGGAGGTGCGCTCGTCGGTGGTCTACGCGACGTTCATCGTGGCGCTCGTCTTCACACCGCTGCTGACACTGTCGGGCGTGGCGGGCAAGCTGTTCGCGCCCCTGGGGTTGGCCTACATCGCCGCAATCATCGCTTCGCTGGTGGTGGCGCTGACGGTCACTCCGGCCATGTCGCTGCTTCTGCTCAGACACGCTCCGCTGCCGGCAGCCGATCCGCCGCTGGTTGCCTGGATGAAGCCCCGCTACCGCCGACTGCTGCTTGCGATCGAGCGCCGCAGCACGGCCGTTCTGTCAGCTGCGGCGTTGTGCATGGCGGCCGGGCTCGGGGTGCTTCCGCTGCTGGGCGGCGAGTTCATTCCACCGCTGAAGGAGGGCCACTACATCGTCCACGTCAGCGCGGTGCCCGGCACGTCGCTGGTCGAGTCACTGCGCTTTGGCAAGCAGGTCTCTGACACGTTGCTCGCGATCCCCGGCGTGAAGTCGGTCGCACAGTGGGTCGGTCGCTCGCAGAACGGTGCGGACACCTTCGGGCCGCACTACAGCGAAATGGAAGTCGAGATCGGACAGGTCGCTGGTGCGGAGCAGCGACGCATCCTGATGGACATACGCCGCGCGCTTTCCGGCGACGACGGCGACGAAGACCGCTCCGATGAAGAGGCGGCCGGCAGCACGCCGTTTCCGGGCATGGTGTTCGGCGTCAATACGTTCCTGACCGAGCGCATCGGCGAGACCGTCAGCGGATACCCGGCCGACGTGGTGGTCACCCTTTATGGGCCCGACCTCGATGCACTCGACCGCGACGGCAAGGCGGTGGTCGCCATGCTGTCGCAGATGGCAGGCGCCACCGATGTGCAGCTTCTCGCGCCACCCGGCACGCCGGAGCTGTCGGTGCGGCTGCGCCCCGAACAGCTCGCACTGCATGCGATGAACGCGGGCGAGGTGATGGATGCGGTTCAGATCGCGTTCGACGGACTGGTCGTCGGTCAGCAGGCCGGCGCGGTGACGCCGACCCCGGTCGCGCTGGTGCTGGCACCGTCAGCGCGCCAGGACGTGAGCCAGGTGGAGCGACTCCCGCTGCGCACGCCATCCGGGCGGCTGATCGAGTTGCGGGACGTCGCCGATGTCGCGCTGGTCGAAGGCCGCTACAAGGTGCTGCGCGAAGGCGGCCAGCGGGTGCAGACGGTGATCGCGAACCTGGAGCGCGGGCACGATCCCGAGGCGTTCGTGGCCCAGCTGCGGACGCGGCTCGCCCATCACGCCAAGGGCAATGACAAGAGCGGAGGTTTTGCACCCGGCAACCACGCCGAGGTGACCGGCGCTGCCGAGGCGCAGGCGCAGGCACGCAGCGACCTGCTGATTGCGTCGGCGCTGGCGACATTGGGAGTCGGCAGCCTGCTGCTGCTGGCCTTCGGCTCGCTGCGCCACACTTTGCTGACGAGCGTCAATCTGCCGTTCGCACTGATTGGTGGCGTGGTCGCGGTGCTGGCCACCGGAGGCTGGTTGTCACTGGGTTCGGTGGTCGGCTTCGTCACGCTTTTCGGCATCACGCTGCGAAACTCGATCATGCTGGTTTCTCACTATCAGCACCTGGTCGAGGGTGAAGGTCGGGCGTGGAATATGGAAACAGCGCTGCTGGGGGCCGAGGAGCGCCTGCCATCCATCCTGATGACTGCGCTGGTAACCGGCCTCGGATTGCTGCCCCTGGCGCTCGGCAGCGCCGAACCGGGTCGCGAGATAGAGGGTCCGATGGCAATCATCATCGTCGGCGGCCTGATGAGCTCGACGGTCTTGAACCTGCTGGTGCTGCCGACAGTGATGCGGCGGTACGGGCGATTCGGGGCGCGTGAGCTGCCGTCGTAAAAGGCGAGCCCGCAAACAAAAAAGCCAACCGAGGGTGGTTGGCTTTTTTGCGTCGTCTCACGCTGCAACTTTTGGTTGCGGGGGCAGGATTTGAACCTACGACCTTTGGGTTATGAGCCCAACGAGCTACCAGACTGCTCCACCCCGCGACTGAGCCTGTGAGTATAGCTGATAAACCGGGACTATGGGCGAATCTTCGCGCCCATGATCCGCACAATCACTCGGCCTTGTCGGCGCCTTCGGCAGCAGCCACATCCGGACGGTCAACGAGTTCGACGAACGCCATCGGTGCGTTGTCTCCGACGCGGAAGCCCATCTTCAGGATACGGGTGTAGCCGCCCGGACGTGCCTTGTAGCGCGGGCCGAGCTCATTGAACAGCTTGGTGACAATGTCGCGATCGCGCGTGCGGTCAAAGGCCAGGCGGCGGTTGGCCAGCGTCGGCTCCTTGGCCAGCGTGATCAGGGGCTCGACCACGCGGCGCAGTTCCTTGGCCTTGGGTACGGTGGTCTTGATGGCTTCGTGCTGCAGCAGCGAATTGCACATGTTGCGCAGCATCGCGAGGCGATGCTCGGAGGTACGGTTGAGCTTGCGAAGTCCGTGACGGTGACGCATGGTGGATTTCCTTCTTTGACTGACTTATGAACCCCAGCCGTATCAGGTACTGGGGGTTGCGATCAAGCGCGCCAAGCGCGCTCGTCATTCGATGACGGTCCGAACGCGACCGTCCGTTCCAGTTTCGACGCGCGTGTTACCGCTTGTCGAGGCCTTGCGGTGGCCAGTTCTCGAGACGAGCTCCGAGAGTCAGGCCGCGCGACGCCAGTACTTCCTTGATCTCGTTGAGCGACTTGCGACCCAGGTTCGGAGTCTTGAGCAACTCGGTCTCGGTGCGCTGAATCAGGTCGCCGATGTAGTAGATGTTTTCTGCCTTCAGGCAGTTGGCCGAACGCACTGTCAACTCGAGTTCGTCCACCGGACGCAGCAGGATCGGGTCGAATTGCGTGTTGCGGCTCTGCGGCTCGTTGAACGCAGCGATCTCGCTGTTCTCGAGTTGAGCAAACACGGCCAGTTGTTCGACCAGGATCTTCGCCGAAGCACGGATGGCTTCTTCCGGAGAAATCGCACCGTTGGTGTTGATCTCCATCACCAGCTTGTCGAGGTCGGTGCGCTGCTCGACGCGGGCACTCTCGACCGTGTAGCTGACGCGAGCCACAGGCGAGAAGGAAGCGTCCAGCACGATCCGGCCGATCGACTTGGTCGGCTCGTCGCCAAAGCGGCGCAGGTTGCCGGGCACGTAACCTCTGCCCTTCTCGACCTTGATCTGCATATCGAGCTTGCCGCCCTGCGACAAGTTGGCGATCACGTGATTCGGATTGATGATCTCGACATCGTGCGGTGTCTGGATATCACCCGCGGTGACCGGGCCTTCGCCGTCCTTGCGCAGCACCAGCGTCACTTCATCGCGGTTGTGCAGGCGGAACACGACGCCCTTGAGATTCAGCATGATGTGAACGACATCTTCCTGAACCCCGTCCACCGTGGAGTACTCATGCAGCACGCCGGCAATCGTCACTTCGGTAGGCGCATACCCGACCATCGACGACAGCAGGACGCGGCGCAGCGCATTTCCGAGCGTGTGGCCATAGCCACGTTCAAACGGTTCCAGCGTGACCTTCGCACGATTGACACCGAGCGGCTCGACGTTGATGGCTTTGGGCTTGAGCAAGTTGGTTTGCATTCGGTCTTTCTTTCAATACCCTCGGCTCGTTACGCCGATAAGGCTGATGAACCCGTCGGTGCCGGGATACCCGTCAACACCGATCTCGGGGAATACCCACCGCGTCACGCACCGCAAGCCCGACGGCCTGCGGCGCGCGCCGCAACCGGATCAACGTGAATACAACTCGACAATCAGGGCTTCCTTGATGTCGGCGCCGAATTCGTCACGGTCGGGTGTCTTCTTGAACACACCTTCCATCTTGGCCGCATCGACCTGAATCCAGGCAGGGAGGCCCATCGATTCCGCCAGCTTCAGCGAATCGGCAATACGCAACTGCTTCTTGGCCTTTTCGCGAACGCTGACCGCGTCACCGACCTTGACCATGTACGAAGCGATGTTGACCACACCACCATTGACCGTGATGGACTTGTGCGACACGAGCTGGCGTGCCTCAGCGCGGGTAGAGCCGAAGCCCATGCGATAAACCACGTTGTCGAGGCGCGACTCCAGCAGCATCAACAGATTGGCACCGGTGTTGCCCTTGCGTCGCTCGGCTTCGGCGAAATAGCGCCTGAACTGCCGCTCAAGCACGCCGTACATGCGCTTGACCTTCTGCTTTTCACGCAACTGCAGCCCGAAGTCCGAAGTGCGCGACCCGGAGGTGCGGCCGTGCTGACCTGGTTTGCTGTCGAATTTCGCCTTGTCGCCGATCGGCCGACGAGCGCTCTTGAGAAACAGATCCGTGCCTTCGCGGCGGGACAGTTTCGCCTTGGGACCAAGATAACGTGCCACGTTGATTCCTTAAATAACGATCTGACGCAGGCTGCCGATTTGAAACAGCGCGCTTGCGCGAGTCTGGCGAGTGTTGTTATGGGGCGCTCAGACGGTGGGCTTCATGGGTTGTCGGTCGATGTAAACATCTTCCGATCCCAACAAAAATGTCGGCGCTGCCCAAAAGCACCGCCGACACGGGTAACAGGAACTCAGATGCGACGGCGCTTTTGCGGACGGCAGCCGTTGTGCGGCACCGGTGTCACATCGGAAATCAGATTGATTCGAATCCCCAGCGAGGCCAAGGCGCGAACCGAAGACTCGCGCCCAGGGCCTGGGCCCTTGATACGCACATCCAGATTCTTGATGCCCTGCTCCTGGGCTGCACGACCAGCCACTTCGGCCGCAACCTGCGCTGCGAACGGCGTGCTCTTGCGCGAGCCCTTGAAACCCTGACCGCCGCTCGAGGCCCACGACAAGGCGCCACCCTGCCGGTCGGTGATGGTGATGATCGTGTTGTTGAACGACGCGTGGACGTGCGCGATGCCGTCGGCCACGTTCTTGCGAGCTTTCTTGCGCACGCGCTGAGCGGCGGTATTTGGTGCTTTGGCCATGTCTGTTATTCCTTAAACGGGTGCTGTCGCGCGGCTGCTGTTGCCGGACTGGAACATCACTTCTTCACCAGCGCGCCGGACTTGCGCGGGCCCTTGCGTGTACGAGCGTTGGTCTTGGTGCGCTGACCACGCACTGGCAGGCCGCGCCGATGGCGGAACCCGCGGTAGCAGCCCAGGTCCATCAGACGCTTGATGTTGATCGACATCTCGCGACGCAGATCACCTTCGATCGTGAGGCGACCGATCTCGTCACGCAGGCGCTCGAGGTCGGTGTCGGTCAGATCCTTGATCTTCCGGTCGAACGGCACACCACTGTTCACGCAGATTTTTTGTGCGGTGGTGCGGCCGATGCCATAGATAGACGTCAGACCGATCTCTGCGTGCTTGTGCGGCGGAATGTTGATACCAGCGATGCGTGCCATGGGCTTCCTCTAATTTGCTTGTCGTCGGGGGATGTGAATCAACCCTGGCGCTGTTTGTGACGCGGATCGGTGCAGATCACGCGCACGACTCCCTTGCGCCGAATGACTTTGCAATTCCGGCACATCTTCTTAACGGATGCAGCAACTTTCATGATGTTCTCCTTGGCCCGATCGGGACCGCCTCAGCACTTAAACAATGTAGCCCGTCAGGCCTATTTCGCTCTGAACACGATGCGCGCCCGACTCAGGTCGTAAGGTGTCAACTCCACAGTCACCTTGTCACCGGGAAGAATTCGGATGTAATGCATTCGCATCTTTCCGGATATATGTCCCAGCACAATGTGTCCGTTTTCCAGTTTCACCCGGAACGTCGCATTGGGAAGATTTTCGAGAATCTCCCCTTGCATCTGAATAACGTCATCTTTCGCCATGCGGTCCGATACGTGACACCGTGCTGCTCTCAATTGCCTTTCGACAACCGGATCAGCTCGGCTTGAAATTCGCTTTCTTCAATAACGATTCGTACTGCTGGCTCTGAACATAGCTTTGAACCTGAGCCCAGAAATCCATCGTCACCACCACGATGATCAGAAGCGACGTGCCACCGAAGTAGAACGGCACGTTGTACTTCAACACCAGAAACTCAGGCAGCAGACATACCAGCGTGATGTAGACCGCGCCGGCCAGCGTCAACCGGGACAGGATCCGATCGATGTGCCGCGCGGTCTGATCACCTGGTCGTATGCCGGGAATGAAGGCGCCGCTCTTCTTCAGGTTGTCTGCCGTCTCACGGCTGTTGAACACCAACGCGGTGTAGAAGAAGCAAAAGAAAACGATCGCTGTGGCATAGAGCAGCACGTAGATCGGTTGCCCAGGCGACAGCAGGCCGGCCAAGTCTTTCAACCAACGCAACCCATCTCCCGTGGCAAACCAGCCCACCACCGTTGCCGGCAACAAGATGATCGAAGAAGCGAAGATCGGAGGAATCACGCCGGACATGTTGAGCTTCAAAGGCAGGTGCGAAGACTGCCCACCGTAGACCTTGTTTCCCACTTGGCGCTTGGCATAGTTCACCAGGATCTTCCGCTGCCCTCGCTCGACGTACACAACAGCGAACGTGACGAAGCCGACGACAACCAGAATGAAGAGACACGCGACGTAGCTCATCGACCCGGTGCGAACCAGTTCGAACAAGCCACCGATCGCACTGGGCAGGCCAGCCGCGATACCGGCGAATATCAGGATCGAGATCCCGTTGCCCAATCCGCGCTCGGTGATCTGCTCACCCAGCCACATCAGGAACATGGTTCCAGCAACCAGACTTACCACTGCCGTCAGCCGGAAGCCGAAGCCCGGAGAAATCACCAGCCCAGCGGAGCCCTCGAGCGCAAGCGCAATGCCCAGCGACTGGAAGATCGCCAGGCCCAGCGTGCCGTAACGCGTGTACTGCGTGATCTTGCGTCGGCCGGCTTCGCCTTCCTTCTTCAGCGCTTCCAGCGTCGGCACCACGTAGGTCATCAACTGCATGATGATCGACGCGGAGATGTACGGCATGATGCCGAGGGCAAAAACCGTGAACCGCGACAACGCGCCACCCGAGAACATGTTGAAGAGGCTCAGGATTCCACCTGCCTGCCCCTTGAACAGCTCCGCCAGTTGATTGGGATCAATGCCAGGAACCGGGATGTGCGCGCCCATCCGGTAGACGACCAGCGCGAGCAGCAAGAACGTCAACCGGCGACGCAGGTCCCCGAATTTTCCGCTCTTGGCAAGTTGATTCGCGTTGGTTGCCACAGGAGGTCTTCAGTCGTGCTGTATCGAAGCGACGAGCAGATCAGGCTACCGAACCGCCGGCGGCCTCGATAGCAGCCTTGGCGCCAGCGGTAGCGCCGATGCCCTTGAGCGCAACTGCGAGAGTCAGCTCACCGGTCTTGATGACCTTGACAACCTTGGCGATCTCGCCAACCAGGCCGGCTTGCTTCAGCGCAAGCAGATCGACTTCGGAGGCGCCCAGACGCTGCAGATCGGTCAGGGTGACCTCTGCGTTGTACTTGAGCGAAGCGGACTTGAATCCGCGCTTGGGCAGGCGTCGCTGCAACGGCATCTGGCCGCCTTCGAAACCGACCTTGTGGTAGCCGCCGGCGCGAGACTTCTGGCCCTTGTGACCGCGACCCGCGGTCTTGCCCAGCCCGGAGCCGATGCCGCGACCGACGCGGCGACGCGGACGCTTAGAACCTTCCGCTGGCTTGATGGTGTTGAGTTCCATGATCATCTGCTCCAGGTCGCGCTCAAAGAACCTTGAGCAAATACGAAATCTTGTTGATCATGCCGCGCACAGCCGGCGTGTCTTCCAATTCGGACTCACTGTTGAGCTTGCGCAGCCCAAGCCCACGCACGGTGGCGCGGTGAGATTCGCGGGTGCCCGCTATGCTGCGAACGAGCTTGATCTTGACTGTCTGCTTCTCGGCCATGTCTTTTCTCCAGCTCAATGTCAGTTGAAGAGCGCTTCAACCGTCAAACCGCGCTTTGCGGCGACTTCGGCAGGAGTGCTGGTGTGCTTCAAGGCATCCAGAGTCGCCCGGACCAGGTTGTACGGATTCGAGGAACCGAGACTCTTGCAGACGATGTCGGTGACGCCCATCACCTCGAACACCGCACGCATCGGTCCACCAGCGATGATGCCGGTACCGGCAGGGGCTGGAGCCATCAGCACGTGCGAGGCACCATGCTCACCAACCACCTTGTGATGGATGGATCCGTTCTTCAGCGACACCTTGACCATGTTGCGGCGCGCGGCTTCCATGGCCTTTTGAACGGCAACCGGCACTTCCTTGGCCTTGCCCTTGCCCATGCCAATGCGACCGTCGCCGTCACCGACAACCGTCAACGCGGCGAAACTGAGTGTGCGCCCGCCCTTCACCACCTTGGTGACGCGATTGACGGCGATCATCTTTTCCTTGAGACCGTCGTCATTGCCTTCGGCTTGCGCGCGGGGTTGAAACTTTGCCATTGTCGAATTCCTTGCTTAGAACTGGAGACCAGCTTCGCGGGCGGCTTCAGCCAATGCCTTGACGCGACCGTGGTATGCGAAGCCTGCACGGTCAAAAGCGACCTTCTCGACGCCCGCGGCCTTGGCCTTTTCGGCAATCCGCTTGCCGATCAGCGCTGCTGCGTTGACATTTCCGCCCTTGCCCGCGGCTCCCAATTCCTTGCGGACATCAGCTTCAACCGTGGAGGCACTGGCCAGCACGCGATTACCGTCGTCGGAGATCACGCTGGCATAAATGTGGAGATTGGTGCGGAAGACCGTGAGCCGAACCACGCGCTGCCGGGCAATGCGGACTCGGGTTTGACGCGAGCGACGAGTGCGCTGATCTTTTTTGTTCAACATGTCATCCGCTCCTTACTTCTTCTTGGTCTCTTTGATCGTGACCTTCTCGTTGGCGTATCGAATGCCTTTGCCCTTGTAGGGCTCAGGAGGTCGAATTGCGCGAACTTCAGCAGCGATCTGCCCCACCACCTGGCGGTCCGAACCCTTGATGACAATTTCTGTCTGCGTTGGGCATTCGACCTTCACGCCGTCAGGCATGTCCTTGCCCACGGGGTGCGAGAAGCCGATCTGGAGATTCAGCTTGCTGCCCGCAGCTTGGGCGCGAAAACCCACGCCGACCAGCGTGAGGCGCTTCTCGAAGCCCTTGCTCACTCCATTGACCATGTTCGCGACCAGCGCGCGCATCGTTCCGGACATCGCATCGGCCGCCGTCGTTCCGTCTGCTGGCAGGAACTCCAGCTTGCCGGCGTTGTTGCTGACGTTCACCAGTGGGTTCGCAGGACGAACAAGCGTGCCCAGCGGCCCCTTGACGGTAATGCGCTCTGCAGTAACCGAGACATCCAAGCCTTGAGGCAAGGACACCGGCATCTTTCCAACTCTGGACATGTGCGGACTCCTCTCTTAGGCCACGTAGCAAAGAACTTCGCCGCCAATGCCCACCTGGCGAGCCTTGCGGTCGGTCATCACGCCACGAGGTGTCGTCACGATGGCCACTCCGAGCCCGTTCTTCACGTTCGGAATGTCGTGCCGGCCCTTGTAGACGCGAAGGCCCGGACGGCTCACGCGCTCGATGTGCTCGATGACAGGTTTGCCCGCGTAGTACTTCAACGCAATCTGCAACTGCGGCTTGGCGGCCTCACCGACGACTGCGTAGCCATCGACGTAACCCTCGTCCTTCAACACCTGCGCAATCGCCACCTTCAGCTTCGACGACGGCATCGACACTGACGGCTTTTCCACCATCTGTGCGTTACGGATGCGGGTCAGCATATCGGCGATAGGATCACTCATGCTCATACGAATATCTCCTGATCGACGCGCCGCTTACCAGCTCGCCTTGATGACACCGGGAATGTCGCCCTTGAAGGCCAATTCACGAATCTTGTTGCGGCCGAGACCGAACTTCCTGAAGGTGCCACGAGGGCGCCCGGTCAGGGCGCAACGATTGCGCTGGCGGGTCGGGTAGGCGTTGCGCGGCAATTTCTGCAGTTCGAGCCGAGCGGCGTAGCGCTCTTCATCGGACTTCTTCGCGTCGTTCGCTATTCCCTTGTATTCGGCGTACTTCTTTGCGTACTTGGCAGCGAGCTGCTCGCGCTTGAGTTCACGCTGGATCAGTGAAAGTTTTGCCACGGTCAGCCTCAGTTCTTGAATGGGAACTTGAATGCAGCAAGCAAAGCCTTGCACTCGTCGTCGTTCTTGGCGGTGGTGGTGATGCTGATGTTCAACCCGCGCAGCGCATCGACCTTGTCGTACTCGACCTCGGGAAAGATGATCTGTTCTTTCACGCCGATGTTGTAGTTGCCGCGACCATCGAACGAGCGTCCCGAGATACCACGGAAATCGCGAACACGCGGCAAGGCGATCGTGACGAAACGATCCAGGAATTCATACATCTGGACGCCACGCAACGTGACCATGCAACCGATCGGAACGCCATCTCGAATCTTGAAGCCGGCGATAGCCTTCTTCGACTTGGTAACCACGGGCTTCTGACCGGCGATCTTGGTCATGTCGCTGACAGCGTGCTCCATGACCTTCTTGTCCGAAACAGCCTCGCTCACGCCCATGTTGAGCGTGATCTTGGTGATGCGGGGAACCTCCATCGCGGACTTGTAGCCAAACTTGGCAATCAAGCCAGGGGCGATGGTGTCCCGATATATAGCCTGAAGGCGGGCGGGTTGTTGTTGAGCCATGTCGGACCTTTAAACCTTGATTTCTTCGCCGCTGGACTTGAAGACGCGAACCTTCTTGCCGTCAGCCATCAGCTTGATCCCGACGCGATCGGCCTTGCCGGATGCCGAGTTGTAAATCGCGACGTTGGACTGGTGAATCGGCATCGTCTTCTCGATGACCCCGCCAGTCGTACCCTTCATAGGGTTTGGCTTGACATGCTTCTTCACGACATTCACGCCATCAACCGTGACGCGATCTTCGTCGATCCGAGCAGCAACGACTCCGCGCTTGCCCTTGTCGCGACCGGTCAG
>Ga0073904_10000330_pt1 | contig 33138 bp, 25 predicted proteins | sample KloWWTrecipitate_FD_66668 | JGI IMG/M metagenome (GOLD analysis project Ga0073904, IMG submission 66668) | Active sludge microbial communities from Klosterneuburg, Austria, studying microevolution and ecology of nitrifiers - Klosterneuburg... | ecosystem: Engineered > WWTP > Aerobic digester >... | reverse complement strand
ACTCCATTCAGCCGGTACAGGCTTATAAGGTTTAATGAAGACAGCAAAGTTATTGTGAACAGGAACAGATGCATCATTAACCTGGTGGAGGGCTGAGATAGCATTTTTTGTAACTGCAGTATTACGGAAATAATAAGCTTTCATTGTATCGTATAAACTGCCACCAGGTATATAAATTTCGAAATCAGGTTTTGCCAGCACAGCTTTACTATTGGGGGCAAAGTATATAGCACCCTCCTGGTTAATGGAAGGCTTTGCCAGGCTATCAATGTACTGAAGCCGGAAATTCAATTTTGACATATTTCCTTTAGCGTCTTTTACCTCTATCCTTATATCATGTATTGCTGTGTCAGTAACAGAGATAACACCATCACCATTGAATTTTTTATAGGCCGCCCCTGCATCACCGGGCAATTTCGACAAATGTTGCAGCCAAGCGCCGCCATTGTGTTTATGTTTGTAATCCACATGAGCATTCAAATAGACTGTTTCATTATAATCGAGACTATCCAAAACAAATGCAATTTGCGGCTGTTCGTCTACAAAAAGTTTTGCTGCATAGATTCCATTGGGATTGGTAGAGCCGGATACCCTGTCATAAGCCTGGATGGCAAAGCTAAGTTTGCTAAATCCCGTTTTCATTACCGGAAACTTTGGAATGATATAACCACTGTCAGTGTTTTTTAATGCAATCAATAGCGGTGACTGTTCATAGACACTCCTGCCTCTGTCGTACACCGCTAATTTCACTATAGCAGGCGGAACATTATCCCTGATACCAAAGTCAAATAATAGCGGATTCAGTCGTTTTGTAGATTTTGTATCAAAAATCTCAAAATGCAGGTGTGGCCCTTGCGAACCACCAGTATTACCACTATAAGCAATAAACTGACCCTTACTCACCGGAAACTTATCTTTGGAAAGATCCAATTCCACAGCCCAGGACTCCTGCTTATATTGCTGTGCTGTTACATATTTCTCCAGTTCAGGATAGAAGTCATTTAAATGTCCATATAGAGTTGATAGTCCATTAGGGTGATTAATAACAATAAAACGTCCAAAACTCTGCGACCGGATACCGATTTTGGCAATATAGCCCTGTGCAGCAGCATAAACTAAGAGGTTTTCTTTTTGATTAGTTCTTATATCCAGTCCCATATGCCAGTGGCTTGGCCTCAATTCACCAAAATTGGCCGATAAATCGATAGGTATCCCCATCGGGTTACGGAAATACTCTTTGGGATAAGTTGGTGACTGCGCTTTTAAATACAACTCACAAAAAATCAATTGAATAAATAAGAAAATTATTCTAAGCCGCATGCGCAAAAATAAGCATCCTAATTAATACTGGTTGTTAGACAAAAGCGATATAAGACAATATTCGTATCTTTTTCCATTCTTAAGTAATGCAAAAGCTGTTGTGGTTATTACCACTTTCCATTATTCTGTATGCCTGTCCATACGAATCAATGGTTCCGCTGGAAAAAAATCCGGCTGAACCAATTGACAGTACCCTGATTGGGTATTGGTATGGAATTGTAAAAGATGGCAGTGACTATTTCGGCATTGAAGCATTAGAAATATCCAGACAATCAGATTCTGTTTATTCAATTATACGTTATGGTAAAGCGGTAAAGGGAGATATGATCTTACCAGATACGTCATACTTCACAGCCTATACCTCATGGATCGGTGACCAGCGGTTCATGAATGTAACAGGAACAATAACCCTTACTGAACCAATCGGAAAAAAAAACACCAAAACAACTGAAAAAAACGTCTTTTACCTGTCAGCTTTCGAAAAAAGTAATGATACTTTACGGGTAAAAACCATAACAGAAAGCTTTACCACCCGAAAAATAATAAACCAGCCGGGGGACCTGAAAAAGCTCGTCATCGAAATGAGTGGAAAGAAAAATATTTATGATGAGCAGTATTCCCTTTCGTACCGAAAAATTCCAAAAACGCCGCACTTTCAATCAAATTGAAAAATAGCTGGAAATTTTCCTCCCCCTTATCTCCTCAAAACACTTCTATTCCCTTACTTTTGCGCAATTTGTTTTTTCATAACGAAGGCTGCCTACAACAACTAAAAACAAAAAATGCCAAAAGACAATTCGATCAAATCGGTTCTCATTATCGGCTCCGGCCCCATCATTATCGGACAAGCCTGTGAATTTGACTACTCCGGAACGCAAGCCGCCAGGAGTTTGCGGGAAGAAGGAATAAAGGTTATTCTTATTAATAGCAACCCGGCCACTATTATGACAGACCCCATGATGGCAGACAGGGTTTATTTGTTACCACTCACAGTTGAAAGTATCGAGCAGATTCTGCAGGAAAATGAAATAGACGCCGTGTTGCCGACCATGGGAGGACAAACGGCCCTGAACCTGGCGAAAGAAGCAGAAGATCTTGGCCTCTGGAAACAATATAATGTGCGGTTGATCGGTGTAGACATTAAAGCCATCGATAAAGCAGAGGACCGGGAAAAATTTCGTCAGTGGATGATTGCTTTGGGAGTACCAGTAGCTACTGCTAAAACAGCTAACTCCTTTTTAGAAGGAAAAGAATTTGCACAACAGATAGGATTCCCATTGGTCATACGCCCATCATTCACTCTTGGCGGTACTGGTGGCGGATTTGTACATGATAAAGATGACCTGGATGAAGCCCTGAACCGGGGTCTGCAGGCATCACCGATACATGAAGTACTGGTTGAAAAAGCAGTATTGGGCTGGAAAGAATTTGAATTGGAATTATTAAGAGATTCAGCAGATAATGTTTGTATCGTTTGCACCGTTGAGAATTTTGACCCGATGGGTGTTCATACCGGTGATTCTATCACGGTGGCACCTGCCATGACGTTGAGTGATACTGGTATGCAGCTGATGAGAAATACAGCCCTCATGATGATGAGGGACCTGGGAAATTTTGCAGGTGGTTGTAATGTTCAGTTTGCATTGAACCCTGATACAGAAGAAATAATTGCGATTGAGATCAACCCCAGGGTAAGCCGTTCCTCTGCGTTGGCAAGTAAGGCAACTGGCTATCCAATTGCAAAAATTGCTGCCAAGCTGGCTATTGGTTATAACCTTGACGAATTGGAAAATCAAATTACCAAAACAACATCTGCTTACTTTGAGCCAGCGTTGGATTATGTGATTGTAAAGATACCCCGCTGGAATTTCGACAAATTCAAAGGAGCTAATGATACACTGGGATTGCAGATGAAAAGTGTGGGGGAAGTGATGGCAATTGGCAGAAGCTTTACAGAAGCAATTCAGAAAGCCTGTCAAAGCCTGGAAAATAATGCGGTTGGTCTTGGCTATTATGGCAAAAGCCTGATGCATGCAGATGAACTGCTTGAGTATATTAAAACACCTAAATGGGACCGCATCTTTCGTATTAAAGATGCGCTGATGGCCGGTATCTCTGTTGGTACAATATCGAAAGCAACTAACGGTATTGACCGCTGGTTTCTGTATGAGATCCAGAAGATCTGTAACCTTGAAAAAGAAATTGCAAAATACGACCTGGCAGATTTACCGATTGAATTATTGAGAGAGGCAAAAGTAAATGGCTTCAGCGATGAACAGATAAGCCGCATTACCGAGCATGGTGATGAAGATGACGTTTACAAAAAAAGAAAAGAAGCGGGAATAACAAGGGTCTTCAAAATGGTGGATACCTGTTCTGCGGAGTTTGAAGCCAGGACTCCATACTTTTATTCCACCTTCGAAAGCGGGAACAGCAATGAAAGTAAAGTTTCTGATAAGAAAAAAATCATTGTACTGGGCTCCGGACCTAACCGGATCGGACAAGGTATTGAATTCGATTACTGTTGCGTACATGGATTACTCGCCATAAAAGAATGCGGCTATGAATCAATTATGGTTAACTGCAACCCGGAAACCGTGAGTACAGATTTTGACATGGCAGATAAATTGTACTTCGAACCGGTTTATTGGGAACATCTCTGGGAGATCATTGAGCATGAACAACCAGAAGGTGTGATTGTACAACTGGGTGGCCAAACGGCGCTGAAATTAGCAGAAAAGCTTCATCAGAAAGGAATAAAGATCATTGGTACCTCCTACGACAGTATGGATATAGCTGAAGACAGGGGCCGTTTTAGTGACCGGCTGAAGGAATTAGACATTCCCTATCCGGAATATGGCACTGCAGAAGATGTGGATGAAGCTATTGCCGTTGCCAATAAAGTAGGCTATCCGGTGCTGGTTCGTCCGTCGTATGTGTTGGGCGGACAAAGAATGCGGATTGTGCTTAATGACGAAGAAGTGGAAAAAGCGGTAGTGAGTTTACTGAAACACCTTCCGGGAAATAAGATATTGATTGACCATTTTCTTGACCGCTGCCAGGAAGCTGAGATAGATGGAATTTTTGATGGGAATGATTTTCATGTCATGGGAGTAATGGAACATATTGAGCCGGCCGGTATCCATAGCGGCGATAGTAATGCTGTGTTGCCTGCATTCAACCTGACACCATTGATCGTTCATACCATGGAAGAGTATGCTGAAAAAATTGCAAGGGCTTTGCACATCAAAGGTCTGATCAATATCCAGTTTGCCATTAAAGATGGTAAAGTCTATGTAATTGAGGCCAACCCGAGAGCCTCCAGAACAACACCCTTTATTGCCAAAGCATACCAGATACCTTACCTGAATATTGCCACCAAAATAATGATTGGTACGCATAAGCTGAAGGACTTCACTTTTGAGAAAAAATTAAAGGGGTTTGCGATAAAAGAACCGGTATTCAGTTTCAATAAATTTCCTGGTGTTAATAAAGAACTAGGACCGGAAATGAAAAGTACAGGGGAAGCAATCCGTTTCATTAAAGATCTGAGAGATCCTTACTTCCGCCAATTGTATAAAGACAGGAGCATGTATTTGAGTAAATAGTTTTATGGAATAAGACACAGCTGGTATTACACGATCCATTTTCTTATTCATTTCAATCCTTTTACTATTTCATGCATTTCCTGTTCTTTGGTTGTAAAGATGAGTTGCCGGAATTGCATATCGTCTTCTTTTATTGCCTGAACTGATCACCCATTTTGGCGATTGCTAATAAGCCTCTTTTTATTAATTTACAGTAGAAATTTTTTTTATGAAAAAAGCCATACTGTTTTTATTAGTAATTATTGCTTACGTTAATGTATTAGCACAAAATGTTGGGATCGGCACCACAACACCGGTTTCAAAGCTCCATGTAAAAGGCACGGGTAGCGGTACACAAATTGTGCTGGAAGAAAATGCAGGATCTATTTTAAGGATTAGCAATGAACCTTCAGGAACTGGTCCTTATATCGGTACCACCACTAATAACCCTTTATCATTAGTAACCAATAATTCGGCTAAACTTTCGATCAGCACTTCAGGTAATATCGGCATCGGGCAACCGAGCCCTACATCGCCGCTGCATTTTTCCAATACACTTGGGAATAAAATTGCCTTGTGGGGAACTAACCCCAATCATTATGGCATCGGTATTCAGGCCTTTCAAATGCAGTTTTACACTCCTGCGAATACTGATGATTTTGTATTCGGAAACGGCAACAGCAGCTCATTGATCGAAACAATGCGGATAAAAGGAAATGGGAATGTAGGTATCGGCACCAATAACCCGCAAACAACTCTGGATATAAATGGGGATGTAAACATTGAGAATAAATTGTTGCTGAACAATTCTGCCGGCAATAATGGTCAGGTACTTGTAAGCAAAGGAAATGGCGCAGCGCCTAACTGGCAAAATATTGCCTATAGCAATAATGACCGCTTCTACTATACTCTCGCTGACAACCAAAGAGGGACATCAGGTCTTTTTTCTCAAACAATTCTATACAATACTGTCTATTCCAACAGTTCTGCAATAAGCTACAATAATTCAAACGGCACATTCAATGTAAATAAAAGCGGCCTTTATAGTATAAATGCCGATTTTGCTCCTTATACCGACAAAACTGTTGAAAATGCTTCCGTACTATGTATTTTGGATTTAAATGCCAGTGGTTTTACTGAAAATTTCTATACAGGCGGGCTGGATTATATGGGAATTTTTGGTTCTGGACATACCTATAGCTCCACTATCAGAAAAAAATGGGAAATATATTTAGTTGCAGGAACACAGTTTTCTTTTTTTATTACCATACTAACGAATAATCAAAATGCAAGTGGCCTTCAATCGAAAACAGGGCTCAGCATCAACCTTATTTCAGAATAACTACCTTATTATAAAAAGATGAATAAAGAGACCCAGAGCATCATCCGCCGGATAGAGAATGTGAACAGTGGCGAGCCCTGGTTTGGCCGGGCAGTGTTTGTTATACTGGAAGAAGTGGATGCGAAAAAGGTTTCCATCAAACCAAACTGCACCGAACACTCTATGCTGGAACTGCTTTATCACATGATAACCTGGGCAGATTTTACACTCAAAAGATTGGAGAAGAATAATAAAATGGATATGGCAGCATTTGAAAAAATGGACTGGCGGGAGCTTAACCCGAAACTGCATAGCTGGAAGAAAGCACTGGCAGAGTTTAAGGCCATAAATAAAAAGATAATTGCCTTACTGGATAAAAAGGATGATGATTTTCTGCTGGAGATAGTGGACTATCGCAAATACAATTACCGTTTTCTGCTAAACGGGATGATAGAACATTCTATTTACCATCTTGGACAGGTTGCCTACCTCAACAAAATGCTGTCCTGATATACCCGGAAAGTAGTATTGCCGGGGCAAGGTCAAGTTCTTACTTTTCCATATGGCTTCTTATGGCAACCGGTTCTGGAAGAAAACTCCTTTTCTTAAGCTGCTGATACCACTGATGCTCGGAATTATTGTTCAGTGGCATTTACAGTTATATGCAAATACATGGTTAATCATTTTAGCCGTTGGAATAACCGGGCTTTGTAGTTTCTTTTTTATACCGGTCCTTACTCGTTTTCATCTCTCCACCTTTAGCGGGATATCAACTGGAACCACTTTCCTTTCCTTTGGTGCTTTACTGGTTATTCAAAATGATATTCGCAACAACGGTCAATGGCTTGGAGCAGTATATAAAGATAAAGATGCCATTATTGCAACACTGGATGAACCACCTGTTGAAAAAACAAAATCAAATAAAGCCAATGCCAGCGTCTCTTTCCTGATCCGGGAAGGAAAAATAAATCCTGCTCAGGGGAAAATAATAATTTATTTTAAAAAGGATTCTGCCGGACAACAGTTTTCCTATGGCTCGCAGGTAATTTTCAAAAAATCATTGCAGGAAATAAAAAATTCCGGCAACCCGGGTGGATTTGATTACAAACGCTATTCTCTTTTCCAGGGTATCACTCACCAGGTTTTTCTAAAACCGGGGGAATTTGAAATAATACCGGGTAAAAAAGAAAACTGGCTTAAGAAACTAATATTTACGTCCAGGGAAAAGGTACTTACTATTTTACGCCAGAATATTAGCGGGGAAAAAGAGCTCGGCCTTGCAGAAGCATTACTCATTGGTTATAAAGATGATCTTGACCAGTCGCTGGTGCAATCATATACCAATACAGGAGTCGTACATATTATTGCCATCTCCGGGCTGCACCTTGGTTTGATTTACTGGTTACTGGTACAACTGTTAAAGCCACTACGGCGAAACAGGAAAACAAGGTGGCTCAGCCCTGTATTAATAATTGCAGGATTATGGTCGTTCAGTTTACTGGCAGGGGCTCAACCATCTGTACTCAGATCGGCATTAATGTTTAGCTGTATTGTACTGGGAGAATCCTTCACCAGGAAAACTACAATTTATAATACAATGGCGGTCTCCGCATTTATTTTACTTTGTTACAATCCTTTCTGGCTTTGGGATGTCGGCTTTCAATTATCCTATGCAGCCGTACTGAGTATTATCATTTTCATGCGTCCGATTTATAACTGGTTTAATATAAAAAATAAGATCCTTGATTTTGTCTGGAAACTAAATGCTGTTACCCTGGCTGCACAAATACTGACAATCCCTCTGGGTATTTATCACTTTCACCAATTCCCAACTTCATTTATACTCACGAATTTCCTGGCTGTTCCCTTATCCAGCATTATACTGTTTGGCGAAATTCTTTTATGCATCGTATCGCTTATACCTGCAGTTGCTGCGTTGGCCGGTAAAATACTCACCTCATTAATCTGGCTCATGAACACCTACGTGGAAAGAATTGAATTAATTCCATTTTCACTTTGGGATGGCTTGCAACTCTCCATCACACAGGCAATACTTTTACTTTTCTTTACAGCCGGAATCAGTTACTGGTTGATGGAAAGATCAACAAACGGGTTGAAAATCGGGATAGTTTCTTTACTGTTATTCACAGCAGAACGAACCGTATCCTTTATTGCTGCCGAAAAGCAACAGAAAATTATTGTGTATAATGTTCCTCAAAAAAAAGCAATTGATTTTATTGATGGGAGAAATTACCTGTTTATCGGCGACAGTGGATTATTGGCCAACGATTTTGCCCGGAATTTTCACCTGAAGCCCTCCCGGGTCTTATACCGGATAAAAGGTGCAGATACACTGAATGACTTCCTGGGCTATAAAAATTATATCAGCTATAAAAAGAGGTATATTCTGCTGCTGGATGAAACTATTTCATTTACACCGCAGGTAAATAAACCCATTATCGACCTGGTGGTCATTTCAAAAAATCCAAAATTATATATTGCAAAACTGGCAGGCTCACTGGATATAAAGCAGGTTGTTTTTGATGGCTCGGTCCCGGCCTGGAAAACAAAATACTGGAAAAAAGACTGCGATTCGTTACGCATTCCCTGGCATGATGTAAGCATAAAAGGTGCTTTTGTGATGAACCTGAATTAAGTTAATTTTGCGGCTTCTTAGCGAATTGCCTGCCTCTCAACCCTTCAATTTTATGAACAAGAAGATTCAATCAGCACTGATTTCCGTTTTTTACAAAGACGGCCTGGAAACTATTGTACAACAACTTTCTGAATTGGGAGTAACCATCTATTCCACCGGTGGTACACAAACATTTATTGAAAAGATGGGCATTAAAGTAGTTCCCGTAGAAGATTTGACTACATATCCATCCATCCTTGGTGGAAGGGTAAAGACATTGCATCCTGCCGTATTTGGTGGCATTCTGGGGAAAAGAGATGATACAACACATTTGCAGGAGATGAAACAGTATAATATTCCTGAGATTGACCTTGTCATTGTTGACCTCTACCCTTTTGAAGAAACAGTGGCTTCAACAACCGATGAAAAAGCCATCATTGAAAAAATTGATATTGGCGGCCCCTCCATGATTCGTGGCGCTGCCAAGAATTTCAGGGATGTAGTAGTAATAGCACGAAAAGCCGACTATGATGAATTTTCAAAACTGCTCGCTTTTCAAAAGGGAGAAACCTCAGTAGAACAACGCAGGCAGTTTGCCATTAAAGCATTCGATGTTTGCACAGCGTATGATACAGCTATTTCCAATTATTTTCACCAATCTGCTATTGAAACCCCTTTTAATAAACCGCAAAAAACGATGCGCTATGGTGAAAACCCCCATCAGTCTGGTGTATTCTATGGTGATTTAAATAAAGTCTTTGACCAGCTAAACGGAAAGGAACTTTCCTATAACAACCTGGTGGATGTAGATGCAGCAGTACAACTCATTCATGAATTCAGCGATACTACTTTTGCAATAATCAAACATACCAATGTTTGCGGTGTGGCACAAAGACCAACTGTAAAAGGAAGCTGGGATGCAGCACTGGCAGGTGACCCTGAAAGTGCTTTTGGTGGTGTATTAGTTTGTAATGACACCATAGATAAAGCTACCGCTGATGCTATCAATGAAATATTCTTTGAAGTACTTATTGCTCCTGCTTTTGATGAAGATGCTTTGATTGTATTGAAATCCAAGAAAAACAGGATCCTGCTGCAATTAAAAGCGCAACCGGGTAATAAAGTACAGTTTAAATCTGTACTGAACGGTGTTTTGGTTCAAAGCGTTGATGAGGGCAATTTCACCAACTGGACTGAAACTGTAAAAAGAAAAGAAACAGAAACCGAGAAACAGGATCTGATATTTGCAAACCTTATTTGCAAGCATTTAAAATCAAATGCAATTGCGCTAGTAAAGAATAAACAACTGATAGGTAAAGGTTGCGGACAAACCAGCCGTATCGATTCCCTTCGCCAGGCATTAGAAAAAGCAAAGCAATTCGATTTTGATATGCATGGAGCTGTAATGGCCAGTGATGCTTTTTTCCCTTTTGATGATTCTGTACGGCTGGGGCATGAAGCCGGTATTACAGCATTCATTCAACCCGGTGGTTCCATCAGGGACAATGATTCCATTGAATACTGTAAAACGCATAACCTGGCGATGGTGATGACAGGCATGCGGCATTTTAAACATTAATGAACTTTTTTGATTTTCATAAAACGATCGTTCAATCATCTGCTGATTCATTAAAGAAACTGGCGGTATTCAATCCACTTACGATTCACAGGAAGGGGACAAAAGCTAAAGCACTTTTTGCGTTAGCATTGGTTTGTGTGTTGTGGGGCACTACCTGGATTGCATCCAAAGAAGGAGTCCGGCATATGCCGGCTTTGCAATTGGCCGGAATCCGCCAGTTTATCGCAGGCTTAATATATGTTGCTTTCTTCCTGATAAAAGGCGCCAGTTTACCAAAGGGTAAAGAATGGATTCCGGTATTAGTACTCAGCTTTCTCAACTTCATTATGAGTAATGGACTCAGTACCTGGGGCGTAAAATATATTTCTGCGGGATTAGGCTCTATCATGGGTGCCATATTTCCCCTATGGCTGGTAGTTATCGGGCTTTTTGCTTCGAGGGAAAAACTGCCGCAGAAAGCAATCATCGGATTATTATTAGGTTTTAGTGGTGTGTGTATTATTTTTTATGAACACCTGGAAGATTTCTTTATCCCGGATTTCCGTTTTGGTATAATATTATCCCTCATAGCCACCTGGACATGGGCCTTTGCCACGCTGTACACCAAACAACAAGCGGCCAGCTTCAATCCTTATTTCAGCCTTGGTCTGCAAATGCTGATATCCGGTATTACACTTATCTCCTTTACATCGGTTACCGGTAATGCAGTTTCTATTTCACAAATTCCATGGGAGTCCTGGACAGCCATTGCTTATCTCATTATTTTTGGTTCTTTACTGGCATTTATTGCTTACCTGTATGCATTGCAAAACCTGCCAACCGAACAGGCTTCCATTTATGCGTATATCAATCCGATAGTAGCGGTGTTATGTGGCTGGCTGATATTCAATGAAAGAATCACGATATTCATTACAGTAGGCGGACTCGTAACGTTGCTGGGTGTTTACCTAGTAAATAAAGCATTTAAAGCTGTACCGCCGCCTGAACAACCGGAAACAGAAGGGATTTAAAGTAATTTCCTTCCGCCCTGGTGATGAATCTCATTTACAAAACGGGCATATATATCTCTCCATCCGCTAAATCGCTTATCAGTTCCTAAAAATGTATTATGCCAGATTGTGATAAATGTACCGTTCACCTTTTTCACTTCATTATAGAAATAACGCATTTCCGCCAATGCCTGTTGTGAAGAATACTTTTGTTCAAAGAAAGAATTAGCCTCCATATAACAGAAAGGATATAATAGCAAGTAAGTTGCTTGCTCAGTTCCCAGGTCGTACCAGTAAAAAGGTGACGCAACAGAAGCCCTGAAACCATTAATACTTCCATACCCCATAGAAAAATCTTTTTTAATACCTGATTCAATGAGATGACGAAAGGTTTCCGGCAATGTAAACCGGATAAAATGCTGGCGTGAAGCAACAATTTTCTTTTTTATAATATGTTCAACCCTTTCTTTCTCCTGTTGAATCAGTAAAGAATCGTCACCGCTTTGCCAGGAAGGATGAATCCCTATATCATACTTATCAGCATGTTGCCTGATCAATGTTTGCAAGGCAATTTCTTTTGGCAAAATATTCCTGTCAAATTTTCCCGTTTGCTCCGCCACCAGGAAAAAATATCTTGGTTTCAGTTGATATGGCCGATGAAGATTATCTATCCATTCATAGGAGTCAAAAGGATCCGCCAGCTCATTATTCAATACTTTTCTTCGTAATCTAAACCTGCGCCAATCTCTTCTCAGCAAGTCTTTGATGGCGGCACCGGCACTCCTCTTCCAGTCTTTATGCTTATAAGAATATGCTTCGTCAATATCATAAGTTGGAAGAAAATTGAATGTGGAGCTACGGGTTGATAATGCCGGGAATTGGGCTTGTAATAACGCTTTAAACTCCTGTAACCAGATATTGACAAGCGGCTTATTTAAAAAACCCGCTTTATATGCCAACGAATTTTCATAGGCATATCTTTCATACATATCTTTCTGATGCGGCAGATACTCTTCATACCGACTAAGCAGGTAAAAAGAAGCGGCAAAAATATCGAATGGGAAATCTCCGTTTGTTTTGAAAAATGCTTTATACCCTTTTATTTCAAAACAATCTATCTGTAACTCGTGGATATTTTTTTCAAATAATAGCAGGTAAGGTTGTATCCATAATTCTTCCTGCGTTAAACGTTCATCACTGTAGTTGATCTTCGGACCCGCATGCTCTGCGAAGCTGAGCACATTATCTGTGATGCGAATGGATTCACCGGTAATTTCTGTTCCGATAAAATCGCAGATATATTTTAGCCGGTGCGTTATCGTATTTGCAAAAAGAATCACAGATTGAAGATAACTATCTGTTACCGTATTTTTCTTTCCACAATTCGTTGAATGATTTTTTCGGAAACTCCATATCACCACGATATTCCTTCCAGCCTTTTATTAAACCATTCACTACCCTATTCTTTATATTTCCACCGGCCATATTCATCCATTTCCGGTGCAGCATTCCCTGCTTCCACATTTTCCAGGCCATCTTTTCTGTAAAAGAGCTGAATCCTTCTTCCACAGCTTCATGGCGATTCTCTAACAATAACTCATGTAGATTTATTTTAACTGCACAAACTTCCGTACAGTTACCACAAAGTGAGGAAGCGTAGCTAAGGTGCTTCCATTCATCCATATTTTTAAGGTGGGGGGTGATGACAGAACCAATCGGGCCACTGTATGTAGCCGCATAAGTGTGCCCCCCGATATTTTTGTAAACCGGGCAGGCATTTAAGCATGCCCCGCAACGTATACAGTACAAACTTTCTCTTTGCTTTTCATTGGCCAGAATATTTGTACGTCCATTATCAAGCAATATAACATACATATCCTCTGGACCATCGGCTTCATTAGCTTGCCTGGGACCAGTAATGATAGTATTATATACAGTTATCTTTTGACCGGTACCGAATGTGGAAAGCAGCGGCCAGAACAAAGCAAGGTCCGTCATGGATGGAATCACTTTTTCAATTCCTGCGATCACAATATGTGTTTTCGGCATTGAACAACTCAACCTTGCATTACCCTCATTCTCTGTTACGGCAATAGCGCCTATATCAGCAATAATAAAATTTGCACCGGTCAGTCCTACTTCAGCCTGTACATACTTATCCCGCAGAATTCTCCTGGCCGTTAATGTTAATTGTTCAGGAGTAGCTTTAGGATCGGTTCCCAATTTTTCTGCAAAGAGTTTCGCCACATCTTCCTTGCTTTTATGCATAGCCGGTGTAACGATATGATACGGAGGTTCACCGTCTAATTGCTGGATATATTCTCCCAAATCAGTTTCTACACTTTCGATGCCGTTCTTCTCTAAAAAATCATTCAGGTGAATTTCTTCCGTAACCATGCTTTTACTCTTCACCAATGTCTTACAATTTTTTTCTTCACAAATCTTCTGGATAGCATCCAAAGCCTGTTGTGCATCTTCTGCCCAGATAACTTTGGCTCCCCGCCGGGTAATAGCTGATTCAAATGTTTCTAATTGTTTATCCAGTGTTTCGATAGCCTTCCACTTGATATTCTTAGCCCTCTCCCTGGCAAGGTGTACATCCGTAAATTGCAATTTACCCTGTGGCACGACCGCATTGTATTTGCCAATATTAAAATTGATCTTGCGCCGGTGTTCTTTATCGGCAGCTTTGATAGTGCTCCTGGCAATAAAATCGGCAGCTGTTTCTTTCACAATAACTGGTTATTAAGATTATTATCGATCAATCTACTCTTTAAAATCAATTTCTTCCCACTCCCCTTTTGCAATTGTGTCCAATGCAGTATAAAATTCTTCACCGTACTTTCTTACTATTGGTTCTCTTAGAAACTGGTAAACCGGTACTTTCAGTTTTTCGCCCAACACACAAGCGGGGCTACACATTTGTTCTCGTGGCTCATAATTTACTCTTTCGTAATCACCATGCTTCCCTTTTTTGGCAATTATAGGATACAGGTGACAACTAATTGGCTTTTTCCAGGAAATCACGCCATCGTTGTATGCCTGCTCAAAAGCACATTTGATTATCCCGTCTTGTCCCCGGATACCATACACACAGATTTCATTATCGCTATCCAGCGTAGGCGTCACCCATTCAAATTCCGTATCATATACATATTTCCCTTTCCTTTCTATTTCAGCAACCGCATCTTTAGTGAGGTAAGGCTTTATTTTTTCATATAAGTCTGATACCAGCTGAAGCTCTTCTTTACTCAAAGGGGCACCCGCAGCTCCATCTTCACAACAACCACCTTTACATTTTGCAAGGTCACAGACGAATTTTTTATTAACTATGTCTTCACTAATCAGGATGTTATCTATAACTATCAAATCTCAGTAATTTTCCGGCAAAGGTAAGCCCTGTGTTACTCATCTCCTTCTTTTGTTCGCCTGAAAAGGCGTCTTTTTATATGATGCCCGGCTGAAGTCAGCCTGTTATGGGATGTCAGGTAATGAATTACTTTATGCTCCAGCCAGTGGTGTAACGGCAATAATAATGCTGCCAGCCCGATCATGAACAAAAGATCTTTAACAGGTTCTCCTTTAGTGATAGAATAAATATTCTTTTTAAAGATCAGGAATATGAATTCAAAGAACATCAGAAAAGCGAAGAAACCGATCATTTTAATAGTATTGGCCGATACTTTGAACATTCCCAATACTACCAAGCCAATAAATAATGCCACGATACCAATGGTGATAGCGAGGTATTGTATATTGTTCCGCTGCCGGTCCTTCTCTTCTTTTTCTTTGACAGCTCTTAATTGGCGTTGCTGTTCATCTGCAGCCTCCACCTGGGTGAGTTCCTTTTCTCTTTTTAATGTTTCAATGCTGTCCTTATACTGGTAATATATCCCGTTATAAATACTAGCTGTTGCAATATCTCCGGATTGCCGGTACAAAGTATCCAGATATCTTGATGCCCTTTTTACATTTTCCAATAAACCATTTTTTTCACTGAACTCTTTCACTTTCAGGTAATACTCAATGGCATGTTCCTTGTCCCCCGATTTACGATAGAAAGATGCCAGCTGGGTATAAAAATTGACTTTATTGTTTTCATTACTGCTATTCTCAAACATCGGTCTTGCCCTCTCCAGGTAAATACGGGCTGAATCATAATTTCCTAATTCTGTATAAACAACCCCATAAGCCTGGTCAATCATCGATGCCATACCAAAATTGCCAAGGTATTTTTTCAGGTTATCTCCCGGTGGGGAATTCAAATAATCCAATGCTTTTTTAGGTTCATCAATCCGAAGGTATTGATTCAGCAGGCTAACATAAGCTGGTATTTTGAGGGTTGAGAACTTTAATGAATCAGCCATCCGTATGGAAAGTTCAAAGTAACTGATAGCCATATCATAGTTTTTTTTGTATGCATACAGGTTACCGATATAATTATTAAAAATAACCTTTTGATAAGGTGCATTCTTCTCCCTGGTATCATCCAGCTTTTTATAGGCCATCGTCATATAATCAATGGCTTTATCATAATCTTCAATTTCTGAATAAAAAGAAGAGAGGTATTGGTAACAATTCAGGATCAAAGAAGGATTCTTTAATTCTTCAGCAATGCGCAAAGCACTAAGATAATTTCGTAATGCCAGTATATTTTCATTTTTGGCCTGGTAAGCCTGTCCGTATACATTATGCGCCTCTGCCCGAAGACTATCATTCCGGAGCGTAGATACTAATGAAAAGGCCTGCGTAGCATAGGAAAGTGCTTTATCATTATCAGGTATCAACCGGTATACCGTCGATAAATGCATTTGTGCGGCACCAACTTCTTCTTCCATCCTGTTTTGCCGTGCCAGCTCCAATGCCTTTTTGTAAAACTCTATAGATTTTTGTGAATAGGCTTTCTGGCTGGCAAAATAAGAACACCGTGTACCATTTGATAAATAGGCTTTGAACATCAGTTTCCTGTCTCTTGATTCCTCCGCCACAGCTATCAGCTTATTGCCATATTCATCCGCTTCTTTTGGATTGACATTCATCAGTACCCGGCTAAGCTCATCAAGGATATTTACCTTTTCGGTTATCGTGGTAACTTTCCCCAGTGCAATTTTGAGAGAATCTACAGCTGCTGCTTCCTGCGCAAGAATAACAACGGAAGCTGCCATACTTAAAAAAAACAGTAAGACCCGGCGATAATAGATCATATAACAAGGTTGTAAATCCTGAAATTAATAAAGATTCAGCCACCAATGAAATTCCTTTAACAAATATCTAACAACAAGGATGTATGAAGAGTTTTACACAGCAGCATCTCCCTAAAATCACAAGCCAGCTGTATGCAAAACACAAGGATAATCACTCTTCAAAAATCGGTTAAGGTTTTCGCACAAATGCTTTTCTGGTTGCCTGTAACAGTTTTCAGCCTGCTGATCATTTATAATACTCTCCCTTATTTCTCTTTCAGTAAAGACTTCGATTTTATTGAAGAAAGGTCTATACTGTTTAAAGGTAGTTTTTACAACGCCTGCTTTTATATACACATTGCGGCTGGGGCTCTATGTATCGGTACAGCTCTAATCCAGTTCTCCAGGTATGTACTGAAAAGATCAAAAGCTATACACCGGGTTTCCGGAAAAATCTATGTATCCGTTGTCCTGTTCCTCGGAGCTCCGACTGGTTTGTATATGTCATTTTTTGCGAAAGGCAGTTTTTGGGAAAGGTCTTTATTTATGTTTATGGCAGGCTGGTGGTTTGTAACCACACTATATGGATTAAGCACAATTCATAAAAGAAATATAATCGCCCATAAAGTGTGTATGATCAGGAGCTATGCTATGGCAATGACTGCCGTCACTTTCCGGGTATACCATATACTATTCTATTTACTTGGCTGGGACCACCTGGAGAATTATGAATTATCACTCTGGATAAGTGTAATCGGTAATATGTTTTTCGCAGAATGGGTGATTTGGAGGCAAAGCAAACAATATATTAAATCATTTGCGACATAAACCAGGCAAATAACATTAACAATCATTAAAACAATCAAACATGAAATCAATTTTGTATGCAGGTGCCGCTTTAATGATAGGTGCCAGTATTTATGGCTTTGTTGATTATAGCCAGGCAAGTAATAAAAAAGAGTTCAACGACATGTATACAGTGGAAAAAGAGAAACCTGCTGTAGCAACCCTGAAAACAGATAATGATCAACCTACAAAACAGGCCATCCGAAAAGAAGACAAAACAGGTGAAAAGAAAAATGTTACACCTGTAAATATAAAAGCTAAAAAAGAGGATAAAAGTGAAAAGTATGCTGATGAAAAAAAGAAAGAGTACAAAGTGAAAAAAGGAAAGAGAAAATTAAGTACCAAACTTTTCAGCCGTGCACCGCTAAGAGAAGAAATGGAAGAATTACCTGCCCAAAAAAATGAAACCAAGAAAACAGAAAGGAAAGATCAGTAATACAAATATTAATCCGTTCCATCCCCTGCCAGGAGCGGGGGATTTTTTATTTCCATTTAAGCGTATTGATAAGATGCTGCAGGTCCTTTTTTAAAAAATCATTCACAACACCTAATGAGTCAGCATTGGGTGCTGCATTAAAGTATAGAGCACCCCGTAAAAAATGTTTAACTGAGTCTGTTAAGAAAAACTGGTTGGCAGTCGCGGTATTGCCACCAAGAGAAAAATAAATTCCCTCCACACCGTTTGGAGTCCGGATCACACTATCGTTAATACCCGTAGCAACATCCACATGTTGTTTATAGGCCATTTTAAAACCATCCCGTACTAAAGAGTCAAAATTATTTTGGTCGTTGATTGCTTTATAACTCACATGAATACGGCCGTTGAAACGGGGAACTTCAATATTAATCCACCAATCACCGGCTTTATCCTCAAAAAATGTAGTATCCTTAATTACGTTGGCATACACAGGATATTCAAATGAATACGGATAGCCGGGCTGCTCAAATAACTGGTATTTTTTTTCCGGAAAATCAATCTTAAAGTACCCCTTTTTCTTACCGGCAGAATAATCACTGTTGCAGGAAAGAAGAAAAAAAAGATACCCGGTAAGGCTTATATAAAAACACTTTTTTAGTTTATTTATCACGGATTTACGATTTCTGTTTAATAGTCACTTTCACCAATTGAATACGATTATTATCAGCTTGCATAATAGCAAACTCAAAATCCCCGCAAGGGATTACCCAATCAACAGTGGGAAGTTCACCGGCCAGTTCAAGTAATAATCCCGCCAGCGACTCACTATCACCTTTTACATTATCAAATGTATTCATCGGCAACTTCATGATCCTGCACATATCATGAATCATAATTTTACCTTCAAAAATGTAATTATTATCATCCAGTTTGTAGTTGTCGCTTTCTTCATCATCAAACTCGTCCTTAATATCGCCTATCACTTCTTCCAGAATATCTTCCATTGTTACGATACCGCTGGTACCTCCAAACTCATCCACCACCACCGCAAAATGTATCCGTTTTTGTTGAAACTCCTTTAATAAGTCCTCTATCAGTTTTGGTTCCGGTACAAAAAATGGCTGGCGCATCAATGGATGCCAGTCAAAATTTTCTCCTTCATTCAGGTAAGGTATCAGGTCTTTTGTATTCAAGATACCGACAACTTCATCGAGACTCCCTTTATAAACCGGCAATCTTGAATAATGCAGTTCTTCCACCCTCTTTATCAGGTCGCTGAAAGTGGAATTGTAACTGATGCCATTCACATACAGCCTGCTTCGCATTATTTGTTTTACTGAGATATTCCCGAACTTCACCACCCCTTTCATAATATTTTTCTCCTCCGGAGATGCTTCTTCATCACTTTTTATATCTATCGCTTCGTCGAGTTCTTGCATACTTAACACATCACTCTTGTCTGCACCAACTCTTTTACCAATGCCATCGGCCAGCTTCACAATCCATTTACTGATGCGGCGCAGTAACAGGTGAAGGGCCTCCACTACAAAAGACCAATCATACGCAAAACGAAGATTATTTTGTGTAGCCCACACCTTAGGTAATATCTTTCCAAAAAATACAAGTACAAAAGCAATGATAATTACCTTAAAGAGTACTTCCAGCAAAGAGCCTATTTTGTCAAATGAAATAAGCTCAGAGAGCAGAAAATTAGACAGAACTATAATGCTGATGTTCACAAACGTCCCTGCTATAAGCAATGACGCATAAACTTCTTTAGGCTCTTCCAGCAATGTAACAATTCGTTTGGCAGATGCATGCTGCTTTGTTTTCAGCATATTTAAATCCTTTTTATTCAGGGAAAACAAAGCCACTTCAGAACCGGAGATAGCAAATGTCAGTAGCAGGAGGACTAACAAAGTAACCCCCAAAAAAGTAGTTCCCTGCGGATTAACTGCCAGCAGGAAAACAGAAAGGTTATCAATGAGAGGAATAACTATCGAATGACTTTCCAAAGCAAAGGATTTTGTTTACAATTTAACCTGTCTGCCGACAGGCAGGTCAGAAAGGCAGGTTATAGGACCTGCCCTGATTTAATCGAACAAAGTTATTGTATTTGAAATTGATTACTAAAATGGCAGGTTTTCAGATGGGTCGCCAATTGGTATATCGGAGCCACCCATTCCTTCCATTCCTCCGCCATCTCCTGTTGAACTACCTCCATCCATTCTCTTATCCAGCATGATGAGGTTGTCACCCACCACCTCAGTGGCAAATTTTCTATTGCCATCCTTATCATCCCAACTGCGGGTTCGCAGTCTTCCTTCTATATACACGAGGCTGCTTTTATGGAGATATTTCTGGGCAAGTTCTGCCAGTCCCCGCCAAAGCACCACGGTATGCCACTCTGTTTGTGATACCAGTTTACCAGTGCGATCTTTAAAAGTTTCCGTTGTTGCCAGGGGGAATTTGGCTACGGCAATATTTCCTTCCAGGTGCTGCACATCCGGGTCTTTACCAAGATTGCCTATCAGCATAACACGGTTTACGCCTCTCATAGTTTTATCCTTTTGAATTAGAGAATCATCTAAGGGCTGCAAAGCTGCTTAAAGTTAAAATTTTTTTAAGGTGAAACAATAAAAATTGAACCCTCCCTGATTATTTTAACATCAGAATAAACTTTGCTGCCCGCCTTTTTCATTAAGGTATTGATTAATAAACCGCGGAAAGGCAAATTTTCCGATCCTGCTTTTTGTCACCCAAATCCAATTACTCTCCAGATCGTGGTTACCTTTCAATTTCAATTTAATAAACTGGCCGGCAATCAACTGATGCGAAAGTTGTTGTTTAAATAACGGCGAAACAGCAAGCAATTCATACTTCCCTTTGTGTACCCATTTGTTTTTTTCTGCCTGTTTTAAAATATTTTTTTTATCCATCTCTTTATCCGCTTCAATCAGGGGAAATTCATATAAATCCTGCCAGATATCTTTTTCTATGCGTTGCCGGACAGCAATTTCGTTCTTGTATTCTAAGACCAGGTAATAAAACCAGCGCTTCTTAATGCTTATTTTTTTCTCTTTTACCGGCAGTTCATTTATTTTGTTATTGATGAAAGCTGAGCAAATCTTTTTGAACCCGCAGTTAGAACAAAGTGGTGTGACCGGCTTACAAATCACAGCCCCAAAGTCCATTATTGCCTGATTATAATATCCCGGTTGTTTTTTATCCAGCAGGTTTTCGGCAAGAGTGGCAAAATATTTTTTCCCATCGGTTGAATCTATGGGTATAGTAATGCCATATATTCTTGCCAGCACCCTGAAAACATTTCCATCTACTACAGCATATGGAAGATTAAATGCAAAAGATGAAATAGCTGCTGCAGTATAGGGCCCCACTCCCTTCAGTTTTCTTATATCTTCATAATTATCAGGAAATTTACCATTTAATTCTTTTGAAATGTACCTGGCTGTTACCAGCAGGTTTCTGCATCTTGAATAATAACCCAACCCTTCCCATAGTTTAAATACTTTCTCATCAGCTGCTTTTGCCAGCTTATGAATATCAGGGAACGTTTTTAAGAAATTGTTATAATAATTGAGCCCTTGCTCTACCCGGGTTTGTTGCAGGATAATTTCACTCAACCATATCTTATATGGATCTTTTTCCCCTTTCCAGGGCATTTGCCGGGTATTTTTTTCTTTATTCCATCTTAAAAGAGTCGGTACAAATGTCTTTTGGGCCTGTTCCCGGCTGTTATTTTTCATAAAAAAAGGTCCTTCATTTTTATTTCAAGACTAAATATCCATCATTTCAAATTGACTGGTGCAAATCCGGTTGAAAAAAATTATGCCTATTTAGTTGACTATCATATTATTTTGTCATAAATTGGTCTTCGTAAAATCACTTAAACCCTGCAACAATGAGAAAAGCCGACCTGGTAAATCAGATTTCTGAAAAAACAGGCATACCCAAGGTAGATGTGCTTGTTACACTTGAAACTATGTTCAAGGAAGTAAAAGACACCCTTGCTGCCGGCGAAAACATTTATATCCGCGGCTTTGGTAGTTTTATTACTAAGAAAAGGGCCGCTAAAATCGGCCGTAATATCAAAAAGAATATCGCTGTTCATATCCCCGAGCATTATATTCCCGCCTTCAAACCTGCCAAAGAATTCGTGGCAGAAGTAAAAAAGCTCAAAGAGCCAAAACCAGATGCTGGTCCTGGCGAAGAAGCCGAATAAGCAATCAATACAAAGATTCCTTTTACAACCTGAATTTGCTCACTTGGTTTGGGGTAACTTTGCATTCTGAAATTTTTGACCGTGAAGAAACCTCAATGGATTACAATAATAGTGGCAGTACTGCTGGTAGCTGCAATCTACACTTTAGGAAAGACTACTCCTTCTAAAAAAACAATCCCACTAACTGATAACCAACAACATAGCGAGGATGATGGGCATGATCATGGAAATACAAAGGTTAGTATTACCATTGATACCATCCTGCTAATGGCTAAAAAGCAGCTTACTACAGATCAGGTTGTCAGGTTAAATGCACTTGAAAATTCAATTACCAGGGGGGATGTAAAAGTGCAGCAATTAAGAGTCTACCACCAATTATCTCATTTTTGGAAAGATTCAGCCAAAATCTTTGAACCTTATGCCTGGTATGAAGCGGAAGCAGCGAGATTGGAAAATTCGGAAAAAACCCTCACCTTTGCAGCCCGCTTATTTTTAGAGAACCTGCAGAATGATGATTTGGAGCAACGAAGACAGTGGAAAGCCCTGCAGGCTAAAGATTTGTTTGAAAGGTCTTTGAAGATTAACCCGGATAATGATTCTGCCAAAGTAGGCCTTGGCGCCTGCTACCTTTTTGGTAATATTTCAGCCATGCCAATGGAAGGAATAGCTAAAATCAGGGAAGTGGTGGAAAAAGACAGTACCAATATCTATGCACAGATGACGCTGGTTAAAGGAACCATGATATCCGGGCAATACGACAAAGCAATAAGCCGTTTACAAACCGTACTCGGTATGCAGCCGGATAATATTGAAGCTGTTTTACTGATGGCAGATATGTATGAACGAAAAGGTGACAAAGTAAAGGCCATCGAGTGGTATCAAAAAAGCCTTTCTTTCATTAAACCGGCTGATATTAAATCGGCCATTGAACAAAGAATTTTGGAGTTAAGGAAATAGCTTTTAAAGAGCCAAGTATTAGTAAACTTATTATAAACAAGATTTAAAAATTATTTGAGTATGCCTTGTGGTAAAAAAAGGAAGCGTCATAAAATTGCGACGCACAAGCGTAAAAAAAGACTGAGAAAGAACCGTCATAAGAAGAGAAACAAGTAAGTGAATTAGTTAATTTGTTAATTAGTTAAGTGGGTTTTGAGATTTTATTAAGTGAAATCTTAACCCGGATATAAAAAGCCTGATTAACTAATTAACAAGTTAACTAGTCACCAATCTCTCAGTCCACCGGTTGTTTTGTCGTATACGTTTGCACCCCACCATATTAAACCGCAAATATCCTACAGGTACAACCCCGCATTCCAATACGGACTCCTGACAACTGGTGTTTACAGCACTAAGGTGATTCATTTATGTAAGCTGTAATGAACAAAGAATTAATTATTAATGCAGCCCCGCAGGGTGTTGAAATTGCACTGCTGGAAGACAAAAAGCTGGTAGAACTGCATAGCGAAAAAAGCGATGCCCGTTTTGCCGTTGGTGATTTGTACCTGGGTAAAGTAAAAAAACTTATCCCCGGGCTCAATGCTGCTTTTGTAGATGTTGGATTTGAGAAAGACGCTTTTCTGCATTACACTGATCTGAGCCCATATGCGAAATCGCTGTTGAAGTTCACTACAATCTGTATGAACGATAAAAGTGAACAGGGTTTGGATTTTGGCAAATTCACTATCGAACCAGAAATCGTTAAAACAGGAAAGATCAATGAAGTACTGGGTGGCAAACCCAATATCCTCGTTCAGATCCTGAAAGAACCGATAGCAGCAAAAGGCCCCAGGTTGAGTTGCGAACTTTCACTACCCGGCCGTTTTGTGGTATTAACTCCCTTTAATGACATCGTAGCTGTATCAAGAAAAATACATTCCTCAGAAGAAAGAAAAAGACTACAGAAAATTGTTGAAGCAATTAAGACAAAAAATTTTGGCGTTATAGTAAGAACGGCGGCAGAAGGTAAGAACACTGCAGAACTTCATGAAGACCTTTCTGCACTGGTGGAAATGTGGAAAAGCATACAGCATAACCTTAAAGGTGCAGTTGCTCCAACAAGGGTATTAAGCGAACAGACAAAAGCAACCAGTATCCTTCGTGACTTATTAAATGAAGACTTCAATAAAATCGTTGTTAATGATAAAAACATTTTCAGCGACACAAAAAATTATATACAACGTATAGCTCCTGAAAAAGCTGACATCGTATCTTATTATCAGAATGGATCACCGATTTTTGATTCTTTTGGTATTACCAAGCAGGTAAAATCATCTTTTGGTAAAACAGTAAACCTTACCAGTGGTGCCTATATTATTATTGAACATACAGAAGCATTACATGTAATTGACGTAAACAGTGGTTACAAAAGTGTAAGTAATAACCAGGAACAAAATGCGTTGGAAACAAATCTTGAAGCAGCCGAAGAAATTGCCCGTCAGCTCCGGTTAAGAGATTTGGGTGGTATTATTGTTGTTGACTTCATTGATATGAAGCTTCCTGACAATAAGCGCAAGCTAATGGAAAAAATGGAAGAGTTTATGGCGCCAGACAGGGCCAAGCATGCTGTCCTTCCTATTTCAAAATTCGGGCTGATGCAAATTACCCGGCAGCGGATGAAGCCGGAGATGAATATCAACACCCAGGAGGTTTGCCCAAGCTGCAATGGTACCGGAAAGATTTCATCTACCCTGCTGCTGGAAGATGAAATTGAAAAAAATCTCAGTTATCTTATCACCCATAAAAATGGCAACCTGAAATTGGTTGTCCATCCAATACTCTTCGCTTTTCTTACTAAAGGTTGGCCCTGGAATACGAAAATGGCTAAATGGAAAAGGAAATTTGGTCAAAAAACAAGATTAGAACAAGACAGCAATTATCATCTAACAGAATATAAATTTTTTGACCAGCATGATGAGGAGATAAAACTTTGACCCCTTATTAAAAAACCCCGGATCTACCGGGGTTTTTTGTCCTCATAAGCAAATCTAATATTAGTAGCCAGCATTCTGCACCAATACACCTGCATGTGCATCCACTTCTCTTTGCGGAATAGGGAATACCATTTTGTCGGCATTGTACGCAAAACCATCAGCACTCAACTTTAATCTTTTCAGGTCATGTACTGCATGGCCTTCATGAGCTAGTTCCAGTTTTCTTTCCAGTAAGATGTCAGCAAGTGTTACCGTACCAAGAGAACCCAAACCGGCCCTGTTCCTTGTTCTGTTCACATCATTTACCGGGCTTTCACCTACTGAAGTACCAGCTCTGAAGTTAGCTTCTGCACGGGTCAGGTACATTTCAGCCAGGCGTATTACTGGCAATACTTTGTATTGCTGCTGCCATTTACCGCTTCTGGTATCACCAGCGCCTGAATAGAACAGGTCCAGCCTGTCATCGCCGGCAGAATATAGTGCCAGGTGACTTGCCTGTATGGAAACGTCCCCATCACGACCGCCATAAGCAGGGATGGACCAGTATAGATGCATATTGTTGGCACCGTCCAATGCACTTACCTGTGTAGCAAATAAATACTCTACAGAGTTGGATGAGTTATTAAATACCGCTGCATAGTTTGAAGCCAGACTTTTACCATTTGCTGTAGCTACAGTGATAGAACGGTTAGCAGCATCTCTTGCTTCAGGGTATTTTTCCATTTGCAGGTACACCCTGGATAACATAGCAGATGCAGCCGGCTTTGCTACATACACGGTATTGGTATTAGGTAACAGGCCCTCTGCTTCCGTCAGATCGGCTAGTATTTGTGTGTACACCTGCTCAACAGTACTTCTGGCAACATAAGAAGATTGGTTGATGCCCCTGGTAGGAGTCAAAATAAGCGGAACACCGGGAGCAGCAGATACTGATCCGGCACTATATGGTTTAGCAAAAAGCCTGATCAGCTCAAAATACATAGCTCCACGAATAAATAATGCTTCTCCTTTTACCCTATTTTGGTCAGCAGTATTCACCACATTGATACCTGTTAAAACATTGTTGGCAATGTTAATAGTATTGTAGGCACTCAACCAGGTATCCCTTACAAAACTATTGGTGGTCAGTATAGCTTTTAACCATACTTCACGGGGTTGGTTAAAAGTACCCTCCCAACGAATTTCACCATTGGCAGCCAGCAACTCAGAATAAAGAAGCACATTACCACCATATAAATTACCGCTGCTCATAGCGTCATAGGCACCATTCAGCACCTTTTTAACGTTTGCATCAGAGCTGAGTGCCACTTCTTCGGCTACACTTTGCTGTGGCAGCAGGTCCAGTTTTTTATCACAGGAACTGGCTACTACTGCCATGGCCATAAATATTGATATATATTTTTTCATACTGATCTTGATTTAAATTTTTAGAATCCTAAATTGATACCAAATGTTAAAGACTTGATCTGCGGTGCCGCATAGAAGTCACCTCCCTGGTTACGGCTATTTGCACGATAGTCAGTATTTACCTCAGGATCCCATCCTGTATATTTTGTAAAGGTTGCCAGGTTTACACCTGTTAAATAAAAGCGGGCAGAACGGATCTTTAATTTGCTCAGCAACTTGCTGTCAAGATTGTAAGCCAGTGTCAGGTTTTTCAGCCTTACATAGGAGCCATCTTCTACATAACGGCTGGATGCACCTATACCATTACCATATCCTAAACGCAATTGTGGAACATCGGTGATATCACCAGGATTCTGCCAGCGCTTTAATTGATCACGGGTTTGATTATCAAACCAGTCAAAGCTGGCAGACATAAATCCACCGGCACCATTCAATATCTCGTTGCCAAACACACCCTGGAACAGGACACTAAGTTCAAAACCTTTGTAGCTGATGTTATTATTCAAACCTGCAATCCAATCTGGGTTTGGATCACCAACTACAAAACTGGCAGCATCATTGTAATCATTGGTAGTGGTTTTGCCATCAGCCAGGTAATATAATGCATCCCCATTTGCCGGATCTGCTCCTGCAAACTTTGGTCCGTAGAATACACCGATACCTTCACCCACGATGAGTGAGTTCAGGTAGCGGCCATCATTACCGGGAATCAATGTCTGCTCACCATCCAGTTTAGTGATCTTATTCTTGTTCTTGGAAAGATTCAGGCTGGAATTCCATTTAAAATCACGGCTGCTAATATTGACTGAATTCAACACAAACTCAAAACCTTTATTTTGCATAGAACCAACGTTAGTCAATTGTGTGGTATAACCGGAAGTACCAGGAACCGGAACACTGTAAATCAGGTCACGGGTATTTCTTACATAGTAATCAATTTCACCGGAAAGACGATTATTAAACAATCCGAAATCAAGGCCAATATCGGTCTGCTCTGATCTTTCCCATTTCAATCCCGGGTTGGGTAACTGTGTCGGAACAAGACCGGATACGTTGTTGTATTTAGCAGCGCCCCACAGACCCAGTGATCCGAAATCACCAAATCCATCATCACTACCAGAAATACCATAACTGGCCCTCAGCTTCAGGAAGCTGATAGTTTTGGAACTGCTCAGGAAATTTTCTTCGCTTAATACCCAGCCTGCTGATGCCGCAGGGAAGAAACCATACTGATTGTCTTTTCCAAATCTTGATGAACCATCTACACGACCGCTTAGAGAAAGCAGGTATTTGTTATCAAATTTATAGTTGGCTCTTGCAAAGTAAGACACAATTGCATTTTCACTGGCTGAAGTGGAACCTCCGGTAATACGTCCGGCACTGGCCAGCTTTTTCAATGCTTCAACTGGGAAATCCTCTCCTGTTACATAAGAAAGATCTGTATTGAATTTCTGGAAAGACATACCTGCAGTTGCTTCAATGTTGTGAACACTGCGGATAATTTTATTGAATGTAAGATAGTTGTTGGTGTTATAGTTAAACCTCCTATACCAGGTTGCTTCACCATATCCGTTGGTAGACTGGCCAATAATGGTTCTGAATCCATAGAAGCGGTCATCACTCTGGTTCTGAAGGTCAACTCCAAACTCTGACTTAAAGATGAGGCCAGGAGTAAACTTATAATTAAAGTATAAACCACCAATGTTACGGAAACCAGTAGAAACATAACGGGAATCCTCTAATTCAATCAGCGGGTTATAGTATGTTGTTGTCGGACGATCATATAGAACACCGGCCTGGTTACGAACAGGAGTTATAGGTGCTAGGGCAACGATCTGCATAGGAGTATAAAACTCGTTATCATCAGCAACCCTGTTGGCTATGGTTCTTGACAAACTAAAATTGAAACCGATCTTTACTTTGTTGGAAGCATCATGATCCAGGTTAAAACGGCTGGAGATACGCTGGAAATTGTTACCAAAAAGGATACCATCCTGGTCATTGAAACCACCGCTGATAAAGAAGCGGGTTTTATCATTGCCACCCTGTGCACTGATATCAATTAGTTTGGTTTTAGAATCATCATTGAATGCCAGTTTCTCCCAGTTAGTATTTGTTTCAAGATTTCTCCAGTTAGAATATCCCGAGTAACGGGTAAGCCTTCCTTCTGCAAACTGCAACCATGAACCAGGATATTGGGCTGGGTCCAATGGATCCACTCCTTCTATATTATCACTGTTAATCGCTGCTTCTCTCAGGAGGTCGACATATTCACCTGCATTTAAGAAACCGCGGTAACCGGTTGGTTTGTTGGTACCATACTGCACATTTACATTCAATGCTGTTTTACCTGACTTTCCTTTTTTGGTAGTAATCAATACCACACCATTGGCTGCTCTTGAACCATAAATAGAAGCGGCAGATGCATCCTTAAGGATATCAAAAGTCTCAATATCATTAAAGTTGATTTCAGCCAGGCCACTTCCTGAATTTGGATCACCATTAATGGGAATACCATCAACCACATAAAGAGGGTTACTCGTAGCATTGATAGAACCGGCACCACGGATCCTTACTTTAATACCTTCGCCTACTTTTCCACTCTGAGCTTCTACGAACACACCAGCTGCACGGCCCTGCAAAGCCTGGGTAAAGTTAGCAACGGGGGTATTGGCTACTTCGGTACCTTTTACACGGGCAATATTCCCGGTCAGGTCCTTTTTAATACGGGTACCATATCCCACTACAATCACTTCATCCATACTGCGTGATTCACCTGCGTTTAATGAAACTAAAATTGAAGAACCTGAAATAGACACATCCTTTGTTTCAAAACCCACTGCAGAAACAGTGAGCATTTTTACATTATCTGGTACAGTAAGTGAAAAAGTTCCGTCCGCCCCTGAAGCTGTACCACTCCGGGATCCTTTTACTGTGATCGAGGCGTTGGCTAAAGGTGCGCCGCTGCCATCAGTCACTTTTCCAACTACGGTCTTGGTCTGGGCCCATAAAAACTGAACGGAAAATAAGCTTACCGCCAGTATCAGCCCTGCAGTTTTTCTCATATTCATAAATTTTGATATGTGGTGAAAGAAATTAACAATTTGTTAAAGAAAAAAAAACCGTGCAAACTGCTGCACGGTTTTTTTAAAATAATTGAATTTCTTGTCCTTACGCAATAAAATCAGCTTCTGTCGCGGCTACCCATATATATCATAATGTATTGTATGAGGGTAACCACAGCTGCTAAAGCGGCTACTACGTAGGTTGTTGCAGCCCATTTCAAAGCATCTTTAGCCTTCGGGTATTCGGTGGAGTTAGTAATATTTGTCCTGTCGAGCCATGCAAGGGCTCTTTTACTGGCATCAAACTCTACCGGAAGCGTAACCAGGGTAAAAAGGACGGTAACAGCCATGATGATTATCCCCACAAGCAAAACCGTAGGGTTTTTCGTTGTTGCCAGAACTATCATACCGGCAAGGAGTATCCAGTTAACTAACATAGAGCTAACCTGAACGGCAGGTACCATTTTACTCCTGAAAACCAATGGTCCATAGGCTGTGGCATGCTGAACTGCATGGCCGCATTCATGGGCGGCAACCGCAGCAGCCGAAACACTGGTTCCGTTGTACACATCTGCACTCAGGTTAACTGTTTTATTTACAGGGTTATAGTGGTCTGATAAAAAACCTTCAACAGAGGTCACTTTGACATCATAAATCCCGTTTTCGCGGAGCATTTTTTCAGCTATTTCCTTGCCCGACATACCGTTAGAAAGGGGTATTTTAGCATACTTCGTAAACTTGCTTTTCAGGATGGCTGAAACCAGGAAACTGATACCTAAAAAAACCAGTGAAACCAGAAAAATCTCATTTGACATTATCATTTTTTTTACATTTTAGTATTAAAGAATAACAAATTTATTACCATTTTGGTTAAACAGATTTTTTCAGCCGTTTTGTCATCCTCTAAACTTAAATCCTTACCTGAAATTAATTTTCAACTGCATTTTACTTTATTTAAATTATCAATATAATAATATGATTATCATTATTTTATACAAATATTTATGCTTACTAAAATTGAAAATAACACCTGAATCCCGGAGCAGGAAGTTATTCACAGCCCCAAAAATTTATTTTGAAATGTGGGGCATAATTGTAACTTAGCAATAGAATTTAATGGGTTAGTAAGTAAGAGGGCCAGTCGTAAGATTGGCCCTTTTTGCATTTTAAAACTACACCTGATAGTCACCGCAAATTTTACTTCCTTTACGCATACATTTCGAAAACATTTTTTGTCCCGGCAGATAATAATTGACTGTTTATAAACTTTCGTTTTCAAACTTTTTCAATCAACTGAACCTGATACTTTAATTTTATCTTATGAGTAAGGTAAAGACATCTTTTTTTTGTCAAAACTGCGGATATGAAAGTGTAAAATGGGTTGGTCAATGTCCATCCTGCGGTCAGTGGAATACATTTGTCGAAGAACTGACACAAAAAGATTCAAAAAAGAATGATAATAGCTGGAAAGATTACAATGATGAAAAAAGAACCAACCGCACTATCCCTTTACATGCAATAAAAAGCAGTGAAGAAAAAAGATTACCGACATCTGATACAGAATTGAACCGGGTATTAGGGGGTGGCATTGTTCCCGGAAGTTTGGTATTAGTGGCGGGTGAACCGGGAATTGGCAAATCAACTTTGTTTTTACAAAACGGATTATGGTTAAAAGATATTCCTGTACTTTATATAAGTGGAGAAGAAAGTGAACAGCAGATTAAAATGAGGGCTGACAGGCTTGGATTGAAAAATGAAAACTTTTATTTACTGACAGAAACTTCAACACAAATTATTTTCCAGGAGATAAAAAAGTTAAAGCCTCAGCTGGTCATTGTTGATTCAATACAAACATTACAGACACCGTTTATTGATTCATCACCGGGAAGTGTGTCACAAATAAGAGAATGTGCAGCCGAGTTTCAACGTTTTGCCAAAGAAACCAATACTCCTGTCTTTCTAATTGGTCATATTACCAAAGACGGAAGTATTGCCGGGCCAAAAATCCTGGAACACATAGTAGATACTGTATTACAGTTTGAAGGTGACAGGCATTATGCTTACCGGATTCTTAGAACATTAAAGAACAGGTTTGGAAGTACCGCTGAATTAGGTATTTACGAAATGACAGATGAAGGAATGAAAGCTGTGCTTAATCCGAGTGAAATATTAATTACCCAAAAAGAAGATCAGTTGAGTGGTATTGCTATTGCTGCCACCATTGAAGGCATGAGGCCTTTATTGATCGAAGTGCAGGCACTTGTCACACAATCTGTATACGGCACTCCACAACGTACTGTCAGCGGTTTTGACTTACGACGTTTACAATTATTATTAGCAGTTTTGGAAAAAAGAGGCGGTTTTCATTTTGGTATGAAAGATGTCTTTTTAAATATAGCAGGCGGTATTAAAGTAGAAGATCCCTCTATCGACCTCGCCGTTCTATGTTCCTTATTATCGTCTTACGAAGATGTGCCTTTACCACAACAGATCTGTTTTGCCGGGGAAGTTGGTTTAAGTGGAGAAATAAGAGCAGTCAACCGCATCGAACAACGAATTGCAGAAGCAGAGAAACTGGGTTTTGAGAAGATCATTGTTTCCAAATACAACCAGAAGGGATTAGCCAAGCAAAAGTTCAATATTGAAGTGGTGACGATGGGAAGAGTAGAAGAAGTTTATAAATATCTTTTTTAATGCTTACAGTAAAGGAAATAAAAGAATCAGTACTTCACTTATTCTTTCCGCATATATGTACGGGCTGCGGAAGCGATATTCTGAATGTGGAAAGTGCATTATGCATGCGATGTGTAGATGCAATGCCTGAAACAAATTTTGAATTGCATCCTGATAACCCGGTTGAAAAATCATTTTGGGGAAGGCTGCCTCTTATTGGTGCCACTGCCCAATTTTATTTCACCAAAGAATCGCTGATGCAGCACCTGATGCACCAGTTCAAATACAAAGGAAACAGGGAACTGGGTATTCAATTGGGCAGGATGATGGGAGAACAGATTATGAACTCCGGCCGTTTTCATACAGATGCATTGGTCCCCCTGCCACTTTTCCCGGCAAAAGAAAAAAGGAGGGGATATAACCAGGCCACTGTCTTATGCCAGGGTATGGCCGAAAGGATGAAAATTCCAATTTTGGATAAAGCGATTACCCGCCCGCAACATACCGAAACACAAACCAAAAAAGGAAGGATAGAAAGATGGAAAAATATGGAAGGAAAATTTATACTTTCAGATCCTAATGCAATAAAAAATAAGCATCTCCTGCTGGTAGATGATGTGGTAACCACCGGTGCCACACTGGAAGCCTGCGGAAATGAACTATTGAAAGCAGAAAATGTACGGTTAAGTCTTGCTACACTTTGTACTGCTACCCGATAATCTGAAATACTTCAGTTATTTTTGAGAATAATGAAACCCTTCGGAATACTCATCATATCCCTGCTCATCATTTTTTTTTCCTGCCGGAAAGACTCCTTTATCACTTCCGCCGATGCAAGAGTAACTATCAGTGCAGATACATTAAAGTATGATACAATATTTGTAACAGCCGGCTCTACTTACCGGACCCTGAAAATCATTAATGAGAATAATCAGAAACTTC
>Ga0073904_10000328_pt1 | contig 33265 bp, 26 predicted proteins | sample KloWWTrecipitate_FD_66668 | JGI IMG/M metagenome (GOLD analysis project Ga0073904, IMG submission 66668) | Active sludge microbial communities from Klosterneuburg, Austria, studying microevolution and ecology of nitrifiers - Klosterneuburg... | ecosystem: Engineered > WWTP > Aerobic digester >... | reverse complement strand
CCCCGCCGGACACGAGGTCGTCGATGTTGCGCACGCCCTCGGCGTCACGCACGTAGCTCGCGCGCACACCGCGCGCGCTGACCCGGTCGATCACCAGCTCATTGCTGAGCAAGGGCATCACGCGCACGGCAAGCGCCGCCTCCTCGACCGCGGCGAACTCGTCTTCGCGGCCGGCTTCGGAGAGTCGCAGGCCGGAAACCTTCACCGCCAGTCGGGGGAAGAACGACAGCTCGATCGGGCCGTCGAAGACCAGCGTGCGCTGATGCTCGGCCTTCATCCAGTCGATCGCCACGGTCTTATAGCGGTTGGCATCGAAAGTGGCGATCAGCACGGCCGCCGCGACCCCGAGCAGCAGGACCAGTACGCCGAGGGCAATCACGATGCGGCGGATCCAGTTCTTCGTCATGTCGATTCAGCCTCGATGTCGAGTTCTCATTCTCTCGCGTGGGTCGAGCCCCCATTGTAGACCGATGAATTCGTCCGAATGGAATGCGTCACGTAGCGCGCAGCGCGGCCAGGCTGTTCAAGGCGCGCCCGCAAGCGCATGCTGAACGCCTGACGGACACGCCCATGCGGGAGCGCCTGTGTCGGGGATATTCATCAGCCACAGCAGTCGTGACAGCGCCGCGGCCGCGGATCTGGCCGAGCGCCTGCGTGCGCAGGGCTACCAGTCGCTGTTCCTCGACTTCGATCCCGCCGACGGTATCCCGGCGGGGCGGCACTGGGAGCGCGAGATCTACACGCGTTTGCGCGCCTGTAGCGGCGTCGTCGTGCTGTGCAGCCCGCGTTCGATGGCCTCCGACTGGTGTTTCGCCGAGATCACCCATGCCCGCGCGCTGGGAAAACAGCTCTTCCCGGTGATCATCGACCCCTGCGAACTGCGACCGGTGCTGCTCGACACCCAGACCGTCGACCTGCGCCCCGACCCTGAGGTCGGCTACGCACGCCTGTGGAGCGGCATGCGCAGCGCCGGCCTGGATCCCGCCGACAGCTTCGACTGGGACGTTCACCGTTCGCCCTATCCTGGGCTGAAGTCTTTCCAGGCGGCCGACGCGGCGGTGTATTTCGGCCGCGAGGAGGACCAGCGCCGCTGTCTCGACAAGCTCGCTCAGATGCGGCGCTACGGCGGCGAGCGCGTGCTGGTGCTGGTGGGCAGCTCGGGCAGCGGCAAGTCCTCATTGGTCCGCGCAGGGGTGATCCCCAGGCTCGCACGCATGCCCGACTGGCAGGTGCTGGCGCCGATGCGCCCGCTGCAGCAGCCGGTCGAGGAACTGGCAAGGGTGCTACCCGCAGACGTGCGCTCGCAGCTCACACAGGGCGACGGCGACCAGGCGCTGGCGGCGGCGGTGGCGGCAATAGCGGCCGGCGAGGGGGGCGAACGGCAGGCAGTGCTGCTCGTCGTGGATCAGCTCGAGGAACTCGTGACTACCAGCGATGCGGCCGCGGCGGTGCGCTTCGTCGCCCTGCTGCGCGCGGCACTGGCCGGCGACGCGGGCGACCTGTACTGCCTGGCGACCCTGCGCGCCGACTATCTGGCCGCCCTGCAGTCCCATCCGGCCTGGGGGCAGATGCCGTTTCGCGAGATGTCGCTCGGGCCGATGACGTCCCGCCACTTCGCCGAGATCATCAGCAAGCCCGCCCAGCTCGCTGGCATCGAGTTGGAGAGCGGGCTCGTCGAGACCATGGTGCAGGACACCGGTACCGCCGATGCCCTGCCGCTGCTTGCGTTCACGCTCAATCGCCTGTGGCGCGACTTCAGCGACGACGGCCTCTTCACCCTCGCCGAATACACCGAGCGCATCGGCGGTCTCGAAGGTGCGATCCGCCAGGAGGCCGACGCTGTGCTCGCCGCGCTCAAGCCGACACGCGAGCAGATCGTCGAGCTGCGCCGCGCTTTTCGCCACATGGTGCGGGTCGACCCCGACGGGCAGTACACCCGCCGCGCAGTGCGCTGGAAGGACATCCCGGAGGCCATCCATCCGCTCCTGGAAGCCTTCGTCAAGGCGCGCCTGCTGGTGTCGGGGCAGGAGAGCCCGCAGGCTGGCAGCGACGCAGCTCGCACGCTGGAGGTCGCACACGAGGCCTTGTTCCGCGCCTGGGACCAGCTCAAGCGCTGGCTCGACGAAGATCGCGCTTTCCTGCTGTGGCGCCAGCACATGCGCCCGGAGGCCGAGACCTGGCAGCAGGCCCCCGAGGACAAGGGCCTGCTGCTGCGCGGCGGCCCGCTGGCCGAAGCGATGCGCTGGCAACTGGAGCGCAACAGTGAACTGGGCGATGCCCTGCGCGCCTTCATCCTCGCCAGCACGACGGCGGCCCAGCGCGCCCGGCGGCGGCGGCGCGCGCTCGAGGCCGGGATCGCCTTCGGCCTGGTTGCGGTGAGCTGGCTGGGGGTCGAATTGTGGCGACAGCGCGAGGACGCGCATGCCCAGCTGGTCAACAGTTACTGGAGCGGCGCTGTTTCCGCACGGGATGCAAGCGGCGACACGCTCAAGGCCGCGCACTACTTCGCCCGCGTGGCCGACCTCACCCCGCAGCCCCAGGCGCGCGACAGCGCGCTCATCAGCGTCGGCGTGCTCGGCGGAGGCATCGAACTGACAGGCATGATCGCCCTGCCCACCGCACCCGAAGGGGTGAACACGCGTACCGACGAGGCCGTTCTGCTGGCCTGGGCCGGTGCCGACGCTACCCTGCTCGACCTGCACAGCGGCGCGACGCTCGCTCGCACGACTCACGCCGAAGCGGTTGCTGAGGCACTTATTGCGGCGCAGCGGCATGTCGTCTCGCGCGACGCGGGCGGTGGCGTCCGGCTGTGGGGCGGTCCGGCACCTGCGCGCGTGCTGGCGTCCGCCAGCGTGGCGGGAATCGCCCTCGACGAGGGCGGAAATCGGCTACTCGGCTGGGACGATGGCGGTGTGCAGGTGTGGGCCTTGCCGGGTGGCGAGGCGCTCGCCCGGCTCGGGCTGGCGGCTTCGATCGGCGGTGCGCGCTTTGTCGGCGTCGACAGCGTGCTGGTGTGGAGCACCGATGGGCGGCTCTGGCGCTGGCGCATCGGCGACTCCGGGGCACAGGCGAGCTGGAAGGCAGGCTGCGCGGTGCGCGACGTGGAGGTCGCAGCCGACGGCGACACCGTACTGAGCCGCTGCGAAACCACGCTGATTCGGCACGATATCGCCGAGGGCCGGGTGATGGCGCGCTGGGACTCGCCCGAGGCGGTGGATGGTGTGCACTTCGTGCCGGGTGGCGAAGACATCGTGTCGTGGAACACCGCCAGCGGTCGAGTGCGGGTCTGGAGTACCGCGACCGGCGAACCGCGCTTCGACAGAGCGCTGACCCACGATGGCAGCCTGTCGCGCGTGCTACCAACGCCCGACGGGGCGCGCTTCGTCACCAGCGGTGCCGGCGGCCAGATCGAAACCTGGGATGTACGGGAAGGCGCGCCCGCCGCGCGCGGCCGCCACGACAGGGCCGAGGCGACCGTGACGGCCACGATCAGCCCGGACGGCACGCGCGTGCTTGCCTGGAGCGGCGCAGCAGGCGCGCGCCTGTGGGACACGAACACCATGACGCCGCTGAGCCTGCCGCTGCAGCACGTCGGGCGCGTCGCGGGCGCGGCATTCTTCGACAAGGGTGAGGGCATCGTCACTTGGGCGGACGATGCCAGCCTGCGGATCTGGCGCCGGCACCCGGCGAACGAGCTGACCACGCCTGCGCCTGCGCCATCGAACGCAACCGACCTGGCCAGGGCGGCACCGCCGGATGCCGCACTCAAGGCGCGACTCGACGCCCTCGGCCTGCATGGCTACGGGCTGCTGCACCAGCGCACGGACGCAACGCTGGTGGTGGCCGGGCCGCTCGCCCGTCGCCTCGGGCCTGGCGACGTGCTCTCGCCGCCGCTCACGCTCGGCGAAGGGATCGGCAGCGGCGCGTTGTTGGCAGATGGGCGCGTCGTGCTGTGGGGCAATACCAGCGTCCAGTTGTGGGATGGCATCTCCGGCCAGCCGCTGAGCGCGCTGCTGCGCTCGGACGTCCTGTATCCGGAATCGGCCCGGGTCGATGGCGGTCTATTGACCGCCGACGGCGAGCTTGCGCGCCAATGGCGCTGGCCGCTACCGGACACAGCAGGAATGAGCGCGCAGCAGTGGCTGGCGCGCACGAGCGCGACGCAAATGGACGATCAGGGTGCGATCTCGGTGATGACACGCGCGCAGTGGTGCGCGCTCGCCCGTTCGCCGTCAGGCACACCGGCAGGGTGTGGTGAGTAGGAGAGGAGCAGGCCGCCGCCTGCCGCTCACTGCACCCGGACCAGCGCTTCGGACCACGCCCCGATCCAGTCCCCGCCGTCGTCCCACACCCGTACCTGCAGCTGATGGCGCCCCGTCGAAACGTGCGCCTGCTCGTTCTGTCCGTTCCAGCGTTGCGACGGGGTGCTTTCCACCCTGCTGCCGCGCCGCACGTTTCCGATGTGCTGACCGTTGACATAGCGCTTGCGCGCGCCATCCGGGCTTTGCGTGATGTGCATGTATTCAACCGCAGAGTTGTCGAAATCGGAGCGCGAACGAAAGGCGAAGCTGGCGGTGTCGCCGTTCCTGACCCGCACTTCGCCAGGGTTGAATTCCAGCTGGTCGACCGCGATCGACCCCACCGCGCGCGGGCCGATGCCGATGCCATGGACGGTGAAGTCGCCGATCGTCTCGGTGCCGGTCTGCGGATCGGCGGCAGTCAGCGCGACGACCGCGGGCTTGAGGTTGTCGCCCAGGAACGATGGCAGATCAAAGCGCAACAGATGCCGACCCAGGCCGAACTGGTCGAGGCGGTAGGTGACAATATCCGCACCCGGAATGCTGATGCGAAGCTGCACCCGTCCAGACCGGTGCAGCGCGTAATCGACCACGATCGGCCAGCCGCCGCGCACCAGCGCGCGGATACCGAAGGCGCTGGCGTTGAACTGGGTGGGCAGCTGCGGCCCGTCGCGCAGCAATTGCTTCACGCCTTCGTTGCCCTCACGCACCTCTTCCTGTTCGGCCTTGAGGTGGCGGTTAATGGAGAACAGTGCGGCGGCGCCGACAATGACGGCTGGGATCAGCCAGTTCTTGCCGCTCTCTCCGCCGCCCCCAACCTCGCCCTGTGGCGGATGAGGTGAGGTGTCGATCGGGGTCGATCCATGGGGCGGATAGTCGTCGTCGGGCGCCGCATCGACTTCAGACTGAGCGAATACCGCTGTCGGCAGCACCACACACAGTGCAAGGCTAAGCGCGATGCAGAGCCCACAGCGCCATGGTCGGATGTTCATGCTCGGCCTCCTCGTATCAGCCTGCGAGCGTCATGCCGAACGCTCGGCGAAATCGAGCGCATCGCTACCGGGCGACTTGCAGGCGACGCCTTCCATGACCTCGCGGCGACCGTCGACGTACACGACCTGATCGAAGCTGCGGCATTGCTGCTCGCCCTTGGCGTAGAAACCGGAGGTGGGCGTGACGGCGAAGTCATGATTGCTGTCGTCGTTGTGCCAGCGCACCGTCTGCCCACTCGGGGCCGTGTTGATGGTCTCGGCCAGGCGCGTGCGGTCCTGCTCGTCCATGTACTGCCCGATCATGCGGCCCACTGCGGCGCCTAACAGGACGCCGATGAGGGTGCCGCCGGCACCACCATTGTCGACCTTGTGGCCGAGAAAGCCGCCGAGAACACCGCCGATGGCAGTGCCGAAGTCGCGCTTGTTGATCGATTCACATCCGGGTGTGGCCACGACGAGGGCAACGGCGATGGACAAGGCGATGATTCGTGTTCGGGGCAAGCGACGCATGCTCGAAACCTCCACGCAGGAAACGATCGAGGCGATAAACCTCGCATCCGTACGGCACGGGACGCCGCGCAAGGCACAGGAAGCATCCCCTATAAACTGATTATAGGTAGCCTTGGCGCCTGCGCAATTTCGTGAGCGGGGCCCGGAAGCCGCAGAACGGCGCGCTTTCTTTCTGGAACGGGACGAGGTCGTGCTCGATCGCGAGTCGGCGTGGAAGCCGGTGCCCACTAAAGCGCGCGCCGCCGTCCTGACCTTAGCCTAAGCGTCTGACCTCGCCTGCCATTCCTGCCATTGTGGCACCAGCCCCGCGTGCTCCACAGGACAGGCAAAATCCGCCGCCAGTCCGATACCGCCGATCCAGGCTGGCTCGTCGTTGATCCACAGCACCGGCAGGCGCTCGCGCATCCACGCCGGAATGCCCGCTTCCTGGCACAGCTTCCTTAAGCTGCGCCGCGCCCGTCCGCCACCCAGGCGCATGCGCAGGCCTGGCCGGACCTGCGCCAGCATCACCACGGCAGCACCATCGAGTGCGGCACGTGCAATACCCTGACCAAGGGCCGGCTGGAAACTCACGCTCCCTGGCGCCCACTCCAGTGTGTCCTCGCCGCTCCAGCGCCGTGGCTGCGGGCTGCCGGCAGCGGCCGGCTCCAGCCAAAGCCGGCCACGATAGGCACAGCAGGCCATGTCACCCAGCGCGAGGCGCAGGGGGTGACTTGCGCACACGCTACGCAACTGGCGCAGCGCCTCATCGAGTCGCGCTCGCGAGGGGGCTCGAAACCCATGCTGACGCGCCAGCCAGCGCAGCAGATTGGCGACACGAGCATCGGACAGGGCCAGCACCCGATCGCGCTGCAGCAGCCGGCCACCGCAGGCGGACTGATCGAGTACCGCCAACGCGTCGAGCAGATCGCTTGCTTCGCGAAAGTGCCCTGCAGCCCGCGCGAGCGCAGGCACGGCGGCAGGAAAGCGCTCGCCGATGATCGGCAGCACGCGATGACGCAAATGATTGCGGGTGAAATCCAGCGCGATGTTGCTCTCGTCCTCGACCCAGTTCAGGCTGCGCTTTCGCGCCCAAGTCTCGATCGCGGTGCGATCGCAGTCGAGCAGGGGGCGCAGCCGTCCCGGACGGGCCGGGCCCGGCGGCTCGAAGGCGAGCATTGCCGCAGCCCCGCGCACGCCACTGCCGCGCAGCAGGCGGAACAGCAGGGTTTCAGCCTGATCGTTCTGATGATGACCGAACACCAGCCAGTCACAGGCCAGGCTGTCGAGTGCAGCATGGCGCAGGCGCCGGGCGGCGGCTTCCAGCCCTTCGGCATCGTCGCGCGGCACCACCACCTGCAACAGCGAAAAGGGAAGCTGAAGTTGCGCGCAGCGCGCCTCACAAGCCTGCGCCCAAGCATCTGCATTCGGGCTCAAGCCATGATGGACGTGGGCTACCTGCAGCAAGAAACCGTGGCGCGGCGCCAGGGCATGCAGCAGATCGAGCACAACCACCGAGTCCACCCCACCCGACAAGGCGCAGCACAGCCGTGCACCCGGGCCGACTCCCGCGGCCGTCAGCGCACGGGCGGCGGCCTGCAGCAACATGTCAGACTGCCACTTCCTTGAAGCGGCCGTAACTCATCAACTTTTCGTAGCGCTGCGCCACAAGCTCGGACGGCGGCAGGTGATCGACCTGGCGCAAGGCATCGGCCAGCGCGCGCTTGAGCGAAGCAGCCATCGCGCGGTGGTCGCGGTGGGCACCACCGATGGGCTCATTGACGACCTTGTCAATGAGGCCGAGTGACTTCAGCCGCGCTGCCGTGATGCCCATCGTTTCGGCCGCATCGGCCGCCTTGTCGGCACTCTTCCACAGGATGGAGGCGCAACCTTCGGGCGAGATCACCGCATAGGTCGAATACTGCAGCATCAGCACTTGATCGCCGACGGCGATCGCCAGCGCACCGCCCGATCCGCCTTCGCCGATGATGGTGCTGATGATGGGCACGCGAAGCTCGGCCATCAGGTAAAGGCTATGCCCGATTGCCTCGGACTGCCCGCGCTCTTCGGCACCGATGCCGGGGTACGCTCCCGGCGTGTCAACGAAGGTGAAGACCGGCAAGCCGAATTTTTCGGCCAGCTTCATCAAGCGCATCGCCTTGCGATAGCCCTCGGGTCGCGGCATGCCGAAATTGCGAACAATCTTTTCCTTGGTATCACGGCCTTTCTGATGGCCGATCACCACACAACTCTCGCCGTTGAAGCGCGCCAGGCCGCCGACAATCGCCTTGTCGTCGGCATATGAACGATCGCCGTGCAGCTCTTCGAAATCGGTAAAGATGTGCTGCGCGTAGTCGAGCGTGTAGGGCCGCTGCGGATGGCGGGCGACCTGAGCCACCTGCCAAGGGGTCAGCTTGGCATAGACGTCCTTGGTCATGGACTGGCTCTTGGCCTCGAGGCGGGCAATCTCCGTGGAGATGTCCACCGCGGGATCATCCGACACGAAACGCAGCTGGTCGATCTTGGCTTCCAGCTCCGCAACCGCCTGTTCGAACTCCAGAAAAGTGGTCTTCATCCAAGCATTCCCACTGAAAAATGTGCGCCATTGTAGCGCCACACGAGCCGGATCGCGCCTCTGGCATGCGCACGAGCGCCGCTGAGGTCCATCCCGCAGGCCGGAAAACAAACGGGGTGACTGCCCCTCGGCAGCCACCCCGCAGCCCATCGGGCGACAGCGACGATCAGTCGTTGCTCATGAAGCCCAGCAGGTGCAACAGACTGGTGAAAAGGTTGAAGATCGACACGAACAGCGAAACCGTAGCCATCACATAATTGGTCTCGCCGCCGTGGATGATGTTGCTGGTCTCAAACAGGATCAGTCCGGACATCAGCATCACGAAGGCAGCCGAAACCGTCAGCGACAGTGCCGGAATCTCAAAGAAGATCGCCCCCAGGCCAGCCAGAAAGGCCACCAGGATGCCGACCATCAGGAAGCCGCCCATGAAGGAGAAGTCCTTTTTGGTCGTCAGCGCATAAGCCGACAGGCCGAGGAAGATCGCTGCCGTGCCCGCCATCGCCTGCATCACGATGCTGCTGCCGTTGGGCAGCGACAGGTAGGCGGAAACGATCGGGCCCAGTGTGAAGCCCATGAAACCCGTCAGCGCGAACACGAACAGCACACCTAAACCGCTGTTGCGGAACTTGCTCGTTGCAAACAGCAGGCCAAAGTAGCCGACAAGCGTCACGACGATACCCAGGCGCGGCGCGCCCATCGCCATTGATACCGCGGCCGTCAGCGCCGAAAAGGCCAGCGTCAGCGACAGCAGCATGTAGGTGTTGCGGATGACCTTGTTGGTCGACAGCACCGAGGGTTCGGAGCGTGTCATCGTTGAAAGGCGGTTTACCATGGCTTTGTTTCCTCCGGGGGGAACGATTTATTTTGGGGGTGCCTGAATCAATCGCAGGACACACCTGGTATGAAGTGGAATGAAGTGAATGAAATCGGTGACGCTGGCGCCTGCCTGGCGCAACTCAGGCCGGCAAGGCCTGAAGCGCCGGAAGGCGATTGCGATCGGGGCGCTTAGTGCGTCGCACGCGTTGCGCAAGCACACGCGCTACGCGCTCTGCCGCCTGGTCGACCGCCGCCCGCACATCGAGCTGGGTGATTGCGAACACCACGTCGGGCAGGTTGCGCAGGCGCAGTTGCACCACGCAACGCTTGTCACTGCCGCCACGCGGACCGTTGACGTCGGCCACCTTCACCCGCGCCCACTGGATATGGTCACGAAAACGTCCGATTGCGAAGCTCATCCGGCGTGTCACGTAGTCACGCAGAACGGGAGCGGGTTCAACGCCATCACAATGCAGATCGATTCGCATGCTGAGTCTCCTTGTGTAGTTGCGTATTGCCATCAGGCTGAACGCCTGTCGGATACTAAACCTCAGACGCTTCGATAAAATCTCAGTTCAACAGAATGTTTATCTGTTTTTTCCGAAGTATTGACGTGCGAGGCAAGAGCCATGATCAATTACAAGCAGTTGCACCACTTCTGGACGGTTGCCAGAGCCGGTGGGATCGTGCGCGCGGCGGAACGTTCCGGCCTCGCGCCACAGACCCTGTCCGGCCAGATCGCAACGCTCGAGTCCGAACTCGGCGTCAGCCTGTTCAGGCGCCAGGGCCGTGGCCTGGCACTGACCGACACCGGGCGCGTCGCCCTGGATTATGCCGAAGAAATCTTTCGCCTTGGCGATGAACTGGAGGAAGCCCTCCGCAGCCGCGCCAGCGGGCGCACGGTGCCGTTCCGGGTCGGCATTGCCGACGTCGTACCCAAGGCGATCGCGTGGTTGCTGCTGGCACCTTCGATGAATCTGGCCGAACCCTTACGCATCGTCTGCCGCGAAGGCAAATTCGACGCCCTGCTGGGCGAGCTCGCGATCCACAAGCTCGATGTCGTGCTTGCCGACAGTCCAATGCCGTCCAAGATGGATGTGCGAGGCTACAGCCACACACTGGGCGAATCCACGATTGGCTTCTTCGCTACGCCAGGCCTCGCCGCAAGCCTGAACGGTGGGTTCCCCGGCTGTCTCGACGGCGCCCCCCTGCTGCTGCCCGGCGCCGAAGCCGCGGTGCGTGGCCCCCTGTTGCACTGGCTCGACGCCGCCAGATTGAAGCCACGAATCGTCGGCGAGTTCGACGACAGCGCATTGATGCGCGCTTTTGCCGAGGCCGGAGCCGGCATCTTCCCCAGCGCTTCGATGGTGGGCGAGCAGCTCTGCCGCCAGGACGCGATGAAACACCTCGGCGACGCCGACGGCGTCATCGAAACCTATTACGCAATCTCGGTGGAACGTCGACTGACCCATCCCGCGGTGCGTGCCATCAGCGCGGCAGCGAACAAGGGGCAGAACTGGGGTGAGGCTTTGGAGTAGGTCGCTGGGAGCAAGGCAGAATGCGCGCGCTGCAGAGACAGCGGCAGCGAAAACGATCGTGTGGAGCCCATGCCTGACTGAAACGATGCATCAGTATTTGCCATCGCCCGGCAGGATGATCCAGAATCTCGCCCCTGACGCGGCCGGAGCAGAAAACAGGCCAGGGCCGTTCGACCAGGGGGCAAGGCATTGCGCTGAAAAGCGCGGTGATGGTGCCGGGAGGGGGACTCGAACCCCCACACCTTGCGGCGGCGGATTTTGAATCCGCTGCGTCTACCGATTCCGCCATCCCGGCAGGGAAGGCGCGCATTATCCACGAATACCGCCCGTTGCAGCAAGCCGGACGTTACGGCCCGGGCTGCCGCGACTGCAGGACCATCGATGCCTCTCACGCTGAACGATTTCGACTATCCCCTGCCCCCCGAGCTCGTTGCTCAGGCACCGCTTGCCGAACGCAGCGCAAGCCGCCTGCTGGTCGTACAGCCTACCGACGACGCCCCGGACGCCCTGCTCGATCGCCGTTTTACCGACCTGCCCGAACTGATCCGACCGAACGACCTGCTGGTCTTCAACGACACCCGCGTGATCCACGCCCGCCTGCACGGCAGCAAGGCCAGCGGCGGCCAGGTCGAGGTGCTGATCGAACGCGCCGTCGGTCCGCACGAGGCGCTGGCCCAGGTGCGCGCCAGCAAATCGCCCCGGACCGGCACGACGCTGCGTCTGGCCGAGGCCTTCGACGTCGAGGTGCTCGGCCGCGTCGGCGAGTTCTATCACCTGCGCTTTCCCGCCGGCGAGAACCTGTTCGAACTGCTCGAGCGCCACGGCAAGCTGCCCTTGCCGCCCTACATTCAGCGCGCCGCTGGCGACGACGACGAGAGCCGTTACCAGACCGTGTTCGCCCGCGAGCCCGGCTCGGTCGCAGCGCCCACCGCCGGCCTGCACTTCGACGACGCCCTCCTCGCCCGCATCGCCGACCGTGGCGCCCACTGCGCGTGGCTCACGCTGCATGTCGGCGCAGGCACCTTCCAGCCTGTGCGCGTCGACGACCTCGGCGAACATCGCATGCACCACGAGCGCTACGTCATCCCGCAGGAAACCGTCGACGCAATCGCACGCACGCGGTCGACCGGCGGGCGCGTCATCGCGGTGGGCACGACCAGCATGCGCGCACTCGAGGCCGCCGCGCAGGACGGTCCGCTCGCGGCCGGCAGCGGAGAAACCGAGATCTTCATCCTGCCCGGCTTCCACTTCCAGGTGGTGGATGCATTGGTGACCAACTTCCACCTGCCCAAGTCAACGCTGCTGATGCTCGTCTCCGCCTTTGCCGGCATGGAGAGCATGCGCCGCGCCTACGCCCACGCCATCGCCACCCGTTATCGCTTCTTCAGCTATGGAGATGCGATGTTCCTAACCCGCAAGCAAGACGCCGAACACGATGCAGTTTGAACTCCTCACCACCGACGGCGGTGCCCGCCGCGGCCGCCTCACGCTAGCCCACGGCATCGTCGAAACCCCGGTCTTCATGCCGGTCGGCACCTACGGCACGGTCAAGGCGATGACGCCCGCCATGCTCGCCGACATCGGCGCGCAGATCTGCCTGGGCAATACCTTCCACCTGTGGCTGCGCCCGGGACTGGACGTCATCCAGGCGCATGCCGGCCTGCACCGCTTCATGAACTGGGACAAGCCCATCCTCACCGACTCGGGCGGTTTCCAGGTTTTCAGTCTGGGGGCATTGCGCAAGATCACCGAGGAAGGGGTCAAGTTCTCCAGCCCGATCGATGGCGCAAAGCTGTTCCTGACGCCCGAGATATCGATGCAGATCCAGGCCGCGCTGGATTCCGACATTGTCATGATCTTCGACGAATGCACGCCCTACCCCGCCACCCGTGACGAGGCTGCCACGTCGATGCGCCTGTCGCAACGCTGGGCAAGGCGCTCGCGCGACGAGTTTGACCGACTCGGGAACGACAACGCCCTGTTCGGCATCGTGCAGGGCGGCATGTACGAGGACTTGCGCGACGAATCACAAGGTCTGCTGGAGGACATCGGCTTCCACGGCTTCGCCATCGGCGGCCTGTCGGTCGGCGAACCCAAGGAGGACATGGCGCGCATCCTCGCCCACACCGCTCCGCGCCTGCCCAAGGACAAGCCGCGCTACCTGATGGGTGTGGGTACCCCCGAGGACATCGTCGACGGCGTGGCGGCCGGCATCGACATGTTTGATTGCGTAATGCCCACGCGCAACGCCCGTAACGGCTGGCTGTTCACCCGTTACGGCAACCTCAAGATCAAGAATGCGGTGCACAAGGCCGACACCCGGCCGCTCGATCCGTCCTGCGACTGCTACACCTGCCGCAACTTCAGCCGTGCCTACCTGCACCACCTGCATCGCACCGGCGAGATCCTTGGCAGCATGCTCAATACCGTGCACAACCTGCGCTACTACCAGATCTTGACAGCAGAACTGCGCGACGCGATCGCGAGCGGCAGCTTCGACACCTACGTACAACGCTTCCGCAGCGAGCGTGCAACAGGCACTCAGTGAGCCCACCGGACCGCCCACAGCCTCGACCTGCGAGAGCGCGTTCTGGCTGCTGTTATAATCGAACACTTTTTTGCTAAACCGGAGTAATCAACGTGCTGATTTCGAATGCCTACGCCCAAGCCGCCAGCAGCGACCCCAGCGGTGGCCTGATGGGCCTGCTGCCCCTGATCCTGATGTTCGTGGTGCTGTGGTTCCTGATGATCCGCCCGCAGATGAAGCGTGCAAAGGAACACAAAGGCATGGTCGAGGCGCTGGCGAAGGGCGATGAAGTGGTGACAGGTGGCGGCATCGCCGGTCGCGTGACCGAAGTCGGCGACAGCTTCGTCCATATCGAGATTGCTGCCAGCACCGTGGTCGCCGTGCAGAAGCAGGCGGTCGCCACCGTGCTGCCCAAGGGCACCCTCAAATCCCTGTAAGTTCACTGTCGCAGTCGTCAGGCACTCCGCCTGATACTGCGCAACGCCGGGCTTTGCCGGTCCTGCTGCCGCAGGAGTCCGATGTGGTCCGGCGCAATACTGTTTGCCGCCGACGATGAATCGCTACCCTCTCTGGAAGAACCTCCTCATCAGCCTCGTGCTGCTGTGGGGCCTGATCTACACCTTGCCCAACTTCTACGGCGAGGTCCCCGCAGTCCAGGTGTCCAGCGCCAAGGCCACGCTGAAGCTCGACCCCGCCGCTGCGTCGGATCGGGTAGCCGGTGCGCTCAAGGCAGCCGGCATCGAGCACGGCGGCATCTTCGCCGACATCAACAGCGTGCGCGCCCGCTTTGCCAGCACCGACGTGCAGTTGCGCGCGAAGGACGCCATCGAACGCGCCTTCAACCCCGACGCCGGCGACCCCTCCTACGTCGTCGCGCTCAACCTGCTGTCGGCGTCCCCCTCCTGGCTGACGTCGATCCACGCGTTGCCGATGTACCTGGGTCTTGACCTGCGCGGCGGCGTGCACTTCCTGCTGCAGGTGGACATGCCCGGGGCGCTGACCAAGCGCCTCGACGCCACCACCGGCGATCTGCGCACCCTGATGCGCGACAAGACCGTTCGCCACGCCGGCATCACACGTGAAGGCTCGACCGTCGTCGTCCGCTTCCGTGACGCCGAGCAACGTGAGGCCGGGCGCCGCGCCATCCAGGGCAGCACGTCCGACCTGCAACTGGCTGACCGTGATGACGGTTCCGAAGATCTCAAGCTGATCGCCACGCTGAGCGCGCCGGCGCAGCAAACGATGCGCGACTTCGCCATCAAGCAGAACATCACCACCCTGCACAACCGCATCAACGAACTGGGCGTCGCGGAGCCCGTCATCCAGCAGCAGGGCGCAGATCGTATCGTCGTTCAATTGCCGGGCGTGCAGGACGTGGCCAAGGCCAAGGACATCCTCGGCCGCACCGCGACACTCGAAGTGCGCATGGTCGACGACACGCCCGGTCTGCTTGAGCAGGCGCTTGGGGGCAGCATCCCCTTTGGCACCGAGCTCTACACCGAACGCGGCGGCTCGCCGCTGCTGGTCAAGAAGCAGGTCGTCCTGACCGGCGACCGCCTGACCGATGCACAACCCGGTTTCGACGGCCAGACCAACGAAGCGGCGGTGCACCTGACGCTGGATGCAGCCGGCGCGCGCATTTTCCGCGACGTCACGCGCGAGAGCGTGGGCAAGCGCATGGCCATCCTGCTCATTGAAAAGGGCAAGGGCGAAGTCGTCACCGCACCGGTCATTCGCAGCGAGATCGGCGGCGGCCGCGTGCAGATTTCGGGGCGCATGACCACCGCCGAGGCCAACGATGTCGCGCTGCTGCTGCGGGCCGGCTCACTCGCCGCGCCGATGGAGATCATCGAGGAGCGCACGGTGGGCCCGAGTCTGGGTGCGGAGAACATCGAGAAGGGCTTCAACTCGACGCTGTGGGGCTTCATCGCGATCGCGGTCTTCATGTGCGCGTACTACATGCTGTTTGGCGTGGTGTCGAGCATTTCACTGGCATTCAACCTGCTGCTGCTGGTGGCGCTGCTGTCACTGCTTCAGGCCACACTGACACTGCCCGGCATCGCCGCAATGGCACTGACGCTGGGCATGGCAATTGACGCCAACGTGCTGATCAACGAGCGCATCCGCGAGGAACTGCGTAATGGCGCGACACCGCAAGCCGCCATCGTCGCCGGTTACGAGCGCGCCTGGGACACGATTCTCGACTCCAACATCACGACGCTGATCGCCGGCGTCGCGCTACTGGTGTTCGGCTCCGGCCCGGTGCGCGGCTTTGCCGTGGTGCACTGCCTGGGCATCCTGACATCGATGTTCAGCGCCATCCTGGTGTCACGCATGCTGATCAACTTCATCTACGGCCGCCGCCGCAAGGTCGACGCACTGTCGATCGGGCAGGTCTGGAAACCGAGCAAATAAGCACTTGAGGCGACAGGAAAAGTAATCATGGAATTCTTCCGCATCAAGAAGGACATCCCCTTCATGCGCCACGCGCTGGTGTTCAACGTCATCTCGTTGATCACCTTCGTGCTGGCGGTGTTCTTCCTTTCCACACGCGGCCTGCATCTTTCGGTGGAATTCACCGGCGGCACGCTGATGGAAGTGAGCTACACCGAGGCGCCGCAGCTTGAGCCGATCCGCCAGGGGCTGTCCGCCAATGGCTACCCGGACGCACAAGTGCAGAACTTCGGCAGCTCGCGCGACGTGCTGATCCGCCTGCCGGACCGCGAGGGCCTGGATACCTCGCAGGTTTCGCAAAAGGTGATGCAGACGCTGCAGGCACAGGCGGGGCAGCAGCCCGAGTTGCGCCGCGTGGAGTTCGTCGGCCCGCAGGTGGGCAAGGAGCTCGCCACGGACGGCGCCATGGCGCTGCTGCTGGTGATCATCGGCATCATGCTGTACCTGGCGATGCGCTTCGAGTGGCGTTTTGCCGTATCGGCAATCATTGCCAACATGCACGACGTGATCATCATCCTGGGCTTCTTTGCCTTCTTTCAATGGGAGTTCTCGCTGCCGGTGCTGGCGGCGGTGCTGGCGGTGCTGGGCTACTCGGTGAACGAGTCGGTGGTGGTGTTCGATCGCGTGCGCGAAACCTTCAAGAAGCGCCGCGACATGACGACACCACAGGTGCTGGACCACGCCATCACCAGCACCATCTCACGCACCGTGATCACGCATGGCAGCACCCAGGTCATGGTGTTGTCGATGTTGCTGTTCGGCGGCGAAACGCTGCACTACTTCGCGATGGCGCTGACCATCGGCATTCTGTTCGGCATCTACTCTTCGGTCCTGGTCGCCAGCCCGCTGGTGATGTGGCTGGGGGTGTCGCGCGAGCAGTTCGTGAAGCCGAAGAAGGAAAAGGAAGAAGCAGTGGTTTGAGGACTCGGCTGCAGCGCTGGCTGAAAAGCAGAAAAGGCACCCCTGGTGCCTTTTCTACGTTTTGGGGAGTGGTGATTGTGCCTTCGATCCGGCTGTGGGGCGGGCCAGCGGGCGCCGCCTGGAAAGAGCTACAGGGCGAAGACCTGTTTCACCCGCAATGTTTCGCCCCGCTCCACCAGGCCGATCAGGCGGTCGATGTTGGGGTGCTTGCCGGGATGCGCGAGCGCGTCCTCGGTGTGCTCGGCGTAGAGATCCAGGCCCTTCTTTGCGGCCTCCGGCGTGATCGCGCCGTAGAGCTGGGCGAGGTGATTGTAGACGGCGAGCGAGCCCGCTTGGCCGGGCTTGTTCTCGATGCTGGCAACGACGGCATCGGCAGCGCCGATCAGGTTCAGCGCAGCAAGATGCGATACGCCGGGCAGGGTTTTCAGGTTGGCAGCGAAAGCCATTCGGGCGCTCCGTATCGTGAAAACGCCACCGCGAAGGTGGCGTCGGGATGGATACCGGCACGCCGTCGGGCGGGCCGGGGGCGAATCAGATGCGGCGTGCGAGCTCGGCGGCCTTGCCAACGTAGCTGGCCGGCGTCATTGCCAGCAGGTGGTCACGCGACTCTGCGGGAATCGCCAGCGTGCGGATGAAGTCCTGCAGCGCCTCACGGGTGATGCCCTTGCCGCGCGTCATGGCCTTGAGCTGCTCGTAGGGGTTTTCGATGCCGAAACGGCGCATCACGGTCTGGACCGGCTCGGCCAGCACCTCCCAACAATCGTCCAGATCGGCCGCCAGGCGCGCGGGTTCGGCCTCGAGTTTGCCCAGACCGCGCAGGCAGCTGTCGAGCGCGAGCACGGTGTGGCCGAAGCCCACGCCCATGTTGCGCAGCACGGTGGAGTCGGTGAGGTCGCGCTGCATGCGCGAGATCGGCAGCTTCTCGGAGAAGTGCTTCAGCACCGCGTTGGCGATACCGAAGTTGCCTTCGGCGTTCTCGAAGTCGATCGGGTTGACCTTGTGCGGCATCGTCGACGAGCCCACCTCGCCTTCCTTGAGCCTCTGCTTGAAATAGCCGAGCGAGATGTACATCCAGATGTCGCGGCAGGCGTCGATCAGCATGGTGTTGACGCGGGCGATGGCATCAAACAGCTCGGCCATGGCATCGTGCGGTTCGATCTGGATGGTGTATTCGTTGAAACTCAGCCCCAGCGACTCGATGAAGCGGCGGTTGAAGCCTTCCCAGTCGAACTCGGGCCAGGCCGACAGGTGGGCATTGTAGTTGCCGACTGCGCCATTGAACTTGGCGCTCATTGCCACGCTGGCGACCGCAGCGCGGGCACGCATGAGGCGCGCGGCAATATTGGCCATTTCCTTGCCAAGCGTGGTCGGGCTGGCCGGCTGGCCGTGAGTGCGCGACAGCATCGGCAGATCGGCCAGCGCATGGGCGAGTTCGCGAAAGCGCGCAATCACGGTATCAAGCGCCGGCAGCAACACCCGATCGCGGCCTTCGGCCAGCATCAGCGCGTGCGAGGTGTTGTTGATGTCTTCCGAGGTGCAGGCAAAGTGGATGAACTCGGACACTTTCATCACTTCGGCATTGTGGCCGAGGCGCTTCTTGAGCCAGTACTCCATGGCCTTGACGTCGTGGTTGGTCGTGGCCTCGATCGCCTTCACCGCCTCGCCGTCATCGGTCGAGAACTGCGCCACCACGCCGTCCAGCTCGGCGATGGTCGCCGACGAGAAGGGAGCAATTTCGGCCAGCCGGGGCTCGGCTGCCAGCGCCTTGAGCCATTCGATTTCCACTTTCACCCGATTACGGATCAGGCCGTGTTCGGAAAAATGGTCACGCAGGCCCGCCACCTTGCCGTGATAACGGCCATCAAGCGGGGACAGGGCGGTGAGCGGAGACGGTACAGCGTTGGACATGGCGGCGGTTCCGGACAAAAGTGCTATTTTAACGCCTCACCCCGGCGCAGCAGAGAACAAACGACCGTGAGCACACCCGAAACCCCACCGCCCCCTTACTGCATCGAGGTATCGGCGAAGGCCGAGTACGTCGCGTCGCAGTCACACCCCGAAGACGAGCACTACGTCTTTGCCTACCACATCACCATTCGCAACACGGGCAGTCAGCCCGCGCAACTGCTCAGCCGTCACTGGGTCATCACCGACGGCAACGACAAGGTCCAGGAAGTACATGGCCAGGGCGTGATCGGTGAGCAACCATTACTGGCACCCGGCGAGCGCTTCAGCTACACCAGCGGCTGCATGATCGAAACGGCAGTTGGTACGATGCACGGCAGCTATCGGATGGTCGCTGGCGACGGCCACCATTTCGACGCGGCGATTGCGCCCTTCGTGCTGGCCATGCCACGCGTACTGCATTGAGCGACAAAACGAAGCCGGCGCATGTCCAGGGGGCATGCGCCGGCTTCGGCAAGTCTCACATGACGCTCAACTGCGGTAATCGGCGTTGATCTTCACGTAGTCGTAAGAGAAATCGCAGGTCCATACCGTGGCGGCGGCGGCACCACGGGCGAGGTCGATGCGCACGCTCAACTCGGCGTGTTTCATGATGCGCGTACCCGCCTCCTCGACGTAGGACGCAGCACGCCCACCATGCTCGGCGACCAGTACCGATTCTTCGGGATTGCCCAGCCACACGCGCAACTGCGACACGTCCAGGTCGTCAATGCCGGCATAGCCGATGGCGGCCAGGATGCGGCCCAGATTGGGGTCTGACGCGAAGAAGGCGGTCTTCACCAGCGGCGAATGTGCCACCGCGTAAGCCACCTTGCGGCATTCGTCGCGGTCCGTGCCCCCCTCGACTTCGATCGTCATGAACTTGGTCGCGCCCTCGCCGTCACGCACGATCGCCTGCGCCAGCGCAATCGACACCTCGACCACCGCATCGCGCAGCACGTGGTAGTCGGAACCGCTGGTGGCAGTAATCTCGGCGTTGCCGGCCTTGCCCGTCGCGATCAGGATGAAGGAGTCATTGGTCGAGGTATCGCCATCGACCGTGATGCTGTTGAAGGACAGCTCGGCTGCGTCCTTGACCAACAGGTCGAGCACCGGCTGCGCCACCGCCGCGTCACAGGCCAGGAAACCGAGCATGGTCGCCATGTTCGGCCTGATCATGCCCGCGCCCTTGCTGATACCGGTCAGCGTCACCGTCTTGCCACCAACCTGCACCTGCCTGGACACCGCCTTCGCCAGCGTGTCGGTCGTCATGATGGCGTGCGCGGCGTCAAACCAGCCGTCGGCGCGCAGATCGGCGATCGCCTGCGGCAAGCCGGCGATCAGCCGGTCGGCCGGCAACGGCTCAAGGATCACGCCGGTGGAGAACGGCAGCACCTGCCCGGCAGCGATGCCCATTTCATTGGCCAGCGCCGCGCAGGTGGCATGCGCGTTGGCAAGGCCTGGCTCGCCGGTGCCGGCGTTGGCGACGCCGGTATTGATTACCAACGCACGAATCGGGCCGGCCGACAAGTGAGCCTTGCACACCTGAACAGGCGCCGCGCAGAAGCGGTTGCGGGTGAAGACTCCCGCGGCGCGGCTACCCTCGGCCAGTTCGATCACGGTCAGGTCGCGCCGATTGGCCTTGCGAATGCCGGCTTCGGTCACGCCCAGCCGGACACCCGTGACGGGCAACAGGTCGGCAGCCTTGGGAGTGTGCAGATTGACAGCCATGCTTATCGTATCTCCGGAGAAAGGCTCAGCTCAGCTTGCCGTGGCAGTGCTTGTACTTCTTGCCCGAGCCGCAGGTGCAGGGATCATTGCGTCCGACACGCGTTCCGGCCTGAGCCGGCTGGCCCGGATTCGCGGCCGCCAGCACCTCATCCTGATCGGCGTGGTGATACTGGACGTTATCCAGCACCGGCGGCGCTTCGGCTTCTTCAAGCTGGGCTTCGGTGCGAACCTGCACGGTCATCAGCACCTTGCTGACATCGGCGCGGACCGCATCGAGCAGCGTCTCGAACAGTTCGAAGGCCTCGCGCTTGTATTCCTGCTTCGGGTTCTTCTGCGCGTAACCGCGCAGGTGGATGCCTTGGCGCAGGTGATCCAGTGCCGCCAGATGCTCGCGCCAGTGGGTATCGAGGCTTTGCAGCATCACGTTGCGCTCGAACTGGTGCCAGGCAGCAGGCTCGACCACGGTGATCTTTGCGGCATAGGCGTCCTCGCCCGCGGCGACGATGCGCGCGAGGACGGCGTCGTCGTCGAGATTGGGCTCGGCCTTGATCCACTCCCCCACAGGCAGCTTCAGCGCCAGCTCGGAAGCCAGGGCCAGTTCGAGACCGGCGATCTCCCACTGCTCCTCGACGCTGTCGACCGGCACGTAACGGCGGAACAAATCGTGGATCACCGCCTGGCGCATCGCCTGAACGGTGTCGGAGATATCATCGGTCTCGAGCAGGTCGTTACGCTGCTGGTAGATGACCTTGCGCTGGTCGTTGGAGACGTCGTCGTATTCGAGCAACTGCTTGCGGATATCGAAGTTGCGCTGCTCGACCTTGCGCTGCGCTGACTCCAGCGAACGGGTCACCATCGCGTGCTCGATGGCCTCGCCCTCGGGCATCTTCAGGCGCACCATGATCGCGTTCAGGCGCTCTCCGGCGAAGATCTTCATCAGCGGATCTTCCAGCGACAGGTAGAAGCGGCTCGAACCCGGGTCGCCCTGACGGCCTGAGCGGCCGCGCAACTGATTGTCGATACGACGCGACTCGTGGCGTTCGGTGCCGATGATGTGCAGGCCGCCCGCGGCGATCACCTGTTCATGCACCTTCGCCCACTCGGCACGGGTCACGACAATCTTCGCGTCCTTGGCCTCGGACGACAGGCTGTCGTCTTCACGCACCAGCGAAACGGGCTTCTCGATATTGCCGCCCAGCACAATGTCAGTGCCGCGACCCGCCATGTTGGTGGCGATGGTCACCATGCCGGGGCGACCTGCCTGCGCGACGATTTGCGCTTCACTGTCATGTTGCTTGGCATTGAGCAACTGGTGGTCGATCTTTGCTTTTTTCAGCAGACCGGACAGGAACTCGTTGGTTTCGATCGAGGTCGTGCCCACCAGCACCGGCTGACCGCGCGTGACGCAACTGCGGATGTCCTCGATGACGGCATCCCACTTTTCTTTTGCCGTGCGGTAGACCTTGTCGTTTCCATCCTTGCGCTGAGTCGGCTTGTTGGTGGGAATGACCACCGTCTCGAGGCCGTAGATCGAGTGAAACTCGAAAGCTTCGGTATCGGCCGTGCCCGTCATGCCGGCGAGCCTGCCGTACATGCGGAAATAGTTCTGGAAAGTGATCGAGGCAAGCGTCTGGTTTTCCGCCTGGATGCGCACGCCCTCCTTGGCCTCGACCGCCTGATGCAGGCCATCGGACCAGCGACGGCCGGCCATCAGACGCCCGGTAAATTCGTCGACGATGACCACTTCGCCGTTCTGCACCACGTAATGCTGGTCCTTGTGATACAGCGCGTGGCCTCGCAGCGCGGCGTAAAGGTGGTGCACCAGCAGGATGTTGCCGGGGTCGTAAAGGCTGGCGCCCTCGGTCAGCAGGCCCATGCGCGTCAGGATCTGCTCGGCGGTCTCGTGACCGTCCTCGGTCAGCAACACCTGATGCGCCGTCAGGTCCACCGTGTAGTCGCCCGGCACGGTCACGTCGTCGCCCTCGCCTTCCTGCTTCTTCAGGATCGGCGCGACCTGGTTCATCTTCAGATAGAGCTCGGTATGGTCCTCGGCCTGGCCGGAGATGATCAAGGGCGTACGTGCCTCGTCGATGAGGATGGAATCCACCTCGTCGACGATGGCAAAATTCAGGACACGCTGCACGCGCTCGTTGGCCGCATACACCATGTTGTCGCGCAGATAGTCAAAACCGAACTCGTTATTGGTGCCATAGGTGATGTCTGCCGCGTAGGCCGCCTGTTTCTCGGCATGCACCATGCGCGACATGTTGCAACCCGTGGTCAGACCAAGGAAGCCGTAGATGCGCCCCATCCATTCGGCGTCACGACTGGCGAGGTAATCGTTGACCGTGATCACGTGCACACCCTTGCCTGACAGCGCATTCAGATAGGCGGGCAGGGTCGCGACCAGGGTCTTGCCCTCGCCGGTGCGCATTTCGGCAATCTTGCCGTTGTGCAGCACCATCCCGCCAACCAGCTGGACGTCGAAGTGGCGCATGCCATGGACGCGCTTGCCGGCTTCGCGCACCACCGCAAAGGCCTCGGGCAACAAGGCGTCGAGCGTCTCGCCGTCAGCCACCCGCTGCTTGAACTCGGCAGTCTTGCCGCGCAGCGCTTCATCGGACAAGGCGGAGATTTCCGGTTCGAGCGCGTTGATGCTGCGCACGGCCTGGAAGTACTGACGAACGAGGCGGTCGTTGCGACTACCGAAGATTTTCTTGAGCAGGCCGGAGATCATGTTTGGGGGTCGACGTCGATTCGGCAAAGGCGCGAGTTTATCATGCCGTACCGGGCACCCCACGGCACATGCCTGCAGTCGATCAGTGACCGGATTCTCACTTTCCAACCGTTTCCTCCGCCATGAGCCGACCCATCCACCGTTTTCTCGGCAGCGGCGAAGCCCTCGCCCGCCTGCAGAGCCATGCTGCACGGCTGCAAAGACTGCAGGGCGCACTCGAGGCGGCCCTGCCGCCGCAGCTCGCCGATCAATGCCGGGTGGCCAACCTGAAGGATGGCACCCTGATCCTGAGCACCCGCAACGGGGCAGGCGCGGTGCGCGTCAAGCAGATGCTGCCCAGCCTGCTCGATCACCTTGTGCGCGCAGGGCATGCCGTCAGCACGATCAGGGTCAAGGTCGGCACGCCGCAGCAAGTTGATTGGCGAGCGCCAACGCCAGCACGCCATATTTCGGGCAACGCGAAAGTCGGCCTGGCGGCGTTTGCTGCCTCCCTGCCGGCCGACTCACCCCTGCGCGCGTCGCTGGAGCGGCTGCTCAGGCGCTCCAGCGAGGGGGGGCCAGCCAGCAACGGTTCCAACGCGTCTTAAAGGTGTGGCCCGCGATGCCGTTAAAATGAGCACATCTGCCAACCCGCCCTCCTCTCATGCCCAAGACTGCCGCTCGCTCCGTGTTTGCCCGATTGTTCCTGATCGCCCTGCTGCCATTTGCGGGCGGGTGCGACATGCTGAGCGAACTCCTGGAGATACCCAACCCAGCGCGCGAACACGCAATCAAGGAAGCCGAAGGTCGCGCCGTGGGCAGCGCCTGCCGGCATGCGGGGCGTTCGCTGGAAGACTGCTACACCCTGAACCCGGCGTCCGAGAAGGCCTCGGTCTTCGCCGGCTGGCGTGACATGAACGACTACATGATGGAACACAAGCTCGACACCGTCCCATCCAAGCTGGTGCCGGGCGCACCGCAAACCTCTGCAGGACCGACCCACAACAACCCATCCCAAAACAATCCAGCCCAGGGCAACCCGACAGAGGCCGCCAAGCCGGCGACGACGCATTAGCGGGCGACCTCCGAGCACTTTCGGGCAAGGCGCGCACACCTCGGCCGCACTCGGTTCGCTCGCCTGGCGCGATGCACGGGCTTATCATCCGCGCTTCTGCCCGTCAGCGACGGGCCCAATCCTCTAAAGCGCACAACGCCATTTGCCGATGAATCAACACACGCCCGCCGCCGGACTCCTCAGCTCCGGCCTGATCGGCTACTGCCGTGCCGGCTTCGAAAAAGAGCTCGCTGGCGAAATCGACGACCTCGCTGCAGAAGCCGGCCTGCTCGGTTTCGTGCGCGCCCAGCCCGATACCGGCTATGTCGTCTTCGAGACCTTCGAACCCACCCCGCTCAGCGACTTCGGCACAGCCACCGACTGGCGCCGCCCCTGTTTCGCACGTCAAGTGCTGCCCTGGTTCGCACGCGTCGAGAATCTGCCCGAGCGCGATCGGGCCACCCCCATCGTCGCGGCGGTAAAAGCGTCCGGGCAGCGCTTCTGTGGCGTGGTGCTGGAAACGCCCGACACCGACGAGGCCAAGCAACGCTCGGGTTTCTGCAAACGCTTCACCGAACCGCTCACCAAGGCGCTAGAGAAAGCCGGCTGCCTGCGCAGCAGCCGCACCGGCCTGCCGGCGCTGCACGTGCTGTTCACTGACGCCACCACAGCCTGGCTCGCTGCCGCGCAGAGCGATCAATGCTCGCCGTGGCCGATGGGCATACCACGCCTACGCATGCCGTCGAGCGCACCCAGCCGGTCGACGATGAAGCTCTCCGAAGCCTTCATGACCTTGCTCGAAGAGCGCGAGCGCGAAAGTATCCTGCGCGCAGGCCAGCGCGCGGTCGACCTCGGTGCCGCACCCGGTGGCTGGACCTGGCAACTCGTCGGCCGCGGTCTGCGCGTCACCGCCATCGACAACGGCCCGCTGCGTGACAACGTGATGGCCACCGAAATGGTCGAGCACCTGAAGGCCGACGGCTTCACCTGGCGGCCACAGCGGCCGGTCGACTGGATGGTGTGCGACATGGTCGAACAACCTTCGCGGATCGCATCGCTGATGGCCGAATGGATCGCCACCGGTCGCTGCCGCTACACGATCTTCAACCTCAAGCTGCCCATGAAACGCCGCCTCGAGGCGGTCGAGCAGTGCCGTGAGCTGATCCGCAAGCGCCTCCACAGCGTTGGCCCTTTCGACCTGCGCATCAAGCACCTCTACCACGACCGCGAAGAGGTCACCGCTTTTCTCATGCTCAAGCGCTGAGCGCGACATCCGGACAAGGTCTGCCGCTGCAGAAGACCCTTCCCGTAAGGTTTTTCGGCGCCGTGTATAATCCGCCTTCTCGCTCATCCGGCGGTCGGCTGTCGACCGCATTCAACGCAAAGGCGCCCATGAGTTTCGCCGATCTCGGCCTCCTTCCCGAACTGCTCCAGGCCGTCACCGACGCCGGCTATTCCGAACCCACGCCGATCCAGCGCCAGGCCATCCCGATCGTGATCGCCGGCCAGGACGTGCTGGGCGGCGCCCAGACCGGCACCGGCAAGACGGCGGGCTTCACCCTGCCGCTGCTGCACCGCATTGCCCGCCACGCCAGCACCAGCACCTCGCCAGCACGCCACCAGACGCGCGCGCTCATCCTCGCGCCCACGCGCGAGCTGGCAATGCAAGTGTACGAGTCGGTCAAGACCTACAGTAAGCACCTGCCGCTGCGGTCGATTTGCGTCTACGGCGGGGTGGACATCAGACCACAGCAGATGGAGTTGCGACGCGGCATCGAGATCGTCATCGCCACCCCGGGCCGCCTGCTCGACCATGTTGAACAGAAGTCGATCAACCTGTCCCAGGTCGAGGTACTGGTGCTGGACGAAGCCGACCGCATGCTCGACATGGGCTTCATCCCCGATATCAAGCGCATCCTGGCGCTGCTGCCGGCCAACCGCCAGAGCCTGCTGTTCTCGGCCACCTTCTCGGACGAGATCAAGAAGCTGGCGGACCAGATGCTGAAGAGCCCGCAACTGATCGAAGTTGCACGCCGCAACATGGTGTCGGAAACGATCACCCACGTCGTGCATCCCGTCTCGTCCGGCATGAAGCGCAACCTGCTGGCCCATCTGCTGCGCCACCGGCCTGACACCCAGGCGCTGGTGTTCGTCGACACCAAGATCCTGTGCGGTCGCCTCGCCCATTTTCTCGAGCGCAGCGGTATCGCCGCCGACGCGATCCATGGCGACAAGGGCCAACAGCAACGAACCGAGACGCTGGAGGCGTTCAAGAGCGGCCGCCTGCGCGTGCTGGTTGCGACCGATGTCGCCGCGCGTGGCATTGATATCGATGGACTCCCCTACGTCATCAACTTCGAGTTGCCGCACACCGCCGAAGACTACGTCCATCGCATCGGTCGTACCGGGCGCGCCGGTCATCCGGGCAATGCGATCTCGCTGGTGTGCACTGAAGAGAAACACTGGCTGGCCGAGATCCAGAAGTTGATCAAACTTGAGATCCCGCAGGAAGTGGTTCCAGGGTTCGACCCCGAGCCCGAATTCTTCGAAGCGGGCAGCCGCTCACGTGGCCGCCGCGCTGCGCCCGCGGCAGCGACAACGGCAGCGACAACGGCAGCGACGACGGAAAGCCCGCGCCCGCCACGTACCAGTTCCTCGCGCTCACCTTCTAGGCCGGGCTCGCGCACCGGTTCGCGGCAACGCTCGACGGTGGCAGCCGACGGCTTTGACTTCACCCAACCCTATCAACCCACCTCCTCCGGCGCACAGGCCCAGGCCGAAGCAATCCTGCCGACGCTTTCAGCCAGCGTAAAACCAGACCCCTTGCGCCGGCATCAACGTCCGATCGCCGTATTGCTTGGCGGTCTGGGGCGGAAATAACCCCCTCATCGGCATCTGTTCCGCCGTTGGCGACAATTCGGGTTCAAGTATTCTTGCGGCAGTGCCGTAGAAAGACATCTAACAACCTCGAAGCCGCCTTCCGTGAATATTCCAGGACGCCCACCGGGCGTCCCCTCCCCTCCGCTCGAATCGTTTGTCGCCGACCTTTCGGAAGGCGCCGAAACTGGCGTCTATCTGGCCCTGCTCGAGCTGATCGACGAGGGACTGATCATCACCGGGGACGAATTGATCCTGGATGCCAACAGTGCGGCATGCCGCTTGCTGGAGCGCGACTACCGTCAGCTCGCGGGGCATCCCCTTTCGTCGCTGTTCCCGAATGAAGAGCAGTTCCTTGAGGTTCGTGGTCGACTATTGATCCGCGGCGAGCGGCGCAGCCGCGTAAGTTTTGCCTTGCCCAAGGGCGGAACGCGCGAACTTGGGGTGCTATGTGCACCCAGATTGCGCCCCGGCGTCCATGCGCTCGTGCTCAGCCCTTCCTCCAGCACCTCGCCGCGCACGAGTAGTCGTGACGCGGCCCCGGGTTCTGCGCACTTCGCCGGTCACCTCGATCCGGCCGCGCGCTTCATGACGCGCCCCGACAGCCTGTTCGACGCAGCCACATGGCACGAGGACGGCGCCGAAGATCTTGAGCCCCGTCTGCGCCGCGCAATCGACCAGAACGAGCTCACGCTGCACTTCCAGCCACTCATCGACACGCGATCCAGCAGGCTGCGTGCGGGAGAGGCCTTGCTGCGCTGGCAGCACCCGAATCTGGGTCAGTTGTCGTTCGGGCAGTTCAAAAGCGGGGTTCGTGACCCCCAACTCATTGCCCGCCTCGGCGACTGGGTGCTCCACAGTGCCTGCCGCAGCGCCCGCAACTGGCAGACGAGCCATGCTGAAGGACAACGCCTGCAGCTCACGGTGAATGTCGCCAACGAACAATTGCTGCATGGCGATTTCGCCGAGTGTGTCAGGCTGGTGCTTGAGGACAGCGACTTCCCACCCCAGTCTCTCGAACTCGATCTGGACGAGAAAGTGCTCGAATCCGACAGTTCAGCGCTAAAAGCCACGCTGCGAGCACTGGCCGCGATGGGCGTTCGTCTTGCCATCGACGACTTCGGCCGCGGTCTGTCGTCGATCGCGCGGCTTCGCCGCTATCCACTGAAAGCCATCAAGCTCGACCCCGGTCTGGTGCGCAACGTCGGCCGCGACGAAGACAGCGAAGCCATCGTCGAGGCAGTAGCCAGCCTTGCATCGGCCCTTGGGCTCGAGGTTTTCGCCCGCGGCGTCGAGACTCCGGCACAGCGCGACTTCCTCGGCGCGCTCGGTTGCCACCTGCAACAAGGCCCGCTGTTCGGCCAGCCGATGAGCGCAGCGGAGTTCTCGCAATTCATGCGCGAGGGTCAGCGCTGAGCTCAGCGCTCACGCCACGCGCGATCGAAACTATCGGCGAGGGGTTTTAGCAGGTAGGAAAGAAAAGTCCGCTCACCGGTTCTCACGAACACCTCTGCCAGCATGCCCGGCTGCACAGTCTGCCCCTCCAGGCGCGCCAGTTCGCCCTCGGGAACCTCGACCTTCATCAGAAAATACACCAGCCCCGCACGCTCATCCTCGATCGCATCGGCTGACAGATAGGTAACGGTGCCGTTCAACTCGGCAAGGGTGCGCTGCTCGAAAGCCAGTAGTTTGATCCCGGCCGGCAGGCCAAGCCGGACGCGGTCGATGTCTTCGGGACGCACCTTCGCCTCGATGATCAGCCTGTCATTGCTGGGTACGATCTCCATCAGCAGCTCGCCCGGGCCGACAACCCCGCCTTGCGTATGTGCGCGCATTTCAACGACGGTGCCATCGACCGGCGATTTGAGCTCGGTCTGTTCGAGCACATACTTAGCTGCCCCCATGCGCTCCAGATAGTCGAACCCTTCTGCCTGCGCCTGCCGGAGCTCGGCGACGACCCCCTCGTGGAAACTCTTGCGTGCCTGGAATTTCTGCAGTTCGCGCTCACCGATCAGCGATCGCGCCGCGGCAATTTCGGACACGTGCTCGGCGCGCTCCCCCTCGAGACGGGCAATCTCGCGTTCGAGGTTGCGCAACCGCGTACGCTCGACCATGCCACGCGCCGCCAGGTCACCAAGACCCGCCAGCTCGGCCCGGAAGCTCTCGAGTTGCGATTCCTTAGAGCGCTGCTGTCCGATCAAACCGCTGATCTCACTGAGCTTGGAAGCAATCTGTTTGTCGAGAATCTGCAGCTCACCCTCGAGCGAGGCGCGGCGCGCATCAAACTGGGATTGCTGAGCGGCGAGCGTTTCAGCCACCTTGGGCTCTGATCGCCGCACAAACAGGCTCTCGGGCCAGACAATTTCAGCCGTACCATCGCGCTCCGCCACAAGACGCGCCTGCTGCGCGATGCTGGCATCGTACTGTGCCTGCAGCACACCATGAGACGCCCCGGCACGTGTCTCATCCAGTCGGGCCAGTGACTGTCCGGCAGACACTCGATCGCCATCCCGCACAAGGATCTCGCGGATCACCCCCCCTTCGAGGTGCTGAATCTTCTTGCGGCTGGTATCCACCTTGACCTGGCCCGAACCGACGACCGCACTGGCGATCGGTGCCAGCGTAGACCAGGCGATGGTCAGTCCGAACGTCAGCATCAGCACCACCAGACCAATGTTCACCCAGCGACTGAGCTCGGCCTCGGCACGTGCCTCGCCAACCACCATCCCCTTCGCTGCTTGCGTCTCAGACATGCGCTGCTCCTGCTGCTTGAGCAATGGCCACGGTCGGCTCAGGGCGGCTCGCTACCCGGCGGGTGATATTCGGCATCACTTCCGAGGTTGGGCCAAAGGCCGCCACCTGACCGTCGACCACCACCATCATCTTGTCGGTTCCTCCCAGCACGGCGGGCCGGTGGGCGATCACGATCACCGTCCGCCCCTGGGCATGAAGTGCGTCCATCGCCTGTCGCACCGCAGCTTCACCCTCGGCATCGAGATTGGAAGTCGGCTCGTCAAGGACGATCAGGGCCGGGCGGCGATAAAAGGCGCGCGCCAGTCCGATGCGCTGGCGCTGCCCCCCCGACAGGTTGGCCCCCGACGGACCGATAACCGTGTCATAGCCCTTGGGCAGATCGAGAATGACCTGATGCGCACCGGCGAGTTGAGCGGCATCCACCACCTGCTGCGGGTCGACCTCGCCAAAGCGCGCGATGTTGTCGGCTACCGTCCCCGGAAAGAGCTCGATGTCCTGCGGCAGGTAACCAATGTAGGGCCCCACATCTTCGCGCCGCCAGTCGGCGATATTGGCGCCATCGAGGCGCACCACACCGCTCATCGGCCGCCACGCTCCGATCGCCAATCGCACCAGCGTCGACTTGCCCGCAGCACTCGGCCCCGTGATGCCGAGGCAAGTCCCGGCCTCGAGTACGAAATTCAGCCCGCGCACCGTTGGCTTCATCGACTCAGGTGGACCACCTGCGACATTGTCGAACTGCAGCACCCCTTTTGGCGCAGGCAGCGACATTGCCTCTGCAGGTTCGGGTACGTCACCGAATTCCTTCACCAGGCGCTGATGTGCCTCTCTCGCCTGCAGGAAGCCGCGCCAGCCTCCAATCGCCGCCTCCACCGGGGCAAGACCACGGCCCATGATGATGGAGGCCGCAATCATGACACCGGCAGTGGTCTCCTGCTGGATCACCAGCCAGGCCCCAACGCCGAGGATGGCAACCTGCAAAAAGAAACGCATCGCCTTGGCCACGGCGGCAATGCTGCCCGCGGCGTCACTGGCTAGGCCCTGCAGCCCCAAGCCCAGATCATGACGCTTGCGCCAGATCGCGGCGAGCCCGGGCAGCATGCCCATCGCGCGCACCGCCTCGGCATTGCGCGCACTCTGCTCGGCGAACTGGTGGCTTGCCGCGAGCTCGCCACCAGCTTCGGACAGTGGCTTGCGCGTCGCCCGCTCGTTCCACAGCGCTAGCGCAAACAGCACCACCCCGCCCACCAGTGCCACATGCCCCAGCATCGGGTGCAGCACGTACACCAGCCCGATGTAAATGGGCATCCAGGGCGCATCAAGCAGGCTCAGGATATGCGCCCCGGTAAGAAAGGTGCGCAAGCTGTCCAGGTCGCGAAAGGGCTGCCCACTGCGGCCACTGGAGATGACCTGCGCAAATACCTGACCCGACAGTTGCGCGTCGAAACGCGCCCCCATCCGCACCAGCAAGCGCGATCGCACCATTTCCAGCACCGCCAGAGTCGCCAGGCAGACGGCGGCAAACAGGGTGAGGTAGAGCAGGGTCGATTCGCTGCGTGACGCAAGCACCCGGTCATACACTTGCAGCATGTAGATCGACGAGGTCAGCGTCAGCAGGTTGACAAAGAAACTGAAGAACGCAACCCGGCGCAAAGTGCGCTTCGCGGCATCCATCGCCCGGCGCATCGGCGTTTGCAGTTTGGGCTGCTTGAGGCCACTCATGAACGACTCCCGGACGGACAGAAGCCGGCCTCAGGCCGGCTTCGTGACATGCAAAGTAGCGCGTGCAGACTCAGTCGCAAACGCGTTGCCGACGACGGCCGACAAGCGCCGCACCGAGGCCAGCCAGCCCCAATAAGGCCAGGCTTCCGGGTTCGGGAACGGTCTGCTGACGCTCGCCGATAATCTCGAAGGACAGATCGCCATCACCCTCCACCCAAGCGCCGCCGTCCAGATAGTGGCTGAGGCCATCCCCACCGCTACCCACCGTCCATGCCCAGGGCTCGCCCTGAACATCGCCCTCGCTAGCCACCGATAGCAGATAGCTTCCGGATGCGAGGGCCAAGGCGTCTGTCAGCGTGAATTCGAAGCGAAAGACCGGACGCTGATCCGAGTCATTACCGGCGCTGCCCCCCACCACGCTGGTATTCCCCGCAAGATCCGTCGTCAGGCCGGAAGTATCCGACGCCAGCCGAACCGAAAACAGGGTTGTGTCGATGCTGTCGAAAATACCCCACCAGGCGATGGAGGTGATCGTCGATGCAGCGCTCAGCGTGAACGTATCAGCGTTCTCAAACCCACCTGTGCGATTGGAGATGAAACTACTCCCTCCATCTTCCACCGGCTGGCTGACGAGAACCGCTGCGCCCGCCGACGCCGCCACCAGCGCCAGAGCGGAAGCAAGCACACCACGGCACATACCACGAACCAAGTCATTCCTCGAAAACATCACGGTGCCCCTCAATAAACGTTTTCGTATCTTCAGCAAGATTCAAGCCAATGATTACTTCATCAACAACATCAATGGCTTGAAATTCTCGCCTGATCGCCGTGTAAAAACTGCCGACATTTCTCAACCGCCAAAGCCATCGCCAATCCCGATCACGGGGGCCGGGAAGTCGAACTCGATCCAATCCACCAGGAAGTCGCTACCGTGCTGCTTGCCCGCTATATCGGCAAAGACGCCAGAGGCGAAATCGCCGTTTCCATCGGCGTAGCCACCGAAAATGAAGGTATCGCCGTCATACACGCCCGCACTGAGCTCCACCGCGGTGAAGCCCCCCGCACTTCCAATGGAAACCGTCTTCTCACCTGCGCTGGAATCGGCAACGAAGGTAGTTTCACCCACAACATTGCCACTGGCATCAAGCAGTCGCAGGCGCCCCGCCTCATAGTAGATGGCGCTGTCGTCGTTGATGTAAAAGCGGGACAGATCCACCCTGACGCCACTTGCCTCGGCCTCAAGATTGAAGCGAAGCGCTTCCGTGCCATCGATCTCCTGCTTGACCGCGCTCGTCGCTGCACTCTGTCCGCTCACGCCCAGGTCGCCGTTATAGATGTCGCCTCCCGCAAGCACGCCAACATTGAGCACACTCAGTTGCGCTGCCGACCAGCCTGGCGCAGCCACCGATGCATCCGCCGTATGCTCGATCCCGGAAACAAGCGGATCAGTCCACGCGGCCACCAACTGCGACGTACTCGTGATGCGCGATGGAGCGTCACCGATGCGGACCGTTTCGATCGCCTGTGGCTCGACCGTAACGGTGAATTGGCCCGTGCTCTCCACCGTGCCGTCCGACACCGTGTAGCTGATCGTCTCGGTGCCGGTGAAGCCCGCGTTCGGCGTGTAGCTGAAGGAGCCGTCGGTCACCACGCTCAGCGTGCCGTTGGCTGGCGAGGTGAAGCTCGTCACGATCAGCGCATCACCGTCGGCGTCCGAGTCGTTGGCCAGCAGGCCACTGCCCGCCGCCACCGCCAACACCTGGCCGGCGTGCACCGCGTAGCTCTCGTCCTGCACCACCGGCGCGGTATTCCCGACCACGATCGTGAATTGGCCCGTGCTCTCCACCGTGCCGTCCG
>Ga0073904_10000327_pt1 | contig 33303 bp, 22 predicted proteins | sample KloWWTrecipitate_FD_66668 | JGI IMG/M metagenome (GOLD analysis project Ga0073904, IMG submission 66668) | Active sludge microbial communities from Klosterneuburg, Austria, studying microevolution and ecology of nitrifiers - Klosterneuburg... | ecosystem: Engineered > WWTP > Aerobic digester >... | reverse complement strand
GATGGCCCGTCCGAAGCCCTGGTCGCCTCCGCCGACGCGCATCAGCGGCCTCGCCAGGCTGTTGGCGTCGGTGATGGTGGCGGCGCCCGCGATGGCGAAGTCGCCCTGGTCTGCGAAGTAGGGGCCCTTCGAGAACTGCACGCCGCTGACGAGCTCGGGCATCAGGAAGTTCAGGTCGGAGTACCCGTGCCCGTGCGTGGGCATGTTCACCGGCATGCCGGCCACCGTCGTGGCGAAGTCGGTGCCGTGATCGAGGTTGAACCCGCGGAGGTAGTACTGGTTGGCCTTGCCCTCGCCGCTGTGCTGGCTGATGAGGACGCCGGGCACGGTCTCCAGAACCTCGCCGGTGCGCATGATGGGACGGGCCTCGAGCTGCCGGGCCGTAATCGCGCCCTGGCTGGCCGACTGCGCAATGCCCACGAGGCTGCGCGTCGGATCCTCGACGTCGGCGAGGTTGACGAACGAGGACTTCGCCGTCACGGTGACGTCGGCGCTCAAGGACAGCTGCAGCACCGCGTCGGCCCGGAGCTGCCGGCCGGTGGGGCGGTCACGGCACCCGCGCGCCGGCGAAATTGACGAGCGCGAAGGCGACGTGCGCCTCTCCCGCCGAAAGGCCCTCGAGCCGCGCCGGGCAGCGCACCACCCGACTCGTCGCGCACCGTGCCGACGACGACGCTCGATTGTGCCCACGCCGTCCCGGCACCGAGGTAGCCGATCACGGCCAGGATGGTGATGGCTCGCGTGCGGCCCCTGCTCATGCGACGGTTCTCAATCTACCTTGCACTTGCGATGATGGCAACCAGCCGAGCCCCCGCTTACTCGCGTCGGCCGCCACCGCCACCGCCACCGCCACCGCCGCCGTGAGCGTGCGTGCCAGCTTGCGCGTCAGTTGAGGTCCAGGCGCGTCGGCACGTGCAGGTTCTTCCCGAGCAGGCCCGGGCCGTTTTCGATGAAGCTCTTGCCCCAGATCCAGAGCGTGCCGTCGGCGCAGACCGCGACCGAGTGCGGGCCGCCCAGGTACACGGCCGCCACGGTCGAGATGCCCGTAACCTTCATCGGCTTCTCATGGTAGAAGCCGGAGGTGCCGACGCCAATCTGTCCCCAGCCGTCGTGTCCCCACATCCGAAGGGTGCCGTCGCCCAGCAGCGCCGCCACGTGTCCGTCACCAATGCTGAGCCCTGTGGCGCCCGTGATGCCTTTCACGGGCGTCGGCGCCAGGTTGCGGCCGCCGGGATCGTCTGGCGACAGCGGTCCCTCGCCGTTGCCCATCTGGGCCGACGTGTTGGTCCCCCACATCCACACGGTCCCATCGTCGCGGACCGCTCCTGAACTGCCGGCTCCGCCGCCGCTGCCAGCGGCAATCGCCACCACGTGGTCGAGGCCGAGCACCTCCACAGGTGTCCACGCGGTCACGCGCGTACCAACGCCCAGTTCGCCGTTGCGATTCGAACCCCAGGCCATGACGTGACCGTCGGATCGGAGCGCCAGGTTGTGCGAGCCGTCGACCGCGAGTTCGGTGATGCCCTCGAGACCAGGCACGCGTGTCGGGCCGACCGCCCTCAGCGGGCGCAACCCCGTGGGCGCGCCGTCGCCGATTTCTCCGTTGTCGCGCCGGCCCCACGCCCACACGGTGCCATCCTTGCGAAGCGCCACCGCGTGTTTCCAGCCCGCGGCGATCTGGATGACCTCCGAGAGGCCCGTCACCGGCACCGGCGTGATCGAGGGCTTGGGATAGCGGCCCAGTTCTCCGCTGGCGCCCATGGGCCCGTTGCCAAGCTGGCCCTCGTCATTGGTGCCCCAGGACGCCACCGAGCCGTTCTCCAGGAGGGCGTACTCACTGGATTCGCCGAGTGCCACCTGCAGCACCCTGCCTGGCAGATCGATCGCCACCGGAGCGGTGATGACTCGCGTGGGCGAGGGCGGCCGGGCCGCTTGTCCATCGGCGTCTCGTCCCCATCCGACGACGGATCCGTCGGCCTTGACCACCAGGGCGAACCCGCGCGCCGCCGCGTGGCGGATGCCCCCCGTGGCCACCGGTGCCTGGGCACCGAGGGCGGCCGAGAAGAGCAGCCCGACGGTGGCCGCACGTATCAGGTTCAACATCGCACACTCCACGGCACGGCAGTGTCCCAGTTTAGCCGAGACACTCCTCTCGGCAGCGCCTACTGCATCCCGAACATCAGCACCCGGAACGTACCGGGCACGGGCTGTGGCCGGCCGCTACCAGATGGGTTCGGCCGAGTTTCGGCCGCGGGCACGAAGATGTGATGCGACACCGGATCGAGGATCATCGTCCGGCCCGATACCATTGTCGGCAGCGTCTGCACGACGGTCAACGTATCGGGGCCGTCCAGGTGCGCGATCGTCACCGTACCGTCGCCGCCGTTGGAGGCGAACGCCAGGCCGGTGGCCGGGTCGAAAGCGGCGCCATCGGCGCCGCTGCCAATCGGCACGCTCGTGACGTGCTTGCCCGTCCTGCTGTCGGTCACCGTCATGACCTTGTTCGCGCAGGCGCTGAACAGGCGGTGGTTGTTGCCGTCGTATCCCAGGCCCGTCGGTTCCTCGCACCCGGCCAGTGGCCACGTGGCGGCCAGCGTGTGGGACTTGATGTCGATCACGCCGATGGCGCCGGTGTCCTCGATATTGACGAAGAGCCGGCCCGTCGAGGCGTCCTCGACGACCGCCTCGGGCTTGCCGCCCATGTCGATGGTGGCCACCACCGTTCCCTTCTGCGCGTCGAAGACGGTCGCCGACTTGCCGGTGCCGTTCATCGTGTAGACCTCTTTCCGCGTCGGCTCGTAGAAGATGGCGTCGGGATTACCGCCCGTGTTCACGGTGCCGAGCGGCTTCAGCGTCTGGAGGTCGATGATGGTCGAGGTGTTGGCCCGGCCGTTGCTCGAGAAGCCGCGGCCCAGGTCCGGGGCGATGGCGAAGCCGTGGACGCCCGGTGTATCGGGAATCTCACCAACGATCTTGCCCGAGTCGATGTCGGCGACGATAACCTTGGTGGCGTGCGAGACGTAGAGTCGGTGCGCGGCGGCATCCACCGTGATGTAGTCCCAGCCTCCCTCCCCGCCTATGGGGATCTCCTTGATAAGGTGATAGGGATTGGCGGCGTGCACGACGAACGACCCGGCGAGAACGAGAACGAGGACGGCGATGGTCCGGCGCATGGCAACCCTGCTTTCCTGAAATTCGACATGACTCGGATGAACTACGGTTCACGACGTTCGGCGGCCTAGCACCCGCATCACGGTCGGTGTCGCCACCAGCGACAGGAGGACCGAGATGGCCAGGGCGCCCATGACACCGATGGCGAGCGGCTTCAGCATGTCGGCGCCAGACCCGACGCCGTACGCCAGCGGCAGCATGCCGAGCGCCGCCGCAAGCGAGGTCATCAGCACCGGGCGCAGGCGCCGGCGTCCAGACCTGACCAGCGCCTCGTCTATGGAGGCGCCTTCAGCCAGGAAGTGATCGACGAAGTCGAGCATGAGGATGCCGTTCTTCGCCACGATCCCGATGCCGATGATGGCGCCAAGGAAGGAGACCACGTTCAACGACGTGCCCGTCAGCCACAAGGCGAGCATGGTGCCGAAGAGCGACAGGATGGCCCCCGACACGATCGCCACCGGCTCGGCAAACGAGCGGAACTCGACCAGCAGCACGGTGAAGACCAGGACGATGGCCATGGCCAGCACCGCCGTCAGGTTGCGGAACGACGCCTGCTGCTGCTCGAAGAGCCCGCCATACTCGATCGCCCCGGCTGGGATGTCCGGATCACCGCTCAGGCTGCGCTGAATGTCTGCCATGGTGCTGCCGAGGTCCCGTCCCTCGAGCCTCGCGGTGACGGCGATGTCCTGCCGGAGATCCTCGCGCCGCAGCTCGAGCTGCCCCTCGTCTTCGGTGATGTCCACGAGGTCGGCCAGGCGGACCACGGTGCCCGCGGCGGAGCGGAGCGGCAGCTCGCGCAGCGCCGCCACCTGGGCGATGCGCGTGGGATCGACCTTAACCCGAATCGTGACGACCCGATCGCCTTCGAGCACCGTGGAGGCGGGCGTCCCGAGCATGGCGGTGGTCACCGCCGTGGCGATGTCCTCTGAGGTGAAGCCGAGCCGCTGGGCATCCACGGACCGCACCGACAGGCGCAGCGACGTGCCCGCATAGGTGAGGCCGTCGAAGGTGTCGACGACACCGGGAATCGTCTTGAGCCGCGCTTCGATCCTGGGTCCCTCGGTCTTCAGGAAGGCAGTGTCGGTGGAGTACAGCTTGACCTCGATGGGCTGCGGCGCCCACATCAAGTCGCCGATCAGGTCGCCCAGGATGCCCGGGAACTCGAACTGCACGCCGGGCAGGGCGACGAGGAACCGGCTGCGCAGCTCCGAGATTACGTCCTCGGTGGGACGCTGGCGATTCGCGCGCAGCTTCACCAGGAAGTCGCCGGTATTGGGTTCCGCAATCGCCAGCGCGAGCCGGGCACCGGTTCGGCGCGAGTAGCTCTCCACTTCCGGCAGCGATCGGAGAATCGTTTCCGCCTGCATCAACTGCGCGCTCGTCTCGGTGAGGCTGGTGCCCGGAGGGGTCCGGTAGTCGATGACGAAGCCGCCCTCGTCCATGGGCGGCAGGAAGTCGGACTCGAGCCTGAAATAGAGACCGGCGGTGCCGGCCAGCACCACGGCACAGAGCGCAAGCGTCAGCCACCGGTGACGGAGCGCTGCTCGCAGGGCTGCCTCGTAGACACGGCCAACCGTCCGCAGGACGATGCCTTCGCCGGCGTGGCCGCGGCCGGCTTCCTCGCCGCCCGCCCGCTCCGGTCGCGATCGGGGTGCGCGCGTCAACCACATCGCCAATGCGGGTGTCAGGGTGACGGCCAGCACGAGCGAGGTCAGGAGCGAGGTCACCATGGTCAGCGCCAGCGCCCTGAAGAAGACGCCAGTGATGCCGTCCAGGAACGCCAGGGGAATGAAGACGACGACCGGCGTGAGGGTCGAGCCGACCAGCGGCCGGACGATCTCGCTCACGCCCTGCTGGACGGCGTCGAGACGATTCAGGCCGGCCATCATCTTGGCGTGGATCGCCTCCACCACGACGATCGCATCGTCGATCACCAGCCCGACGGCGGCCGCGATGCCGCCCAGCGTCATCAGGTTGAAGGTCAGGCCCGCCAGGCGCATCACGACGAGCGTGATGAGAATCGTGACGGGAATGACGAGCGTAGCGACGAGTGTCGTTCCCCACGTTCGCAGGAACAGGTAGATGATCAGGACCGACAGGATGAGGCCGAAGCCGATGGCCTCCCAAACGGACCGCACCGAGTCCTGCACGATCAGCGATTGATCGTAGAAGGGTGCGAGCGTCATGTCGGGCGGCAGCTCCCTGGCGAGCTGGCGCAGTTGGCCCGAGATCTGTCTGGCGATCTCGAGCGTACTGCCGTCGGGCTGGCTGCGCACGTTCAACAGCACCGCGTTCACGCCGTCGGCCGTCACCACGTTGAATACCGGCTCCTCGCCGCGCTCCACCCGGGCCACGTCCTGCACGCGGATGGGCACGCCCTGCTCCATCGCCACGACGATGGCGCCGATGTCCCGCGCCGTGCGCGCCCGGGCATCGACGACCGCCAGGTACAGCGTGTGGTTCTCTTCGTGCATCCCGGCCGGCGCCACGAGGTTGTTGCGGGTCAGCGCGTCGGTCACCTGCGTCAGGCCCAGGCCCGCGGCCTGCAGGCGCGTGGGATCGATGACGACGTGGAACTCGGGCGCGCGGCCGCCCACAAGGTCCACGCGAGCCACGCCCGGAATCTGCAGGAAGCGCGGCTTGAGCGTGTAGCGTGCCGTTTCCCACAACGCGGTCAGCTCCCGCGTCGGACTGGTGAGGCTGATGCCGATGATGGGAAAGGCCGAGAACGTGAGTCTGAAGACCGAGGTGGAGGCCGTGGGGGGCAGCGTGCCTCGAATCTGCGAGAGGCGCCCGACCACGTACAGTTCGGACTGCACCATGTCCACGGACCAGTTGAAGAAGACGTTGATTTCCGCCGAGCCACGGCCGGTGGCGGACTTCACGCTTTGCGACCCGGGGATGTCCTTCATCGCCTCTTCGATCGGCCTCGTGATGGCTGCCATCATCTCGTCGGCCGGCATCACGCCGTTGTCCACCAGGATGACCACGCGCGGAAAATCCGTCCGGGGGAACACGGAGGAGGGAAGCTGATACGCGCTGTAGACACCGCCGGCGCACAACGCCAGGCACACGAACGCCACCGAGAGCGCGTGGTGCGTCACCCATCGCGCCTCGGCCTTCGGCGTCAGGGCGGAATGCGGCGATGTCACCTCGTCTCCGGCGGCCATGTCAGCGCCCGATGACCTTGACGGTGCTGGTCGGAGGCAGCCCGTAGGCGCCCTGCACGACGACCGGCACACCCTCGCGCACGTCGTCTCCCTCCACTTCGATCAGGCCGCCTTCGCGCAGCCCGGTCGTCACCCGTGTCCTGGTGGCGGTGTCGCCTTGCACGATCGCGACTTCGCTGCCAGCCTCACCCCGTACGATGCTCTCGACCGGCACCGCGAGCCGGTCCGGCCGTTCTTCGACACCGATACGAACGTTGACGAACTGCCCGGGCCGCACCGCCGCGGCAGGAGGCACGCGCGCGCGGACCAGCACCGTGTCGGTCGCGCCGTCCACCTGCGCCGCGATGTACTCGACCGGACCCGTGAACGTGCCACTCGACGAGGTCGCCGCCGAGTCACCCGGGCCGGCGCCCAGCCAGAATTCCATGCGCTGGCCTCGCTTGACCCGGGCCACGTCCACGCTGCGAATCGAGGCGCTGACGACGAGCCGACCCAGGTCCACGATTTCCGCCAGCACGGTGGACGGATCGATCGCATCGCCCAGGTGGGCGTTGATTCGCACCACGGTTCCCGCAATCGGCGCCTGGATCTCCAGCAGCCTTCGCTGCAGCTCGGCGGTGTTCAGCTCGTTCTTCGCCATGGTGAGCTGAGCCACGGCCTCTTGATAGGCCTTCTGCGACGTGGCTTGACCCGGCCCGAGCTCTTCCTGGCGCTTGACCAGTTGCTCCGCCACGGCCACCGCCTGCCGCGCGCGTTCGATGGCGAGGTCGGCGACGCGGCTGTCCAGCCGGAACAGGGTGGCTCCTTGCGCCAGGCGTTGCCCTTCGCTGCCGAGCACTTGGGTGACCAGGCCCGGCACGGGTGACGTGACGCGCGCGTTTGCCGCCGGCCGCCCCGCAACCGCCGGCTCCGGCTCCACCCGGCCCCATCCCTCCACGTAGGCGTGCATCGTCATCCGGACGATGGGGGCGACGGTGACCGAAACTTCAGGGGACGGCTCGGCTTCGGGCGTGCCCGCCGGCGCGGTCTTGCATGCCGCGGTGGCCGCGGCGATGGCGACTGCTGCCAGCATCGCCGACGGAAGAATCCTGCCGCGCATCACTGTGGCGCCCCCGGAAGGGGATTGACGGGCAGGTCGGCGGGTCTTTGCATGGCATCCTCAATGTCACCGAGCGCCTGTTGCGCCTGTACGTCCGCTTCGAGGCGCACCAGCTCGCGCGTCGCAAGGTCCAGTTGCACGACGCCGAGATCGAGCTGCGAGATGTCGCCCGCCGCGAGTTGCTGCCGGGCCGTGTCCACGGAACGCTGCATTTCGGCGATGAGCTGATCGGCCAGGGCGACCCTGGCGAGTGCCGCGCGATAGGCCGCGAGCGCGCGATCGACGGCCCCGAGTGCGCGCGCCTGGATCGCTTCCACCTGAGCCGCCGCGAGGACTCTGCGGGCCTCGGCTTCGGCAATCCGCCCCTGGTTCCGGTTGAACACGGGCAGCGACAGCGGGAAGAGCAGCGACCACTTGTTGCTGTCCTGATCCATCTGGTAGCCGGGGCCCAGGTGCAGGTCGGGATATTGCCGGGCGATCTCGAGCTGCAGCGTCGCCTGACTCGCCTCGTATTCCGACAACGCGGCGAGCACGTCCGCGCGGTTCAGTAGCGCCTGCCGGCGGGCGGCGGCGTCGGGCGGGTCCACGGGGGCCCGGCGGAATACATCGAAGCTGAAGCGCGTCTCGGCGAGCGTCGAGCCCGGCACGCCAAGCGCGGTGCCCAGGCGTGCCCGTGCGTCCTGCTGCTGCCGCTCGGCGTCGGCGGCCGCCAGGCGCACGGCGTCGAGCTGCAGGCGGGCCTGCGACATCTGGAAGGCCGAGATGTCGCCGGCATCGAGCTGCCGCTGGAACAGGGCGATGTTCGCTTCCTGGAGTGCGCGCTGGCGATCGAGCACGGTGGCCGCCTCGGTTGCGGCGAAGAGGTCCACGAGCGCCTGACGGACGGCCGCGCGTACGCGCCAAGCGGCGTCGGCCACCTGGTAGCGCGCCGATTCCGCCAGGCGCGTCGCCTCGGCGATCCGGAACCCGCGCTTGCCGGCCGTTTCAATGGTGAAGTCGAGGTCGAGATTCAGAATCCACGGCGTGATGGTGTCGGGCGGCGTGCTGGCATTGAAGCCCGGCCCCGTCGTGACGGCGGGGTTGGGGCGCTCGCCCGCCGTTACCCGTCCGGCGCGCGCCACGCCCCACGAGGCGCGCGCGACGGCGAGATCGGGATGGAAGTACAACGCCGCCACGGTGAGGGCCTGGAGGTCCCAGACGTCAGGGGGCCACACCGGGACGAGGTGCGCGGGCTCGGCGGCCTTCGCCAGGCCAGGGTCGGCCAGGCTCTTGGCCTCCAACCGGTCGAGCGTCAGGTCAGGCGCCAGCGGGCGGGCCTCGAAGTGTACACAGCCGGCCATGGACGCGGCCGACAGCAGCAGCAGGAGCCGACAGCCTCCACGCATCAGCCGACCCACCCGAGGACGCCCGGATCCATCGACACCAGTTCGAATTCCACCACGGCTTCCCTGAAGAACGCCTGAAAGGCGATCCACAGGGGGATTCTGTCAGAATGCCGCCATGCGGATCCTGCTCGCCGAAGACGACCGCCGCATGTCCGTTCTGCTCCAGCGCGGGCTCTCCGAAGAGGGGCACGTGGTCGACCAGGCCGACACCGGACAGCAGGCGCTCGATGTTGCGCGCGGCGCCGAGTTCGACGTGATGGTCTTCGACGTGATGCTGCCCGACGGCGAGGGTTTCGATGTCGTCCGCACCCTGCGCGCCGCCGGCGATCGCACGCCGGTGCTGATGTTGACGGCGAGAGACGCGAACGCAGATGTCGTGAAGGGTCTGACGGCGGGCGCCGACGACTATCTGACCAAGCCCTTCTCGTTCGACGTCCTGCTGGCCCGCGTTCAAGCCCTCGCGCGCCGCGGACCGACGGTGCACGATGTGCTGCTCGGCGTGGCGGACCTCCGCCTCAATCCGGCGACTCGCACGGTCACGCGATCTGGCGTTGCCATCGATCTCACACGGACAGAGTTCGGTCTGCTCGAATACCTGATGCGGCGAAGCGGCCGCGTCGTGCCTCGCCGCGCCTTGATCGACGGCGTCTGGGGCGCCGCCCGCGACGTGGAGGACAACACGCTCGACGCGTTCGTCAAACTGCTGCGGCAGAAGGTGGACGGTAAGCGGGGACCGCCGCTGATTCACACCGCGCGCGGCGTGGGGTACTGCATACGGGCCGAGCCATGATCGGCCTCTCGATTCGTGCCCGGCTGACCGCGTGGTTCGTCGCCGTCCTGGCGGTCGCCACCGTGACGCTCACGGTCGCCAGCTGGTGGTTCTCCACGCAGAGCGTGATTCGCGCCGCCGACGTCAGCCTGCAGGCACGGTTGGACGGCGTCCGTCAGTTTCTCGAGAATCCGCGGACGCGGCTCACCGTGGAAGGTTTGCGGGACGAGTTCGGCGAATATGCCGAGCTCACGCGCGGCGAAGCGCTGCTGGAAGTCGTCGACGCGACGGGCGTGGTGCTGGTGCGACCCGCGATCCCGGGCTGGAAGGAGATGGCCGCGACGAAGGCGCGGCTCGTTGGCGACGAAGGTGTGGTCGCCGACGACCGCATGATCGGGCGGCTTCCGTACCGCGTGGCGTTCGCGCGGATCGATGCGCTCGGCGCCACCTACGACGTGACCGTGGCCGCCCCCATGGGGCCCGCCTACGAGGCGCTCAACCGCTTCCACCAGCTCCTGTTCCTGCTACTGCCGGCGGTCCTGGCGCTGGCGGGCGCCGGAGGGTACTGGATCAGCCGCCGGGCCCTGGCCCCGGTCGACCAGATCACCGGCGTCGTGCAGGCGATCACCTTGCAGAGCCTCGATCAGCGGGTGGAGGTGCCGACGGCCGACGATGAAATCCGGCGGCTCGCCTTGACTTTCAACGCCTTGTTGACGCGGCTCCAGTCGGCGGTGGGCGATATCGTGCGGTTCACCGCGGATGCCTCCCACGAGCTTCGGACGCCCGTGGCGCTCGTCCGCACCACCGCGGAGCTGGCGCTGCGGCGGGAGCGGACGCCTCACGACTACCGCACCGCTCTTTCCGAGGTGCTCGATCACACGAGGCGGATGTCGGCGCTGGTGGACGACCTGCTGATCATGGCCCGGGCCGACGCGGGCATCGAAGGCCGACGCGATGCCGTCTTCGATCTGCGCGCGTGTGTCGTCGCCGCGGGCCACGAGGCCGCGGCGCTCGGCGCAGGCCGCCACGTGACCCTTGACGTCGATGTGCCCGGCCACGCCCTGCCGGCACGGGGTGACGCCGTGTCGCTGCGGCGGCTCCTGCTGATCGTGCTCGACAACGCGGTGAAGTACTCGCCCGGGGGTGGGCGCGTCGCGATGGCGCTCAGCCACGCTGCCGGGAAGGGCGAGGGCACGGCGATGATCACCGTTTCCGATGACGGAATTGGTCTCGACGCCGCCGACGTGCCACGGCTCTTCGAACGTTTCTACCGCGGCCGGCGTGCCAGGCAGCACGCGGCCGAAGGCCACGGGCTTGGACTGGCGATTGCGCGGGACATTGCCCGTCGCCATCACTGGGGCCTGAGCGTCCGACCGCGACAAGAGGGCGCCGTCGCCCATGGATGCACGGTCGAGGTGCAGTTGCCGCTGGACGCCGGCCCGGCCTGCCTCGAGGACCCAGCCGAAGCGCGGGCGGTCATGGCCTGAGCTGCGGCACACCTCGCCGACATGGCGCATGCTCCCGCCCTGGACGCGGTGCCGGTCTGGAGTCGCCGAAGGTGATAGCCTCTAACTCGGGTACGCATACCCGCTACGGAGGATTCGCCCATGAGAACGACGCTACTGCTGATGGCCAGCCTGGCCGTCGCGCCCCTTCCGCTGCACGCGCAGGACACCCTCAAGACCACCAACATCCAGCGCTACTACACCCCGGTGCGGCTCTTCCTGCAGGGCGCGGCCGAAGCGATGCCCGCGGACAAGTACGGCTTCAAACTGGACCCGGAACAGATGACCTTCGGCCAGTGGATCAACCACTCGACCGAACGCAACTACGTGGACTGCGCCACGCTGCGCGGCGAGCCGAACCCGATGCCGAAGGCGAAGACCGACCTGCTCACGGCCAAGGCCGACATCGTCAAGGCGCTCGGCGAGTCGTTCCAGTATTGTGACGCCGCCTTCACCGCGCTCGACGATCAGAAGATTCTGGCCTCGCCGCAGATGGTCGCGTCGTTCCTGCACACCACCGTCCACAACAACGAGATCTACGGCAACGTCGTCGGCTACCTGCGCGCGAACCACATCGTGCCTCCGTCCACCGAGATGATCCAGGAAATGATCAAGGCCAAGAAGACGCCGCAGCAGATGATGCAGGAGATGATGGACAAGTACAACAGGAAGCCGCCCGCCCGCTAGCCGCAGAGGGACGCCATGGCGCTGTACGCCTTCGACGGCACGTGGAACGAAGCCAAGCAGGGCGACGATCCGCAATACAGGAACACCAACGTCGCCCGCTTCCACGAGATCTACGCCAGGCGCTCGACGACCGACGATTTCTACGTGGAGGGCGTCGGAACGCGATTCGACGTCGTGGGGCAGGCCCTGGGCGGTGTGTTCGGCCTCGGCGAACTGCCGCGGATTCTCGAGGCGTACGCCCACCTGTGCAGGAACTGGGCGGCGGGCGATCCCATCATCGATATCGTTGGCTTCAGCCGTGGCGCCGCCACCACGCTCGACTTCTGCCACTACGTCCTGGAGAAGGGTATCAGGCGGCCTGGTGCGGACACCGTGGTCGAGCCGCAGCCGGTCATCCGCTTCCTCGGCGTGTGGGACGTGGTCGCGGCGTTCGGCCTGGCCAATCTCGGCAACACGGCGCTCAATATCGGCCATCATCTATCGCTGCCCCGTGCAAACCTTCAACACTGCTTTCACGCGCTGGCCCTCGACGAGCGCCGCACCTCGTTCCTGCCGACGCGTCTGCCAGGCGCGTACGAAGTGTGGTTCCGCGGCGTGCACTCCGACGTCGGCGGCGGCAACGGGAACAGGGGCCTGAACGACATCTCGCTCCGGTGGATGCTGCGGAAGGCGAAGGCCGCGTCGCTGCCTGTCCGGGACGAGGACATCGCGGCGCTGCAGCCTGAACCGGCCACGAAGCCGAAGGGCGATCACAAACTGCCGGTCGAGGTGCGGCTCATCGCGGCAGTCGATCGCCGTCACTACACGGTCGCGCCGATGGACGGGTGCACCATGCCACCCGAGACGTGCCTGGTCGAGACCGCGGAAGACGAAGGTCGTGCGACCGAACTAGGCGCCCAGGGCATCGAGATCCTGCCGACCGAGGACCGCGTTCGGATCGCCACCCTGTGGGAAACCGCCGACGCCGTGGCCACGGCCAACGGTTTCACGCTGGACCACATTCGGGATGCCCTCCTGACCCTGTTTCAGGGCCGGCTCTCCCTCATCCGTACGGATGCCGATTTGGCCAGGGCTCGGCAGGCCACCGCCCGACTGGTCGCCACCGCGGTGAAGGGCGCGCAGGAGCGGGGCTTCCACGTCCTGACCGAGTTCTTCCTCAACGAGGCGCTCTTCAAGCTGCCGCGTTTGTTCCCGCTGACGGACTGACGAGGGAGTGCGGCCGGCGCCCCGTGCTCGCGGTCATTCTCCGAGCCTTCCTCGCGCCAGGCTGTCGGGGGGCAGGCGCGGCCGCTGGACGGCAATCGCGGTGGCCACGTGTCTGGCGCCGTCCTCCCGGTACCGGACCGACACGGTCGCTCCCACCACGATCTCACCTTCCACCCTGGTCGTCGGAAGCCGCTGGAAGGTCATCTCGCCCCTGTGCGCAAAGCGCTCGATCGCCAGGGTCGTGGCATCGACCGACGTAACGACGCCCCGCGTGGCATGGGTCGCTGGCGCGGAGTCCGAATCGCCGGGCTTGGCCTGGGTGTTGGGAGGGGACGATGCGGCCGGGCGCGCGGCGAAGGGCAGGAGCGCCAGCCCGCCGGCCAGGAGCACCGCGGCCGCCCGGTGACGCATCAACATTCCGTGGGAAGACTCGACGATCGGCATACGACTTTTCGTCCCATCATCGCCGAACGACCTTAGGAGTCGGTGAAGCGCAGATTAAGTTCCGCTAATCTTGCCCCTGCCACTGGGCCCCACGGCCTGATTAACGAGAATTAACACCGGTCTCATGTCGGGCTCACTCGCCTGGCGTCTACTGTTGGTTCAGTCCCAGAGGAGACAGCACGAGTCATGCACATCACACTCAGCGGAAAGCGGGCGCTCGTCACCGGCGGCAACTCCGGTATCGGCGCGGGCATCGTCAGCGCACTGGCCGACGCCGGGGCCAGGGTGGCCGTCAACTACGTCACGCACCCGGAGGCCGCCCAGGATCTGGTGAGACAAGTCCAGGCCGGGAAGGGCGAAGCGCTGGCCATCCAGGCGGATGTCTCGGACCCGGCGGCCGTCGCCGGCATGTTCCAGCAGATCGACCGGGCCTGGGGCGGCGTCGACATCCTGGTCAACAGCGCGGGCATCGACGGCCCGCGGGCGCCGGCGTGGGAGGCCGACCTCGCCGCGTGGCGGAAAGTCATCGAGGTGAACCTGCTCGGTGCGTTCGCCTGCGCGCAGCAGGCGCTCAGGCGGATGGTGCCGCAGGCCCACGGCGTGATCGTGAACATCAGCTCGGTCCATGAAGAAATCGCGTGGTCCGGCTACAGTGCGTACACGGCGAGCAAGGCCGGACTGGGCATGATGACCAAGACGCTCGCGCAGGAAGCCGCGCCCCACGGCGTCCGGGTGCTGTCGGTTGCGCCTGGCGCCATCAAGACACCAATCAACCAGACCGTGTGGAGCGATCCCGCCAGCCTCCACGACCTATTGGAGAAGATCCCCCTCAACCGTCTCGGCGAACCGGACGACATCGCGCGGATGGTGGTGGTGCTGGTCTCTGACGCGGCCTCCTATATGACCGGCCGCACCGTGTTCGTGGACGGCGGCATGACCGACTACCCGGACTTCGCCCACGGAGGCTGAGGCTCGATGAGGCGGAGACACCATGACGACGACACCTGACACCGGCGCACCGGGCTGGCCCGGCATCGACCCGCGCTGGACCTCCAGCGCCAAGTCCGGCCTGGGCACGGCGCTCAATCGTGACAGCCGCGTCTGGTTCACCGTGAGCCACGGCATCCTGAACGAGGTCTACTACCCGGGCGTGGACCAGGCGTGCACCCGCGACCTGGGACTCATCGTCACGGACGGCCGGGAGTTCTTCTCCGAAGAGAAGCGCCACGCGCGGCACGAGATCGCTTGTCTGGCTGACGGCGTGCCGGCCTACCGGCTGGTCAATACCTGCCAGCAGGGCCGCTATCGCATCGAGAAGGAGATTCTCACCGATCCGTCTCGGGCCGTGCTGCTGCAGCGCACCCGGTTCGTGCCGACACGGGGCGTCGCGAGCGACTACCATCTGCACGTCCTGCTCGCGCCCCACCTGGCCAATCACGGTGGCCATAATACGGCGTGGGTGGGCGAACTCGAAGGTCAGCCGATGCTCTTCGCCGAGCGTGACGGGTGCGCCCTGGCCCTGGCCTGCTCGACGGGATGGCTCGCACGGTCGGTGGGGTTTGTCGGCGTGTCGGACGGCTGGCAGGACCTGCAGGCCCACAAGCGGATGACGTGGCGCTACGATCGCGCGGAGAACGGTAACGTCGCCGTGACTGGGGAAGTCGGGGCGGAGCAGCCCGATGGCGAGTTCGTGCTGGCGCTGGGCTTCGGCGCGACCGCCGCCGAAGCCGCCCGTCACGCGGCGGCCAGCCTGGACGACGGTTTCGACACGGCTCGCGATCGTTATCTCCACGAGTGGCAGTCGTGGCTCGAATCGCTCCGGCCCATGGCGCCGCGCCGCGTTCGGCCCCGCGTCCTCGATGCGGTCAGCGCCGCGGTCATCCGCACCTGCGAATCGAAGACGCACCCGGGGGGGATCGTGGCGAGTCTGTCGCTCCCCTGGGGGTTCGCCAAGGGCGACGACGACCTGGGTGGCTACCACCTGGTCTGGCCGCGCGACCTGGTCGAGGCGGCAGGCGGTCTGCTGGCGATCGACGCCGCCGATGACGTGCGGCGTGTCCTGAGCTACCTGCAGGACACGCAACTCGAAGACGGCCACTGGTCGCAGAACATGTGGATTGACGGCACGCCGTACTGGGGCGGCGTGCAGCTGGACGAAACGGCGCTGCCCGTTCTGCTGGTGGACATGGCGCGCCGTGAGATGGCTCTCTCGCGGGGAGAGCTGCGCGAGCTCTGGCCGATGGTACGGGGGGCGGCCGTGTACCTGCTCACCAACGGTCCCGTGGCCCTGCAGGATCGCTGGGAGGAGGACGCCGGCTACGCGCCCTTCACGCTCGCCGCGACGATTGCGGCCCTGCTGGCGGCCGCCGATCTCGCCGATGCGGCCGGCGAGGCCGCGCTCGGCACGTACTGCCGTGACACGGCGGACTGTTGGAACGACGCCATCGAGCGCTGGACCTACGTCACCGGCACACCGCTCGCACGCCAGTGCGGGGTGGAGGGCTACTACGTGCGCATCGCGCCGCCCGAGGTGGCCGATGCGGCGTCGCCCAACGACGGCTTCGTGCCCATTAAGAACCGTCCGCCCGGTCAGAGCGAGGAGCAGGCGGCCCAGATCATCAGCCCCGACGCGCTGGCGCTCGTGCGGTTCGGCCTGCGCGCGCCCGACGACCCCCGCATCGTCAATACCGTGACGGTGATCGACGCGCTCCTCAAGGTGGATACGCCCCTTGGCCCGGCCTGGCACCGCTACAACGATGATGGATACGGCGAGCACGCCGATGGGTCGGCCTTCGATGGCGTGGGGATCGGACGCGGATGGCCGCTGCTGGTGGGCGAGCGGGCGCACTACGAGTTGGCCGCCGGCCGGCCGGCGGTCGCCTCGCGCCTCCTCGACACGATGGCCGCCTTCGGCAACGGCGTCGGCCTGATTCCGGAACAGGTCTGGGACGCGCCGGAGCGACCCGATCTCGAGCTGTTTCCGGGGCGTCCTTCGGGCTCGGCCATGCCGCTGGTCTGGGCCCACGCCGAGTACCTGAAGCTGCGCCGCTCGCTGGCCGAGGGTCGCATCCTCGACATGCCGACCCAGGCGCAGAAGCGGTACGTACGGAGCCGCCATCCCTCCCCGTACGGCGTCTGGCGATTCAGCAACAAGGCCCGTGTGCTGCCGCAGGGACGGATCCTGCGGCTCGAGACGATGGCGCCTGCCGTGGTGCACTGGAGCGACGACGGGTGGCAGACCGTACACGACACCTCGTCGCGCGACACGGGCGCCGGCGTGTACGTCGCGGACCTGCCCACCGCCGCTGCGGTCCCTGGGGGGCGAATCGAGTTCACGTTCTTCTGGCCTGAGGCGGCGCGCTGGGAAGGCCGCAATTTCTGGGTGGCCGTCACGCCGTGATAGCCGCGCGCCGCGGGATGGGCGCCGTGTGGGCCCGCTCCCAGACGGCTGCACTCGCGGTGGGCGCCGCGGCCGCGGCCGCGCTGCTGGTCGGCGTGCTGTTCTTCGGCCACGAGATCGGGCGCCATGTCGATGCGGTCGACGGCTGGATCGCGGGTCTGGGTTCCTGGGCCCCGGCCGGGTTCGTGCTGCTCTACGCGGTCCTCAGCTCGCTCTTCGTGCCAGACCTCCTCCTGGGCATCGTCGCCGGCTCGGCCTTCGGCTTTGGTCGCGGCCTGGCGGCGGTGGCGCTCGGCAGCCTGGGGGGCGCTGTGCTGCAGTACGTGCTGGCCCGTCGGCTCTTCTCGCCGCTCATCCGAGGTTTTCTCCACTCGCGGCCTGCGCTCTCTGCCGTGCTCGCGGCGGTGCGGCAGCAGGAACTCAGGCTGCAGTTCTTGATCCGGCTCACGCCGCTGAACCGGGCGCTCACCAGCTATGCGCTCGGTGCGATCGGTGTCGGATTCGTCCGGTTCGTGGTGGCCTGCATCGCCCTGATCCCGTCGCTGTCGCTGGAGGTGTATGCGGGCTACGCGGGCAAGCACCTCGCACGCATGGCGGGCGAGCCGAAGCGTGCTGTCGTCGTGCAGGACGTCATGCTGATTGGCGGGCTGCTCGCGGCGGTCGCGGTGCTGGCCGTGGTGTCCCGCGTGGCTCGACGGGCTGTGGAGACCGACGCCCGCTCGGCAGCCGATCCACGCTCATGACGACGAACGTGCCATCCGCGCACCCCTGGCGCCGCCTGCCCTTTACCATCGTGATGTCGGCGGCGATGTTCGCCACCGCCGTCTGGTCGTCCACCACGCATCGTCCTCTCGGTATTCCAGCGTCGGACATGCTCGGACTCGCGGGGACGCACCTTGCGGACGGCCAGTGGCATCGCCTCGTCACGTCGGTCTTCGTCACCAAGGGCGCTGCCGTGTTCTGGCGATCCTGGGCCGCGCTGACGGTGTTCACGGCCCTGGCCGAACGACGCTGGGGGTCGTGGCCGACGGCGGGACTCTTCTGGGGCGGCCACCTCTGGGCCGTCCTGGTGGTGACGCTCGGCGTCGCCATGCCGCTCTATCGCTGGGGATCCGAGGCCGGCCTGCTGCTGTTCACCTCCAGCGATGTCGGGCCGTCGGCCGGATACTGGTCGTGCATCGGTGCCGTCGTGGCCGGATTGCCGCCGCGTCGCCGCTGGCCGATCGGCCTGGTCATGGGTGCGGCGCTCGTCGTGGCGCTATCTGCCAGCTCGAACGCGATCGCGTCGGCGCCGGATCGCGTGCTCGCCGACGCGGCTCACCTGGTGGCCTTCGCGTCCGGATTCGGCCTGACCTTTGCCGTCGGCATCCGCGCCGGCCGGAAGCCGTCCCGCGCGTCCATACAGTGAGGCATGGCTAGTGGAGAGTGTGATGGACCCCGATTAACGCGAATTAACGCGCACCTCATGATCGGGTCACCTGAGTCGCGTCAAATCCTTACGGGGGCGCGAACGGTTTATGAGCGTGCAGAAGGCCGTGCGGAGGAAAACGATGGTCGTCGGGTCGGTAGGCATGGTCGGGGGCCTGCTGGCCTGGGCATGGTTCGGGGCGGCATGACCGACTACCCGGACTTCGTGCACGGAGGGTGATGGCGATGAAGACCGCGTCGCGCTCGCCGTTCGTCTACGTTGCTGCCGCGATCTCGGGCCTTGGCGGACTGCTCTTCGGCTACGACACGGGCGTCATTTCCGGGGCGATCCTGTTCATCCGCGAAGACTTCGCCCTGTCGCCGACCTGGGTCGAGGTCGTCGTCAGCTGCGCCCTCGTCGGTGCGCTGCTCGGAGCGATGGGCGGCGGCGCGCTCGCGGACCGCTTCGGCCGGCGGCGCGTGATCATCGCCACGGCCGCGCTGTTTGTCGCCGGGGCGCTGGGCACGGCGGTGTCATCCACCGTGGCCTGGCTGATCGCGGGGCGCATCGTCGTGGGTATCGCGATCGGCGTCGCCTCGTTCACCACGCCTCTGTACATCTCCGAAGTGTCGCCGGTCGCGATTCGCGGCCGGCTGGTCTCGATCAATCAGCTCGCCCTGACGTGCGGCATCGTCGTGTCGTACCTGGTGGACTACGCCCTGGTCGACATCCGGGGATGGCGGTGGATGTTCGGCCTGGCGGCCGTGCCGGCGGCGGTGCTCTGCGCGGGCATGTGGTGGCTGCCGGAAAGCCCGCGGTGGCTGGTCGGGCAGCAGGCGACCGACCGGGCACGCGCGGCACTCCGGCGCATTCGCGGCGCCGAGGACGTCACGGCTGAGTTCGCGGTGATCCAGCGGAGCCTGGCCGTGCAGGCCGGAGGATGGAGCGACGTGTTCGCGCCCTCGATTCGCCCCGCGCTCGTCGTGGGTGTCGGGCTGGCGATCTTTCAGCAGGTCACCGGCATCAACACCGTCATCTACTACGCGCCGATGATCTTCGGCTACGCCGGCGTGACCTCCGCGTCGGCATCGATCCTTGCGACCGTCGGCGTGGGGGTGGTCAACATGGTGATGACCGTGGTCGCGTTCCTGCTGGTGGATCGGGTGGGCCGGCGCCCGCTGCTGCTGGCCGGCCTCGCCGGCATGATCGCGGGGCTGGGCGCACTGGGGCTCGCCTTCCGGCTACCGGATCTGTCGGGGTCCCTGGGCTGGATCGCGGCGGCCAGCTTGATGGTCTACGTCGGCGGGTTCGCCGTGGGGCTCGGCCCGGTGTTCTGGCTGCTGATCGCCGAGATCTACCCGCTCCAGGTGCGCGGCCGCGCCATGAGCCTGGCCACCGCCGCCAACTGGGGCGCGAACCTGCTGGTGGCCGTCACGTTCCTCACCCTGATTGGGCTGGCCGGACGTTCGCTGACGTTCTGGCTGTACGGGTTGGTCGGCATCAGCGCGTGGCTCTTCGCCTGGTTCCGGGTGCCGGAAACGCGCGGACGGAGCCTGGAGGAGATCGAAGCGCACTGGGCGGCGGGACGGCATCCGCTCGCGCTTGGCACGGCGCCGCACACGGCGTGAGGGACGGGAGGACACGATGAGTACACGGTTCGCATGCGCACCGGGCTGGCCGGGCAGCCCCGCGCGCTGGACTTCCAGCGCCAAGACAGGCCTCGGCACTGCGCTTGCGCGCCAGAGCCGCCTCTGGTTCACGGTCAGTCACGGCATCCTCAACGAGATCTACTACCCGCGCGTGGATCAGGCCTGCACCCGCGACATGGGGCTCATCGTCACCGACGGCCGCGAGTTCTTCTCGGAGGAGAAACGCCACACCAGGCAGGACATCGCGTCGCTGGCCGAGGGTGTGCCGGCCTACCGCCTGACCAACTCGTGCGTCCAAGGCCGCTACCGCATCGAGAAGGAGATTGTCACCGACCCGTCGCGCGCCGTGCTGCTGCAGCGCATCCGTTTCGTGGCGCTGCAGGGCGCATCGAGCAACTACCGGCTCCACGTGCTGCTGGCGCCGCACCTGGCCAATCACGGCGGCGGCAACACGGCCTGGATCGGAGCGCACGAGGGCCAGCCGATGCTGTTCGCCGAGCGGGACGGCTGTGCCCTGGCGCTGGCCTGCTCGGCCGGGTGGGTGGACCGCTCGGTGGGCTTTGTCGGCGTCTCCGACGGCTGGCAGGACCTGCGTGCCCACAAGAAGATGTCGTGGAACTACGAACGGGCCCGGAACGGCAACGTCGCGTTGACGGGTGAAATACTGGTGCCCGACGACTCGGGTGCGTTCGTGCTGGCGCTCGGCTTCGGGTCGAACGCGGCCGAGGCGGCCAGTCTGGCGGCGGCGAGCCTGGTCGCGGGCTTCGACCGGGCCCGGGACGAGTACGTGCGGGAGTGGCAGTCGTGGCAGGCCTCGTTGCGACCAATCGAATCGCCCGTCGGCCAGCCTCACCTGCTCGATGCGGTCAGCGCCGCCGTCATCCGCACCTGCGAGTCGAAGGCACATCCGGGTGGCATCGTGGCCAGCCTGTCGCTGCCCTGGGGGTTCGCCAAAGGCGACAACGACCTGGGTGGCTACCACCTGGTGTGGCCGCGAGACCTCGTCGAAACCGCCGGTGGTCTCCTGGCCGTCGGCGCCATGGACGACGCCCGGCGGGTGTTGCGCTATCTGCAGGACACGCAGCTCGAGGACGGCCACTGGTCGCAGAACATGTGGATCGACGGCACGCCGTACTGGGGTGGCGTGCAGCTCGACGAGACGGCGTTCCCCATCCTCCTGGTGGACATGGCGCGCCGCCAGCAGGCCCTCGATGCCGACCAGCGGCAGGCGCTGTGGCCGATGGTGCGGCGGGCCGTCGTCTATCTGCTCGTCAATGGGCCGGTGGCCCTCCAGGACCGGTGGGAAGAGGACCCCGGCTATTCGCCGTTCACGCTCGCCGCGACGATCGCGGCCCTGCTGGCAGCAGCCGACCTCGCCGACGAGGCCGGCGACTCGGCTCTTGCCGCCTATGCGCGCGACACGGCCGATTGCTGGAACGATGCGATCGAACGCTGGACGTACGTCACCGGCACGGACCTCGCGCGGCGGTGCGGGGTGGACGGCTACTACGTCCGCATCGCGCCGCCCGAGTCCGCCGACGCGGCATCTCCGACCGACGGGTTCGTGCCCATCAAGAACCGTCCGCCCGGCCAGAGCGAGGAGCCCGCCTCGCAGATCATCAGTCCCGATGCCCTCGCGCTGGTCCGCTTCGGGCTGCGCGCGCCCGACGATCCTCGCATCGTGCGCACGGTGGCCGTGATCGATGCCCTGCTGAAGATCGACACCCCGAGGGGGCCCGCCTGGCATCGCTACAACGACGATGGGTACGGTGAGCACGCCGACGGAACGCCCTTCAACGGGACGGGGATTGGACGCGGCTGGCCGCTGCTGGTGGGCGAACGGGCGCACTTCGAACTGGCCGCGGGCAGGCCCGAGGCGGCCGCGCGGCTGCTGGGCGCCATGCAGGCCTTCGCCAACGAGGGTGGGTTGATCCCGGAGCAGGTGTGGGACGCCCTGGATATCCCGGCCCGCGAGCTCTGGTGCAGCCGCCCATCCGGCTCGGCGATGCCGCTCGTGTGGGCGCACGCGGAGTATCTGAAGCTGCGCCGGTCGCTGGCCGACGGCCGCGTCTTCGACATGCCGCCGCAGACCGAGCAGCGCTACGTGCGCGAGCGGCACTTGTCGCCGTACACGCCCTGGCGCTTCAGCCACAAGGCCCGCGTGCTCCCGGCCGGCTCGGTCCTGCGGCTAGAGACGCTGGCGCCCGCCACCGTACGCTGGAGTGCCGACGGGTGGCGGACTGTGCACGACACCAGCTCGCGCGACACCGGCGCCGGCCTGCACGTGGCCGACCTGCCGACCGCGTCCCTGGCCGTCGGCGCGGAGGTTCGGTTCACCTGCTACTGGCCCCAGGCGGCGCGATGGGAGGGCCGGAACTTCTCGGTGGCCGTGATCGCGAGACCAGACGCGGAATGATGAATGCGCGTCGTGCCGCTTAAGCCGAATTAATCGGTTGTTCACGAACGGCTCATGACGGCAGCCGACCCTGGATGCAGATGGTTGCACCACTCGCGTCCGGCCATTCTCATCTCCGAAAGGATCACGTCATGCACCCTACTCTTCGTCCGGTCACCCTGAGGACGCTCGCCGTGGCCCTCGTCCTCACGGGTGTGGCCTGCCAGCGAGCTCCGGAACAGGCAGCGACGCCCAGCGCCGAGGCGCCGGCACCTGCCACGCCGGCCGCGACCGTGGCTCCAGAGAACTGGATCTCGTACGACGACACGACCTACGCCCCTGTCGTTGACGCGGTGAGCCGCCACCTCAATGCGGCGCGTACGGCATTCGACGTCAAGGATCAGACCAAGGCGGCGGCCGAGATGCGTGCGGTAGCCGAGGAGCTGAGGCGCCAGGCCGACGAGGCCGGCAAGACCGACCAGGCGCTGATGGATGCGGACAAGGCGATGCTGGCGGCGGATACGGCGGCCCAGCAGCAGACGGTGGCCAGCCTGCATGCCAGTGCGACCAAGGCCGACACCGCAGCCGCGGCCATTGCCGGCGGCACGATCACGAGCACGGCGGACCTCGACAAGGTGATCGACCGAGCCACGCGCGCCGACATCGATCGGCGGTGGGTCGTCACGGACGTGACCACGTGGTACCCGCTCAGCGGCGAGCCGCAGCACCACTTCGCGAGCGCCGTGGCGGACCGGGCCCGGAACGACCTGAAGGCCGCGGCCACGGAGATCCGCAAGGCTACCGGCTACCTGCGCCTCGAAGCCGGCCGCGCGACGGGTGACGCCCGGCAGGAGCTCGACAGCGCCGTCGTGGCGCTCGACACCCTGGCCGCGTCTGTCGAAACCGGCACGGTCAAGGACGAACGGGCGATGGCCACGGTGTTCGCGAAGGCCGACCGTGCGCTCGCCCTCGCGCACCGTGCCAGGGCCGCCGACGCCTGGGCGCGCCACGAGTACGACACGGCCGGGCACGAGATCAAGGCCGCGGCGGCCGGGCTCGACGATGCTGCCGGCTGGATGGGCGGCGAGGCGAAGGCCGCGGCATCGGCCACGGTCGCCGATAGCCGGGCGCTCGGCGACCGGCTGATTGCTGGCGGTGCCTGGACGCGCGAAGAGGTTGGGAAGGGGTTCGAAACGCTGGGCCACGAGCTGAGCGCGCTCGGGGAAGCGCTCGGCGGCTCCGGCAAGCGGCCGACCACGGAGTAACGAGTTCAATCAGGACACAAGGAGAGACACATGATCAAGGACACAGCGGAAGTCGCGATCTTCGATACCCACCATTTGGCGGAGGACGCAGTCAAGTCCCTGCAGCGGGCCGGCTTCGACATGAAGAAACTCTCGATCGTCGGCAAGGACTACCACAGCGAGGAGCAGGTCATCGGCTACTACAACAGTGGTGACCGCATCAAGTACTGGGGTAAGCTCGGGGCATTCTGGGGCGGGATGTGGGGTCTGCTGTTCGGATGGGCATTCTTCATGGTTCCGGGAATCGGCCCGGTGCTCGTGGCCGGCCCAATCGTGGCAGCAATCGTTTCGGCCCTCGAAGGCGCCGCGGTCGTCGGCGGCGTGAGCGCTCTGGGCGCCGGCCTGTTCAGCATCGGCATTCCCAAGGACAGCGTGCTGCAGTGCGAGATGGCCCTGAAGGCCGATAAGTTCCTGCTGATTGCTCACGGGACCCGCGAGGAGATCGACCGCGTGAAGAACGTGCTGCACCCGGCCGCCGTGCAGGCCTAGTCCAGGCGAGCGCATGACGCGTCGAGTCCGGCGCGCCGAGCCCGTCCCGCCAAACCCGTGCGGTCTGGCGTCCTTCAGTGCCATTGTCGAGCCCGGTGTCCGAGTGAGCCGGGCACCCCTGGCCGCAGGCGGGATACGATGCCGGTGTCCCGCCGGGCACACAAACCTCGTGCACCCGGTGTCCGGGAGTCGAGTCCAGTTTGAGGGGTTTCAGTGACGACCAGATCAGCGACCAGCACCCCATCGGCGGATATCACTCCTCGAAAAGCCCCTCTTCGAACCACCTCTGGAGGACCGGCCCCCGTGACCTCGCGGGCCTGGATCATCCTGATCCTCACCTTCGCGCTCAACTTCGTGCTGATGCGGGCGCTCTACCCCGCGCCAGCGGTCGCCGACGTCTCCTATACGTTCTTCGCCGCGCAGGTCGCCGCGGGCAACGTCGCGGAAGTGACCAGCCAGGGCGACGTCATCCAGGGCACATTCAAGAAGCCCGTGGACTATCCGGCCACCGCCCCGACGGCGCACAACGTCACCCGGTTCAGCAGCGTTCGGCCCGCGTTCGCCACGTCGAACCTCGAGCAGCTGCTCCAGGATCACGGCGTCGTCATCAATGCGCGGGCGCTCGACGAGGGACAGCCTACATGGTGGGAAAGCCTCGTCTACGGGTTCGGCCCGACGCTGCTCCTGGTGGGCGGCTTCATCTGGCTCAGCCGGCGGGCCTCGAGCGGGGGCGGGATGTTCACCATGGGTCAAAGCCGTGCCAAGCGGTACGAAGACGCTGGCGCCGAGCGCGTCACCTTCGACGATGTGGCAGGCATCGAGGACGCCAAGGGCGAGCTGATGGAGGTGGTGGATTTCCTGCGGCATCCCGAGAAATACCAGCGGCTGGGCGGGACCATGCCGAAGGGCGTGCTGCTCGTCGGGGCGCCGGGTACCGGCAAGACGCTCCTGGCGCGCGCGGTCGCCGGGCAGGCCGGCGTGCCCTTCTTCAGCCTCAGCGCCTCGGAGTTCATCGAGATGATCGTCGGCGTGGGCGCTGCGCGGGTGCGGGACCTGTTCAAGCAGGCGCGCGCGTCGGCACCGGCCATCATCTTCATCGATGAGCTGGATGCGATTGGCCGCGCGCGGGGCGGTGGCGCGATCATGGGCGGCCACGACGAGCGCGAGCAGACCCTCAACCAGATCCTGACCGAGATGGACGGCTTCGACTCCAGGCAGGGCGTCATCGTGCTGGCGGCCACCAACCGCGCGGATGTGCTCGACGCGGCGTTGCTCCGGCCGGGTCGCTTCGATCGCCGTGTGATGGTGCACCCTCCGGACCGCCTCGGACGCGCGGCCATCCTGCGCGTGCACACCAGACGCGTACCGCTGGCCGGGGATGTGGACCTCGACTCGATTGCGGCCGAGACGCCGGGGCTGGTCGGGGCCGAGCTGCGCAACCTGGTGAACGAGGCGGCCCTGACGGCGGCGCGCAAGGGCCGCGACCAGGTGCAGCGGGACGACTTCGCCGAGGCGCTCGAGAAGATCAGCCTCGGTCCGGCCCGCCACCTGCTGCTCAACCCCGCGGAACGCCAGCGAACGGCCTACCACGAGAGCGGCCACGCTCTGCTGGGCCTGCTCGTCCCAGGCAGCGACCCGGTACACCGCGTGACCATCGTGCCGCGCGGGATGTCTCTCGGCGCCACGTACCAACTGCCGACCGACGACCGGACCAGCTACTCGGAGCCGTACTTGCGCGCCCGCATCATCAGCGCGCTGGGCGGACGCGCCGCCGAGAAACTGGTGTACGGGACGGTGACGACCGGCGCGGAGAGCGACCTGCAGCAGGTGAGCGAGATTGCGAGGAGGATGGTCGTCCGCTGGGGCATGACCGAATCCCTCGGGCCGATGAGCCTGGTGTCGCCGCAGGACGAGGGACTCCCACCCTCGCTCCAGCGCCCGTCGTCCAGCGAAGCGACCGCGGAGCTGATCGACCTCGAGGTCCGCGGCATCGTGAAGGCCTGCTACGCCGAAGCCGAACAGCTGCTCGCAGTCCATCGTCCGCAGCTCGACGCGCTGGCGTCGGCGCTCCTCCAATCGGAATCCCTCGACGCGGCTGAGATCCTGCGCGTCACCGGGCTGCAGCCGCGGGCCGAACTCGACGCGGCACTCGATCGGCCCGTGCCACCGCCGGCCGGCGCGGCGCCCGCCGGCGAGAACCACTCCGATTGATGTCGTGCCCACACGGCACACGGGCCTGCCGTGGACCGGTCACCGGTTAGACGTTCGCGCGAGGCGCGCCGCATCCGCCGAGTCAGCGGCCCATGAACGTCGCGTGCACTAGTTCGCGCGGACGACGAAGATGCCGGCGCCGCCAGGCACGGCCATCGGCATCAGGGCGAAGTTGTTGGCCCCGTGCCGCGTGATGGTGCGTCCGGCAATGGTGCCGACGGCCGCGCCGAAGGCTACGTCGCTCAGGTAGTGCACGTTGTCGTGCAGGCGCGACATGGCGACATAGGCGGCGAGCCCGTAGGCCGGCAGCGCCCACTTGATCCCGTGGTGCCGCTGCAGCACCACCGCGGACGCGAACGTGATGGCCGTGTGCCCCGACGGGAACGAGTAGCCGCTGCTGCCGTCCGGCCGGTCGCGCCGCCCGGCGATCTTGATCGACTGCACCATGAGTTCGCTGACCAGCTGCGCGCGGACGAGGTCCAGGGCGACGTGCGTCACACGCGGGTGTCCGGTCAGCAGGCTGACGCCGTAGACACCAAAGGTGGCCCCCATGATCGTGCCGGTGTTCCCGAGATAGTTGCCGGCGTTGAAGGCCGAGGTGCCCTCCAGGTGCTGATTGAAGGTGGAATCGGCAGAATGCAGGGCCAAGGCCGCGCCGCCGCCGATGGCGCCCACCACGAGCGAGTCGCGCGAGGGAAGGTGCGCGATATCGCTGCCCAGGTCACGAAACAGCGTGCGGAACCCCGTGCGCCGCTCGGTCGCCGGCGGCGGAGCCTCGGCCGACGGCGGCGGCTCGCCCGTCCCCGTCGGCAGGACGGTTGGCGTCTCCGTCTGCGCCACAGCCGCGGTTGCCCCGGACAGCAGGCCGACGATGACGAGGACGATAACGGATGGCCTCATGAGCTTGGTCTCCTTGGACACGCGACGTGTCATTGCTCATTGGACGGGAATCACGTGAGCCCCACATGAGGCGTCGATTAATTCACGTTAACGGCCGGGCGCAGGCCAGGAGACGTTCTGTTAAGACGAATTAATGACGACTTCATGTGGTGGCCAGGCCCCCATGATTCAATACGTCGGGTGAGGCACAACCTATGACGACAACGCACCTTCGTGTCGTGCTGGCCATTGGCGCCTGGCTCATGGCGCCGTTGGCGTCGGCGCAGACGACACGCACCGAACAGATTGAAGCTGAGAAGGCGGCCAAGGCCGCCGAGGTCCGTCCCGAGGCGCGGGAAAAAGGCGACCTCATCATCACGAAGATCGAGCAATGGTTGAAGCCGCAGCCGCCGGCCGTCCGCCTGACCTTCGGCACCTTCCGGCCCGGCGCCGGCTTCGCCCTCGGCGCGGCATCGGAGGTGCCGGTGGGGGAGCGCGGGCTTTGGACCGCCTCAGCCGCCGCGTCGGTGAACAAGTTCAAGATGGTCGAAACCGCCGTAGACATTCCGCCGCTCAGCACCGATCGCGTGCGCCTGCGCGGCGTGGCCCGGTGGGAGGATGCGCCGGACCTGCGCTTCTTCGGCGTGGGCCTCGACAGCAATCCGGCCGACGAGGTGGGCTACGGGCTGCGGACGTCCGAAGCCGGCGGCAGCGTCTCCGCACGTATTGTCGGCCGCTGGCTCAGCGTCGGCGGCGGCGTGACCGACTTCCGCGTGACCGCCCGGGATGGGACGGGCTCGGTGCCTACGGTTGGCGTCACCGCGTCGCAGGCGTGGTGGCACTCGACTGCGTTTGCCGCGTTCGACTCGCGTCACTCCCCGGGCTACACGACCGGAGGCGCTCTCTACCGGGTGGATTTCCACGACTACGCGGATCGTGACGGCGCTTCGAGCTTCACGCGGACCGAGATCGACCTTCGCCAGTTCGTGCCCGTCCTGCACGACAACTGGGTGATCGCCCTCCAGGCCCGAGCCGATCTCTCACGGGCCGCGGACGGCCAGTCGATCCCGTTCTTCCTCCTGCCTTCCATCGGCGGCCGCGACACGCTGCCCGGATTCGAGAACTACCGCTTCACCGACAACAACAGCCTCCTGCTGCGCAGCGAGCTGCGCTGGACGCCGGGCCCGCTGGTGGACATGGCGCTGTTCCTCGACCAGGGCACCGTCGGGCCAACGGCCCGGGGTCTCGATCTGCGGGACCTGAAGCGATCGTGGGGCATCGGCGCGCGTTTCCACGGTCCCTCGTTCACGGCCCTGCGCCTCGAGCTGGTCCGCAGTGCCGAAGGCTGGCGCTACAACATCGCGCAGAACGTCAGCTTCTGAAGGTGCGCCCATGATGCTCAGACCATCTGTCCTGTCACCGTGCGTCCGGCGTAACTTGATCGGCATCGCCCTTGCGATGGTTGCCGGCTTTCCGCTTTCGGCCGCGGGCCCCCGGTTCTTCAGCGACGATCCGATCGCGCGGGAACCCGACCCTGCCGACGCCTCGAAAGTGCAGTCGTTTTCGATTCACCTGTCGTGGGACCTGATCTCCAGCCTGTTCATCAAGGAAGGCGATCGGGCACAGGTGCCCTCCGTGAACGTCAACACCCTCGGCGAGGTGCCCGATTCGAGCTGGTTCACCAACCGGGCAGGGTCACGCCGGCTCACCGACGACGAGGTGGCCCGCGGGCCCGACACCACGCCGGGCCCGGCCGGCGACTGGACCGTCGTGTCCGGCAAGTCCGAGGGCGTTCGTCCGGGCTTCACCATTCGCGACACCGCCGGTGTCCGCTGGTTCATCAAGTTCGACGCGCCCGGATATCCCGAACAGGCGACGAGCGCCGAGGTCGTGTCAACCAAGCTGTTCTGGGCCCTGGGCTACAACGTCGCCGAAACCCATGTGGCCACGATCCGGCGCCAGGCGCTCCACATCGCCCCGGACGCCACCATTACCGTCCGCGGCAAGCGTCGCCGCCTGACCGATGACGATGTGAACCGGATCCTGGCCCTGGTGGACGAGGGCCCGGACCACACCTATCGTGCAATCGCCAGTAAGGCCGTCGAGGGCAAGCCTGTCGGCGAGTTCCTCTACTACGGCACGCGCGCGGACGACCCCAACGACATCTATCCCCATGAGGACCGGCGCGAGCTGCGGGGCATGGGCGCGTTCGCCGCGTGGATCGACCGTGTGGACGCCAAGGCCGGCAACACGATCGACACGCTGGTCACGGAGGACGGCCGCACCGCGGTCCGGCACTACGTCCTCGACTTCGGTTCCACGCTGGGGAGCGCCGGCATCGGCCCGAACGAGCCCTGGGAGGGCTACGAGTATCTCTACGCGGGCAAGCCCCTCCTGCGGAAGCTGCTGGGATTCGGCTTTCCCGTCGAATACTGGCGCACGATTCACTATCCGTCGATTCGCGGCGTTGCCCGCCTCGAGGCCGACCACTTCGATCCCACGCGCTGGAAGAGCCGTGTGCCGAACGCGGCATACATCCGCGCGCAGCCCGACGACACCTTCTGGGCGGCGCGCAAGGTCACGGCCATCACCGACAGCCAGATTGCCGCGGCCGTGAAGAGCGGGCAGTACACCGATCCCGAGGCCGTGGCGTACTTGACCCGTACCCTGATCGGCCGCCGCGATGCCATCGGGCGGGCCTTCCTGCAGCAGGTCAACCCCATCGTTGCGCCGGCGCTCGATGAGGCCGGCCAGTTGACGTTCCACAACGCCGCCGTCGAGGCGGACGTGGCCCGGGCGCCCACCTCCTACCGCGTGGCGTGGTATCGGTTCGACAACGCCACCAGCGAGAGCACAGCCCTCGGCAGCGCCGTCGAAGTGCCGTCCACGAGCGCCGGAGCCCCGCCAGAACTACCCTCCGACACCGGGACCTACGTACGCGTCGACATCGCGGCCGCCGATCCGGCCCGTCCAGCCTGGGCGGCGCCCGTCAGCACGTATTTCCGCCGTGATACCGGCCGCTGGGTACTGGTAGGCCTGGAGCACCGTTCAGGGGTAGGGAGCACGAGCGGCACGAACTGACGGATGTGCTGGCGCTGCGACGATTGCCATTGACAAGTCCGGCTGAATCCTGAATAAAGACCCCAACGCCGTTCATTTCCGCGCATCGCCTTCCTGGTCGTTGTTGGTCGTGAGTGCATTGTGTACCTCGTGGGCCGGTGGACGTTTCCGCTGCCCCCAAGGGTCGATTGCTTCTGAAGGAGGTCGAACATGCGCCGTTTCGCCGTGGGGATCCTCGCGATCGCGTCGGTCGTCTCGCTTCCGCATCTCGCCTTTGCTCAGCAAGCGCAGTCCTCGGTACAAGGACACGTGGTTGACGAATCGGGCCTGCCGCTTCCTGGCGTGACCGTGGTCGTCACGCACGAAGGTTCAGGCATGTTCCGTCAGGTCGTGAGCAACGCGGACGGTTCGTACTACCTGACCGGCATCCTGCCGGGCCCGTACCGGGTGACGGCGGAGCTCGGCGGCTTCTCCAAGTTCGAGCGCACCGGGCTGCTGTTGACGGTCGGCAATACGGCCTCGCTCGACATCGCGATGAAGGTTGGCGGGCTCGAGGAGTCGGTAACCGTCACCGGGCAGGCGCCGCTCGTCGACACCCAGACGACGCAGATCGGCGCGAACATCTCGCAGGACGAGCTAGTCGCCCTCCCGATCGCCAACCGTAACTGGACGATGGCCGTCGGCCTCACCCCGGGCGTCCAGGTCAGTCAGTCGTCGGCCTCCTTCGCCTGCGACTCCATCATCGTCGGTGGCGGCAGCAACCGCAGCGGCAACTTCTCGGTGGATGGAGTCGGCAACAACGACGACTACCTGGGCAGCTCCTGCGGCAGTCAGGTCCGGCCGGCCCTGGAGGCGGTGCAGGAGTTCCAGGTGCTGACCAACCAGTACGACGCCGAGTTCGGCCGTACGGCCGGTGCCGTCATCAACGCCATCACCAAGCAGGGCGGGAACACCTTCCACGGGTCTGCGTTCGGCAGCTTCACGAACGACAAGGTGACCTCGGAGGATTTCTTCGTCCGGCAGGCCAATCTCAACAAGCCGGCGTCGTCGCAGAGCGACTGGGGCGGCACGCTCGGCGGCCCGATCGTCAAGGACAAGGCCCACTTCTTCTACAGCCTGGACCGCATCATCTACGAGGAAGGGCGCAGCAACACGTTCGCCGCGCGCCCCGAGCTCAATTACTCGAATACCCAGGCGATGAAGCTGTGGAACAACCTGATTCGCGTCGACAATCAGATCAACGCGAACCAGACCTGGAACGTGCGGTATCTCGAGGAGGACTCGCCCACCTACGACCGCATCTCCGGACGCGTGACGCTGGCGGCCAAGGACCAGGAATACGACGTCGATCGGTCGGCCAACGGCGCCTACAACCTGGTGTTCGGCAATAATAAGTTCAACACGCTGCGCGTCGGCTACACCTACGAGAAGAACGGCTTTACCGCCAAGGAAGTGCAGGACGGCATCCCGATGACCGAGTTGCCGCCGACGCTGGCCATGCTGACCTTCACCGACGGCTTTCGTGAAGGCGCGCAGTTCCGCATCAACAGCGCCTACGAGTTGTCGGACACCTTCTCGCAGTTCATCCCGAACCGGCTCGGCGGCGACCACGACCTCAAGGCCGGGTTCCAGTACATCTACTCGAAGATTGAGCTGCCCGACCAGTCGACGATGAACGGCCGCTTCCAGTTTTCGACCGACCGTGCATTCAACGCCGCCGACCCGGCGACGTATCCGGAACGGCTGTTCATCAGGGTGCCGGCTCCGGCCGACTTCCTGCTGCCGACCAACGTCATCGTCGGGTTCGTGCAGGACAAGTGGCACCTCGGCAACATGACGTTGAATCTCGGACTCCGCTACGACATCGAGTCCACGCCGATCGACGTTCAGAACCCGCTGTTCACCGGCGGCGACACGACGGTGGTGGACAAGAACAACTTCGCGCCGCGGGTGGGCTTCAACTGGAAGCCGGCGCAGAGCACCACCACGGTGATTCGCGGCGGCTACGGTCGCTTCTTCGACAAGATCACGCTGATCACGACGACGCCGTTCCTGTCGACGAGCATCTACAGCACTTCGTTCCTCGCCGCCTTTCCGACCTCGTCTGCCGACCGCGGGCCGAGCAACGGGCAGTTCCCGACCAATCCGTTCCTGGTCAACGGTCCGGTCGTGAACCGCGACCTGCTGAACGCGATGTTCCCGCCCGGGACGATCGGCCGCAACACCGGCACCGTCTATCTGGACAACCCGGACCGGAAGGTGCCGAACACGCACCAGGTGACGCTTGGCTACGAGCGGCAGCTCGCCGCGCAGATGGCGGCGACGGTGGACTACGTGCACAGCTGGAATCGCGATCAGCTCGTGTACTACGATCTCAACCCGGCGACGCGCGCCAACACGAGCCGCACCGGCGCCATCACCTACACGGACCTGCGGGGCCTGGCCTCGGGACTCGGCATCTCGCCGTTCGTGAACCCGGTGCTGACACTGCGGAATGACGGCCACTCGCAGTTCGACGGCCTGAACTTGTCGATGGAGAAGCGGTTCTCGGGTTACTGGGCGGCCCGGGTCTCGTACGCGCTGGGCTACGCGCGCGGTAACGCCGAGGCGAACCAGACCTTCCTCAACTACTACCAGGTGGGCGCCGACGCGAACCTCGACATGAACGCCGGGCCGCTGGACAACGACCGCAGTCAGAACTTCGTGCTGAGCGGACGCGTGGAGATTCCGGGCACCCGCGGTGTGACCGTGAGCGGTCTCTATCGCTGGATGAGTGGCGCGCCGCTCAATCTGTACAACTCGGCCGTCGACGCCGACCGCAACGGGCGCCTGTTCGACAACATCCCCGCCGGCGACTACTGCGGTGTCGGCGAGAATGCCTTCTGCACCAGTAACCAGGGCGGTCGCAACGGCGGCCGGGGGCCGAGCTTCCAGAAGACCGACATCCGGGTGTCGTACCGGCTGCGCCCGCGTGACGGCATGACGCTCGACCTGAACTTCGAGCTGTTCAACGTCTTCAACAATTGGAACTTCGCGAATCCGACGACCGATCAGCGCCTGACCGACTTCCTG
>Ga0073904_10000325_pt1 | contig 33450 bp, 26 predicted proteins | sample KloWWTrecipitate_FD_66668 | JGI IMG/M metagenome (GOLD analysis project Ga0073904, IMG submission 66668) | Active sludge microbial communities from Klosterneuburg, Austria, studying microevolution and ecology of nitrifiers - Klosterneuburg... | ecosystem: Engineered > WWTP > Aerobic digester >... | reverse complement strand
CGGGCGGCGCTATGTCGTGGTCGCGATCGTCAATCATGCGAACGCGGGAGGCGCGCAGGGCGCGCACGATGCGCTGCTCGAATGGGTGCGCATCACCGGCTGATCGCTATCGCAGCGCGTACCCCGCCCAGCCCGCGCGCGCCGCAACCTCATGCAAAGAGGTTCAGGAAAACAGTGATGATCAGCGCGTTCGTGAAGTCGATGAAAAAGGTGCCGACGAGCGGCGCGACCAGGAAGGCGCGCGGCGCCGAGCCGAAGCGCTCGACCAGCGTGCGCATCACGGCCATCGCATTCGCGGTCGTGCCGAGCATGAAGCCGACGAAGCCGCCGCCCATCACTGCCGCGTCGTAATCGCGCCCCATCAGCCTGAACACCGGCCAGCAGGCGAGTGCGACGAGCGCGAGCTGCACGATGAGAATCACGATCAGCGGCAGCGCGAGGCCCGCCAGCTGCGTGAGGTCGAGCGTCATCAGCGCCATCACGAGAAAGAGCGATAACGCAATGGCGCCCAGCGTATCGATCGTGCGGTGGGAGAGGCCGAGCCAGCCCGTGTAGTCGTCGATGCCGCGGAGCGCGGCCGCGGCCACCATCGCGCCGATATAGGCCGGCAGCGTGATTCCCGTCGCGCCGATCAGTGCACTGATCCACTCTCCCACCCACATCGCGGCGAGCACGATCACGAGTGTCTTCAGGGCATTGTAGGCCTCGGCTGATTCGTCGTCGCCCTCGGCGTGCGGCGGCGGGTCGACGGGCTGGATGTCGATCGCATCGGGCGGCGGCGCACCGGCGCGGCGCTTCGGGCCGCGCACGTCGTAGCGCTCGATGAGCCAGGTCGCGATCGGGCCGCCCGCGAGTCCGCCGATCACGATGCCGGCCATCGCGGTCGCGATGGCGATCGCAGCGGCTCCTTCGATGCCCGCCTGCTCGAACAGCGGCGCGAAGGCAAGGCCGGTTGCGGGCCCGCCGGTGAGTGTGACGGACCCCGCGAGCACGCCGAACAGCGGCGGCAAGCCGAAGAGCGCAGCGACGCCCGCGCCGACCACGTTCTGCAGCACGGCAAACACGCTCCCGATTGCGAGAAACACCGCGACCTGCGGCCCGCCGATGCGCAGCAGCTTCACGCTGGCCGCAAAGCCGATCGACGTGAAGAAGGCGATCATCAGTGGCTTCTGCAGGGTCGGATCGAACTGCGGCAACGGCAGGCCTTGCGCGCGCGCGATCAGCACCGCAATGGAAACCATCAGGCCGCCGATCACGGGAGCGGGAACATTGAGTCGCGCGAGTAACGGTATCGCGCGGCGCAAGCCGTAACCGGCAAAGAGCGCGAGGCCGGCGAAAGCCACCGTCTGGATCAGGTCGAGCTTCATGCCGGGGAGAATACCGTCATCCCAGCAGGGATTCGCGCCGATAGAGGCGACCGGCGAGCCAGGCGAGCGCCGCGCCGAGCGCGAGGCTCGTAGCGACCGAGACCAGCGCGTAGAGGGGCGCAATGGCATCGCCACGCAGGAGCGCGGTGATCAGGAAGTGCTGGCTGAGCGACGGCACTGCCATCAGGCCGAGACTTGGCTGCAGATCGGCGAGACCCACGAACACGATCGGCAGCGTGGGCACGAGCATCACCACGCCGAGCCAGGCCTGCGCTTCGCGATAGCTGCGCGTGAACGAGGCCACCACCGTCATCAGTCCCGCCGCCGCGGGTGCGAGCGGGGCGGTCGCCAGCACGATGCCTGCAACGACGCCGGCGTCGAGGCGGGCCGTCATGCCGAAATTCTCGAGATCGACAAAGCGCAGCGCGACCGCGCAGGTGATCACCGTGAGCGCGAGTGACAGCAGCATGAAGGACGCCGAGGCGAGGATCTTGCCGTAGATCAGCGCCTCGCGCGGCACCGGTGTCGCAAGCAGCGGCTCGAGCGAATGACGCTCGCGCTCGCCTGCAGTGGCGTCGATCGCGAGATAGAGTCCGCCGAGGATCATCGCAAGCAGCACGAGATAGCTCAGCATGCCGAGCACAGTGACCGAGCGGCTCTGCGGCGTCGACACGTCGATGTCCTGCACCGCGAGCGGCACCTGCAGCAGCGGATCCACGCCGCGCGCCAGGAGCCGCAGGCGCCCGATGCTCGCGCCGTACTGCCCGACCAGCGCCTTGACGCGCGCGCTGTCGCGATCGGCACGCCCGGCCGAGGCGTCGCTGTAGAGCTGCAGGGGCGCTGGCCGCGCCGCCTCGAGCCGCGTCGCGAAATCCTCCGGGATGGAGAGTACGAGCGGCCAGGTCCGATCCTGCACCGCGCGTCGCGTCGCGGCCTCCTCGAGCATCACTTTCGTTACGGCGACGTTGCGCGACTCGAGCCAGGCGACGAGATTCGGCGCGCGCTCGGCGTGGCGCACCGCAAGTTCAATGCGCTGATCGGCTTCTTCGGCGCTGCGGTGGACCAGAAACTGCAACGAGGCCGCGAGGATCAACGGGCCGAAGAGCGGCCCGAAGAGCAGGGCCGACATCAACGTGCGGCGGTCGCGCAGGCTTTCGCGCACTTCCTTGCGCCAGACCGTGGCGATCGTGGCGAACGCGCGGCGCGCGGCCATCAACCGAGCCCTTCGTCGCTGCCGATCAACTGCACGAAGGCGTCTTCGAGCGTATCGCACCCTGTCGCAGCACGCAGCTCGGCCGGCGTGCCGCGCGCCACGACGCTGCCGCCTGCAAGCACGATCACGACGTCACAGAGCGCCGACACTTCCTGCATCACGTGACTCGAGAAGAGCACGCAGTGGCCCGCATCCCGCAGGCGCGCGAGCAGCACGCGCAGGTTGCGCACCGCCATCACATCGAGGCCGTTGGTGGGCTCATCCAGCAGTATGTTGCGCGGGCCGTGCACGAGCGCGCGCGCCAGCGCGGTCTTGATGCGCTGCCCCTGCGAATAGCCTTTCGCGCGCCGGTTCGCGAAGGCCTGCATCTCGAGCCATTCGATCAGCTCATCGGTACGCCGCTCGCGCGCGGCCCGCGCCATGCCGTGCAGCTCCGCAAAATAGAGGATGTTCTCCCGCGCGGTGAGGTACGGGTAGAGCCCCGAGTCATGTGTCAGCGCGCCGAGGCGGCGGCGTGCCTCGAGAGGCTCGCGGACGGTGTGCGCGCCGTCGATCCAGGCCTCGCCCGCATCAGGCGCGAGCACGGTGCACAGCATGCGCAGTGTGGTCGACTTGCCCGCGCCGTTCGGGCCGAGCAGGCCCGTGATCGCCCCATCCCCGGCGCGTAGCGACACTCCGCGTACGGCCTGCACACCGTCGAAGGACTTCATGAGACCTTCGGCCTCGATCACGGCGGCGGCCCCGCGAGGGTCGTGAAAAACGGCATCGGGCGCACGCGCTCGACACAGGCGACGTCGAGGCCGGTCGTCGTGCCCGCACTCAGGAAATCCGCTACGAGCCGATCGACACAGGGCGCGCCGATCTGGCCATGACCCATTCCTTCGAGGACCACCTGGAGCGAGTGCGGGAGCCCCTTCGCGGCGCGCGTGCCGTCGCGTGCCGGAGTGACCGGATCCGCGCCGCCGGAGAGCAGCAGCGTCGGCACGTTGCTCACGAGCGGCGCGTGCAGGTCGGGGTCGACCACGCCGCGTGGCCAGATGCGGCACAGCGCCGCAAGACCGTCGAGCTGCAGCGTGCCGATGAAAGTCGACGCGAGCGCGGCCCGGTCGATCTTCGCCGCACCGAACCACGGCGCGTCTTCGGCGCAGACGACGCTGTGGTGCATGCCATAGGCCATCTGGCCACTGAGCGCATCGGTCATCAGGAGAAACTGGCCCGCGAGCGGCACGAAGTTGCGGTGCATGTGCGCCTCGTAGAGCGCCAGCGGCAGGATCGCGGCCTGCTCGGCGCTGTACGTCGAGAGGCGCAGCACGGTGGCGAGATAGGTAGCGCCGAATTCGAGCGCCACGCGCTCGCCGGTGCGGGGCGCGGGCAGCAACACCGTAGCCGGGCCCGCGGCGAGTTGCGCGCGCAGCGCACGATACTGCACGGCCGGGTCCCCGAAAGCTTCGCGGCACTTCGGCTCGGCGGCGCAACGTTCGAGCACGCGCCGGAGGGCGTCCTCGGCATCGAGCGCGATGTCGGGGCCGAGGATCCGCTCGGGCGGCACGACCCCGTCGAGGATCGCGGCACGCACGTGGGCGCCGTAACGGCGCAGATAGTGCTGCGCGACGCGCGTGCCGTAGGAGACGCCGTAGAGATCGATGCGCTCGTAGCCGAGCGCGCGGCGCACCGTGTCGAGATCGCGGATCGCGAGGCTCGTCGTGTACAGCGCCGGATTCGCATGCCTCGATACTTCGGCGAGGCAGCGGCGGGTGAGCGCCGCGATCTCGTCCTCACCGGCAGCGAGCATGGCTTCATCATCGAAATCGCAGCGCAGTGCGTTCGAGCGGCCCGTGCCGCGCTGATCGACGAGGATGATGTCGCGCTCGCGGTTGACGCGCGCAAACGCAGGCGCGACGCCAGCGTAGAATTCGCTCGCGGCAGCGCCCGGACCCCCCGCGAGAATGAAGAGCGGATCTGCGGCTTTGCGCGCGCTGATCGCCGGCACGCGCGCGACGAAGAGCTCGATCCGCCGCGCTGCGGGCTGCGCGGGGTCCTCGGGCACCGCGATTCGCGTGCAATCGGCCGCGACGGTCGCGATACCGGCCGGGTGCACGAGCTGGCAGGGAGAGAAGTCGACGGCGCGCGCCACGCCGATCCCTGCGGCCGGCACGGCGATGAGCGCCAGCGCCACGACCCGCGCGATCGAGTGCTTCAAGCCGGATCGTGGGTGGCCGTCATCCGCGCAATATGCCGTACAATGGGGGCTTGGCATCAAGCCTTTGAAGTCTATGGAAATCTTCGACGTCATCGTGGTCGGTGGCGGCCACGCCGGCACCGAGGCCGCACTCGCCTCGGCCCGGATGGGCCGGCGCACGCTCCTCCTTACGCAGGCCATCGAGACGCTCGGGGCGATGAGCTGCAATCCTGCGATCGGCGGCATCGGCAAGGGCCACCTCGTGCGCGAGATCGACGCCCTCGGCGGCGCGATGGCGCGCGCGATCGATCGCGCGGGCATCCAGTTCCGCACGCTGAACGCGAGCAAGGGTCCCGCGGTGCGCGCCACGCGCGCGCAGGCCGATCGCGCGCTGTATCGGCGCGAGATTCGCTCGATGCTCGAGGGCGAGCCGAATCTCGCGATATTCCAGCAGGAAGTGGCCGATCTTGTGGTCGAGGGTGGCCGCGTACACGGCGTCGTCACCGTGACCGGCATCGTGGTCCGGGCGCGCGCGGTCGTACTCACCGTCGGCACGTTCCTCGGGGGGCGCATCCATGTCGGGCTCGACAACTACCAGGGCGGGCGCGCGGGCGATCCGCCATCGAACCGCCTCGCCGCGCGATTGCGCGAGCTGCCGTTTCGCGTCGGGCGCCTGAAGACCGGCACGCCGCCGCGCATCGACGGGCGCTCGATCGATTTCTCGCGCCTGCCGCAGCAGTGGAGCGATGATCCAGCGCCGGTGTTCTCGTTCCTCGGCCGCGTGATCGACCACCCCGTGCAGCGCCCCTGCCATATTACGGCCACCAACGGGCGCACTCACGACATCATCCGCGCCGCGACCGACCGCTCGCCGATGTTCACCGGCGTGATCGAAGGCGTGGGGCCGCGCTACTGCCCGTCGGTCGAAGACAAGATTTTCCGCTTTGCGGGCAAGGCTTCGCACCAGATCTTCCTCGAGCCGGAAGGGCTCGACACGCACGAGGTCTATCCGAACGGCATTTCGACGAGCCTGCCGTTCGATGCGCAGGTCGAGTTCGTGCACACGATACCCGGGCTCGAGCGCGCACACCTCACACGCCCGGGCTATGCGATCGAATACGACTACTTCGATCCGCGCGGTCTCGCGGCGAGCCTCGAAACGAAGCTGCTTGCGGGCCTGTATTTCGCGGGGCAGGTGAATGGCACGACCGGTTATGAGGAAGCGGCGGCGCAGGGCCTCGTCGCGGGCATCAACGCCGCGCGCGCGGCCCAGGGCGATCCGCCGTGGCTGCCAAAGCGCGGCGAGGCGTACCTCGGCGTGCTGATCGACGATCTCGTCACCCGCGGCGTGACGGAGCCCTATCGCATGTTCACGAGCCGCGCCGAGCACCGGTTGCTGCTGCGCGAGGACAACGCCGACCTGCGCCTGACGCCACTCGGCCGCGATTTCGGCCTCGTCGACGACACGCGCTGGGCGTTTTTCGAGGCGAAGCGCGCGGCGGCCGACACCGAAGTCGCGCGCCTCGAGCGCACCCGCGTGCGCGGGTTGACCGCCATGGAGCTGCTGCGCCGGCCCGAAGTGAGCTACGAGGGGCTGCTTGATCTCGTCGGCGCTGCCGAGGGCCCCGACGCCGCATTGCTTGCCGGCGACGAGCGTCTTGCGCGCGAAGTGGCGACCCAGGTGACGGTGCGCGCGAAGTACGCGGGCTACATCGAACGTCAGAGCGCCGAGATCGAGCGGCAGCGCGACAGCGAGGCGCTGCACCTGCCGGCCGATCTCGACTATCTCGCCATCGGGGGTCTCTCGAACGAGGCGCGTCAGCGGCTCGCGGAAGCGCGCCCCGACACGCTCGGGCAGGCCGCGCGCATTCCAGGCATCACCCCTGCGGCCATTTCGATCCTGATGATTCACCTGAAGCGCCGTGGGCGCGCCGCGTAGCGCGCCGTTCGCGGTGGTGCCGCGCCGCGCGCTGCTTGCCGCGGCCGGTCTGGTCGCGACACTCATCATCGGTACGGTTGCCGGTTGCGCGCGCGAGCCCGCGCCGACGGCCGCGAAAATACTCCTGCGAGGCAACGGTCCCGAGCCTGATTCGCTCGATCCGCAGAAGGCGCGCTCCGTCGAAGCGCATGTCGTGTTGCGCGACTTGTACGAGTGCCTGACCTCGCTCGCGAAGGACGCGAGCACGACTCCCGGGGTAGCGAAAACCTGGGACGTGAGCTCCGACGGGCGGATCTACACGTTTCATCTGCGCGACAATGCGCGGTGGTCAAACGGTGATCGTGTCACAGGTGAAGACTTCGTCTTTGCCCTGCGCCGTTTGGTCGACCCGGCCACGGCATCGCAGTACGCGCAGTTGATCGACGTCGTCGAGAACGCACCCCAAATCGTCGCCGGCCGTGCAGCGCCGGCCACGCTCGGCGTCAGCGCGCCCGATGCGGCGACCGTGATCGTGCGCCTCGCGGCACCCGCGCCGTACCTGCCGGGCCTGCTGTCGTTCCCTTCCACCTGTCCCGTGCATCGCCCTACCCTCGCCAGAGAGGGCACGCGCTTCTCCAGGCCTGGCGTCATGGTCTCGAACGGCGCCTTTGTGCTCGCCGACTGGCTGCCCGGTTCGGCCATCTCGGTGGTGCGCAACCGCAAGTACTGGAACGATGCCGCGACCCGGCTCGACGGCGTGAAGTACCTGCAGATCCCGGACGAGAGCGCCGAGTTCACGCGCTACCGCGCCGGCGACCTGCACGTGACGGCCGTCGTGCCGCGCGGTCAGTACGACATCGTGCAGCGCGACTACGCTGCAGAGCTGCACGTCTCGCCGCAGCTCAGCACCTACTACTACGGTTTTGCGCTTGATCGCGCGCCTTTCAAGGGCGCGCCGGGTCTGCGCCGTGCGCTCTCGCTCGTGATCGACCGCGAGCAGCTCGCGCAGGTCGTGCTGCGGGTGGGCGAGCTGCCAGCCTACGGCTGGGTTCCGCCGGGCGTGCACGACTACACCTCGCAAAGCTTCGACTACGCGGGGCGCCCTCTTCCCGAGCGCCTCGTCGAAGCGCGGCGCCTCTACGCAGCGGCGGGCTACAGCGCGGCAAAGCCGCTGCGTTTCGAGCTGCGCTACAACAGCGGCGAAGTGCACGGCCGTCTCGCAGTGGCGATCGCGGCGATGTGGAAGGAGGCGCTCGGCGTCGAAGCGCAGCTGACGGCCGTCGAGTTCCGCTCGCTGATGGCGGACATCGATGCGCGCAATGTCGAGATGTTCCGCTTGAGCTGGAGCGGCGACTACAACGACGCCTATACGTTTCTCCAGTACCTCAAGAGCGGCTTCGGGATCAACCTGCCGCGCTATTCGAACCCGGCGTACGACGCACTGCTTGGCCGCGCCTCGTCGACCGCCGACACGAACGCACGCCGCGCGCTGCTCGAAGAGGGCGAACGCGTGATGCTCGCCGATACGCCGCTCCTGCCGCTCTACTTCTACGTCAACAAGCACCTCGTCAGCCCGAAGGTCGCGGGCTGGTACGACAACGTGCTCAATGTCGTGTACAGCAAGGACCTCGCGCTGCGACCGTAGACGCGGCGTCAGAGCCCGCGGTCTCTACTGGCTGTCAGCCGCTCGCCCCTGGGTTCCACGCGCACGTCCGTACGCACGGAATTCGCGATGAAGCACTTCTCGTGCGCTTCGTGGTGCATCGCTGCGATGTCGTCGGCGGCAGGCCGTTGCTCGCCGCCGAACTGCACCGCGGGGCGCAGCGTCACGCGAGTCATCGCCATCCGGCCCGCCGCGTCCTTGCCGAGGACACCGCCCGCCTCGTCGGCATAGCGGTCGACGACGAAACCACGTGCCGCGGCGATCGAGAGGAACCACAGCATGTGGCAGCTCGACAGGCTCGCGACGAAGGCTTCCTCCGGATCGACCGCCGCCTCGACCGAGTGCGGCAACGGCACGACGTGTGGCGATGACGACCCGGGCACCTCGACGCCGCCATCGAACCGCCACACGTGCCCGCGGCTGTAGCGGTTGTCGACGAACGCTGCTCCGCCCCGCTCCCAAGCCACGTGCACGACATACTCAGCCAAACGGTCTTCTCTTCTCTGGTGCCTGGCCCTTAGCCTGTCTTTCCCCGTTCCGCGATCCACCGCTCGATGTGCGCCGACAACACGTCCAGCGGAACGGGCCCGGTCGCGAGCACGGCATCATGGAAGCTGCGAAGGTCGAACTGCTCGCCGAGAGTGGCCTGCGCCTCGCGACGCAGTTCGAGGATGCGCAGCTGTCCGATCTTGTACGCGAGCGCCTGCCCCGGCCATGCGATATAGCGATCGATTTCGTTGACGATGTCGGCTTCGGACTTCGCGGCATTTGCCTTGAAGTAGTCGATCGCCTGTTGGCGGGTCCACTGCTTCGCGTGAATGCCGGTATCGACGACGAGGCGCACGGCGCGCCACATGTCGTAGGTGAGCTGGCCGAATTTCGCGTACGGGTCGTCATACAGGCCCATCTGCTCGCCCAGGCGCTCGCTGTAGAGCGCCCAGCCCTCCACGTACGCCGTGAAATCGGCATTGCGCCGAAAGAGCGGCAGGCTCCTGTCTTCCATCGCGAGTGCGATCTGCAGGTGATGGCCCGGCACCGCTTCGTGCACCGTGAGCACCGGCATTTCGTATTTCGGCCGCACTTCGGGTCGATACAGGTTCACGTAGTAGTAGCCGGCGCGGCTGCCGTCGAGCGCCGGGCCCTGGTAGTAGGCGGTCGTCGTGTCGGGCGCGCTCGTCATCGGGATCGGCCGCACGCCGTATGGGGTGCGCGGGAGCTTGCCGAAGAACTTCACGAGTTCGGGGTCGATGCGCTTCGCCATCGCGGCATACGCCTCGAAGAGCTCGTCGCCCGTTTTGTAGTAGAACTGCGGGTCGGTGCGCAGGAACGTGAGGAATTCCCCGAAGCTGCCCTGGAAGCCGACCTGCTTGATGACCGTGTCCATCTCGGCGCGGATGCGCGCCACCTCGCGCACGCCAATCGCGTGGATCTCCTCGGGCGTGAGGTTGGTCGTCGTGTGAAAGGCGGTGCGGTTGGCGTAGAAGGCGAGGCCATCGGGCGTGTCCCAGATGCCGTCCGTGGTGCGGCTCGCCGGCAGGTATTTCTCGCGGAAAAAGCTGTCGAGGCGCTTGAACGCCGGGATGACCTGTTCGTCGATCGCGCGGCCGGCTGCACCGATCAGCCGTGCCCGGTCCTCCGCGCCGATGCTGTCGGGGAAGCGCTTGAAGGGCTCGAAGAACGGGCTGTCCTCGGCGCTGTCCGGAATCTGCTTCGCGAGCTGCGCGGGAATGCGCTCCATGATCGAACGCGGCTGCGTACGCTTCTCGCGGATGGCCGTCTGCAGGAGCGCAATGTTCTGGTCGATGTAGGTGCCCATCTTCCCGAGACGCGCGATCCAGGCCTCATAGTCGCCGACGGTCGCGAAAGGCAGCAATTCCGCGAGTTCGCTCGAGGTCTGCACGCCGTCGCGGGGCCGGATCGCCTCGTAGAGCCAGGGCTTGAACGGCCGCGCATCGAGGCGGCGCTGGAAGTCCTGCGCGAAGAGGTCGTCATTGAGCTGGTCGGCTTTCGACAGGCCCGCGCGCGGAATGGCTCTCAGCTGCGCGAGCGTGGCTGCATAGCGCGCGTAACGCGCCTCGAAGGCCGCAGGCGACAGGTCGGGCCAGTTCGCCGCGTAGCGGTGGTCACCCAGGTAGTCGGCATTAATCGGATTGTCGCGGAGGTCCGCTTCCCAGGCCGAATCGAACAGCGCCTGCAGGCGGGTGTCGGCCGCTTGCGAGGCGGGCGGGGCCGCGATCAGGCTCGCGGCGAGCAGCGTGATGACGGGGCGCATCCGGGGATTGTGGCCGAAATCGCAGCGGTGGTGCCGGGTTTTCGGTTATTCGGTTATTGCGCCCAGAGCGCGCAATAACCGAATAACCGAAAACCCGGCACCAATGCCCCAATGCCTGCTACTCGATGCGCAGCTGCCCCATGCTCGGGCGAAACCGCAAGCGGCAGGGGCGCCCATGCTCGATTTCGCGCGAGACGATGCGGATTCCGGCGTCGTTCAGGTACTCGCCGATCAACGCGAGCACCGCGTCCGCCGTCAGGCGCGCCGTCTCGCCGGGCTCGACGCTTGCGGCGATCTTGCCCTGTATGTCGACGCCCCGTTCCATCGCGCCGCGAAACCGCTCGACGCAGCGGTCGAGCAGCAGCAGGTCCGATGCGAGCGTGCGGTCGGTGGCCTCCATCTGGCTGGAGCCGCGAGCTATGAAGCGAAGGTGCAGCAGGGCACCCTGCTCTTCGACTGCGTCGTAGAAGCATACTGCGAGCGACGCGTCGAGCACGGCGGTGAGCAGCACGTCGTCCTCCGTGACCTCGAAGTGGTCTGGCGGGACGTCGATGGCGCGGGGATCGGGGTGCAACACGGCGCAATGGTGCGGGTTTTGCCCCTGCCGGACCTTGAACTGCATCACGGCCGCCACATGGCTAGAATGGGGCTGCGGCGGGCTGCCGCCATTTCGCGACACAGAGAGGGGCTTCCATGTTCGATATCGGGGTATTACCGGTCATTCTGCTGATCGCAATCATCGTCATCGCCTCGAAGGCCTGGCTCACGGTGCCGCAGGGCTACGAGTACACACTCGAGCGTTTCGGCCGCTTCAAGACCTCGATGGGGCCGGGCTTTCACTTCATCGTGCCCTTCGTCGAGGCCGTCGGCCGCAAGATCAACATGATGGAGCAGGTGCTCGATGTGCCGCGACAGGAGGTGATCACCAAGGACAACGCAATGGTGAGCATCGACGCCGTCGTGTTCTTCCAGGTGCTCGACGCCCCCAAGGCTGCCTATGAGGTCGACAACCTGCGCCTCGCGATCATCAACCTCACGATGACCAACATCCGTACCGTTGTCGGTTCGATGGACCTCGACGAGACGCTCTCGAAGCGCGACGAGATCAACCATCGCCTGCTGAAGGTCGTCGACGATGCGACGACGCCGTGGGGCATCAAGGTGACCCGCATCGAGATCAAGGACATCCAGCCGCCCGCCGACCTCGTCGAGTCGATGGCGCGACAGATGAAAGCCGAGCGCGACAAGCGCGCCAACATTCTCGACGCCGAAGGCTTCCGGCAGGCGGCGATCCTCAAGGCCGAGGGCGAGAAACAGTCCGTCGTGCTCGCCGCCGAAGGCAACAAGGAGGCGGCGTTTCGCGAGGCTGAGGCGCGCGAACGACTCGCGCAGGCCGAGGCGCGCGCGACCGCGATGGTGTCGGAAGCGATCGCAAAGGGCGACGTGCAGGCGATCAACTACTTCGTTGCGCAAAAATATGTCGAGGCACTGAAAGATTTCGCGACCTCGCCTAACCAGAAGGTGATGTTTCTGCCGCTGGAGGCGAGCGCACTGCTCGGCAGCCTCGGTGGTATCGCGGAGATCGCGAAGGAAGCCATGTCGAAGCAGGGCGAAGGCGCCGCGCCCCGCACGCGAGGATCGCCGTGAGGGAGTTCCTGATGCAGCTCGAGTGGTGGCACTGGTGGATTGCGGCCGCTGTGCTCGCCGCCCTGGAGACCTTCATGCCGGGCGCCGTCGCGATCTGGTTCGCGGTCTCCGCCGCCGTCGTGGGTGCGCTGGTGCTCGTCATTCCGGTGCCGTGGCAGTTGCAGCTCGTGCTGTTCGGCGCCCTTGGGGTCGCTGCAATCGTCGCGTTTCGCAGCTACGCAAAGCGCAATCCGGACGAGTCGACGCAGCCGGGCCTGAACCAGCGCGGCGCGCACTACATCGGCCAGGAATTCACGCTTGTCGAGCCGATCCAGCAGGGGTTTGGCAAGGTGCGCGTGGGAGATACGGTGTGGAAGGTTGCCGGGCCCACGTTGCCCACCGGCGCGCGCGTGCGCGTGACCGGCGTTGACGGCGCGGTGCTCACGGTGATCGCGAGCGAACAGAACACGTAGCACAGAGGAGAGGCTCGTCATGCTGGTGCGTCACGTACTCGATCGAAAAGGCCATGAGACCCACGCCATTGGCCCCGAAGCCACCGTCCTCGAAGCGTTGCGGCGCATGGCCGAACATGAAATCGGCGCGCTGCTCGTGATGCAGGGTGACAGAGTGCTCGGCGTGATATCCGAGCGCGACTACGCGCGCAAGGTCGCGCTGCTCGGGCGCGCTTCGCGAGACACGCTGATCTCGCAGATCATGACCGCGCCGGCCGTCACCGTCTCGCCCGACGACACAGTCGATGCCTGCATGCACCTGGTGACCGACCGGCACATTCGCCACCTGCCAGTCCTCGAGAAGGGGCGGGTGGTCGGCGTGTTGTCGATCGGGGACCTCGTGAAGGCGATCCTCGGCCAGCAGCGGGAAACGATCGAGCAGCTCGAGGCGTATATAAGAAGCTGAGGGCAAGAGGCGAATGCGCCTGCGGCTGACGTCAATCCTGTGTTTCGCCCTGCTCGTTGCGCCGCTTGCGGCGCAGGCGGGGCCGAAGTGCGGGGAGCCGTGGTCGTGTGACGGCGTTGCGCGGATCGTCGCGATCGGTGATGTCCACGGTGCGCTCGCCGAGTACGAGTCAATCCTGCGCGCGACGGGTCTCATCGACGCTGCAGGGCACTGGGCGGGCGGGGAGAGCTTCCTCGTCAGTACCGGCGACCTGATCGATCGTGGACCCGAGTCGCTCGCGGTGATCGCGCTACTGCGGCGGCTCGAGACCGAGGCGCCGGTGGCGGGCGGGCGCGTGCTCGTCACCCTCGGCAACCACGAGTTGATGAACCTCAGCGGCGATCTGCGCTATGTCGTCGCCCCCGACTACGCCGCGCTTGCCGCGAAGGAGGACGCAGCGACACGCGACGCGGCCTTTCTCGCGCTGCGCTCACACGGGGAGTTTGCGGGGCTTGCCGAGGGCGCGGCGCGCGCCGCATTCGACAAGAGGTTTCCGCGCGGCTGGTTTGCCCGCCAGCAGGAGTTCAGCGCCTCTGGAGAGGCAGGACGGTGGCTCCTCGCCCGGCCGCTGATGGTGCGCGTGAACGGCGTGCTGTTCACCCACGGCGGTCTGCCGCCTGGTCTTGCGACCGGGACGCTCGCGGCGATCAATACCACCTCGCTCCACCAGGACCTCGTCGACTACACGTCCGCCTGGCACGCGCTGCTTGCCGCGGGGCTCCTCGATGCCGATACCGATGACGATGCGCGGGTGGCGCTCGCGGCGCAGCGGCTCGTCGCCTACACAGGCGCCGATCGCGATCGCCTCACCGCACTGGTCGCGACCCTGCAGCGGACCGAGGCGTCGCCCGTGCAGAGCGTCGCGGGTCCGCTCTGGTATCGGGGCACGGCGATGTGCAACAGTGCGTTCGAGACCGACACGGTGTCGACCGTACTCGGGCAGTTCTCGGGCACGAGCGTCGTCATCGGGCACACGATCACGGCAACGAAACGCGTCACGATCCGCATGGACGGCCGCGTCACGATGATCGACACCGGCATGCTGCCCGAGTATCACGGGCAGCCTTCGGCGCTCGTCATCGAGGGCGATGCACGCAGCGTCATCTATGCCCGAAAGCCCGACGAGCGCGCGACACCCGAGCCCGAGGCGCGTCGTGTCGGCGATCGCCCGGGCGGCCTCACCGACGATCAGCTCGAAGAGTTCCTGCACGCGGCCGATGTCGTCGCGAAGGAGGCGCCGCCACTTGTACGCGAGGGCACGCAGCTCCTGACGCTGCAACGGAGCGACGTGAAGCTCCGCGCGCTTTTCATCACGGCGCCGCTCGCCGGGCGCTGGCAGAACGAAGTGGCCGCCTATCGTCTCGATCGCCTGCTCGGCATCGACATGGTGCCGGTGACCGTCGCGCGCACGATCGACGGCACGCCGGGCGCGCTGCAGTTCTGGATCGAGAAGACTGTGAGCGCTGCCGTCACGGAGCGCGAGCAACTGCGCCTGCCGCGGTGGTGCAGTCTCGAGTCGCAGTACCAGCTGATGCGCGCATTCGACGCGCTCATGGGCAATCCTGCGCGCAGATCGGACAACGTGATGCTTGGCCGCGAGGACGGCCTCGCGCGTCTGATCGATCACGCGGCGTCATTCACCGCCTCCCGCCGCCTCGACGCGCGCGTCGCGAGACCCTCCGTGGGTGCGGAGCTCGCGCGGCGCCTGCGCACGCTCGATGCGGGGAAACTTGCCGCGGCGTTCGGGCCCCTGCTCGACCGGGCACAGCTGAAGGCGATCCTCGCGCGGCGCGATGCGCTGCTCGGCAACCGCTGACGGGCGCTCAGAAGGCCTTCACCAGGATCGCGATCGTGAGTGCGACGTGAATCCCGGCGAAGAGCCAGGGCACGAGCAGCTCCACCTTCGTCGTCTGCAGGTACTCGCGCCGCGAGCTCGCGCCGTCGAGCGCCTTCCACTCGGCCGCAAACGGTGCGAACGGCAGGTGGCGTTCCATCGCGAGAATCACCCGGAATTTCCCGGCATTGAGCTGCCGATACGACAGCACCATCATCCACCACGCGACGCACATCAGCACCGCGGCGGTCGCGGGCGCGACCACCAGCGTACGCGACTGGATCAGGCCTTCCTTGAGCGCGATCGCCAGGGCGCCGACTACAGCCGTGTTCATGCCGACGAAGAACGAGTTGGCGAGCATGCGCCGGTTGCTGACCCGGTCGGCCATCTCGACGTACAGCTCGTATTCACGCAGCGCGTGCAGGCGGAAATCTGCGCCGTAGTCCTTCTGCGCGATCGGCAGCAGCACTTTCTCGACGTCTTCATCCGAGCCCGGCATGGGTTCTCCTAGTGAGAGGGCAGGTGGCGCAGTTTGCGGTCGCGGTTGAGCAGCACCCAGGTGGCCTGCTCCGAGAGGGCAGCGCGGCCGAGCGAGTACAGCACCGAGCGCCGATGGTCGTCGCTCGCATCGCCCTGCAACTGCGTGCGTGCCTCATCGAACAACCGGTACATGTACGCGTATTGGCGCGCGAGCTCCTTGGCTGCGGTCTTCTGCAGCCAGGCCTCGAGGATGCCCGCGACAAGGGGCAGCAAGCCCATCGTCACGACGAGCGGCGTCTTCACGTAGGCCACGTGCAGCACGGGGATGAAGCACAGGGCGGCGGCGGCTGCGAGCCCGAGCACCAGCGTCGTCGCCCCCGTGCGCTCGGTCAGCGTGATCATGCGGTGGCGGCGCTCGCCCGCGCGCCAGAAGTACGCGAGCTGACCGGCGCCGAGATCCCTGACCGGATCGAGTGAGCCCACCCAGGCCTCGAGCGCGTGCTCGATGCCACCCAGAATGCCGTCACGACCCGCATCGTGCATCTCGAAGTCGACGGCCCGCATTCCGTTGCGGATCCAGTCGAGTTCCGGGTCCTGGCGGCGCAGAAAGCTCTCGTCGCCGGTATGCAACCGGCCCTCGTCGCGTACGCCTGCGACACGGAGATAAAACTGCACGCGTAGCCCCTCGCAGAGCGCGCGGTACTCGAGATGGTCGCGATGCCAGCCGCGCCGCTCCGCGTAACGGCTGAGCGCGATGGTAGCGAGCGCGGCGCCGAAGAACACATAGATGAGTCCCCACATCGCCGGAATCTTGGAATACAGCACGAACGCGCAACCCATCACCGCGCCGATGCCGTAGGTCCACGCCGTGATCCGCATCAGGCGGTGGCGGAAGAGCGTCGCGAGATGGTCGGATACCGCGATGAGGCGCGCGCAACGGTTCACGGCGTGGGGCGCACCGACGAGCGGCGTCGGAGCGATGATCCTGTTTGCCAGCAACCCGCGGGACGCAACACGATTGAACTCCTCGGTGCGGTCAAGGACACGCCGGCTTTGATCGGGCATCGTGTCCTGCAGCGCCGAACGCCCGCCCGCATACTCGTGCAGATAGCCCGTCGTAAGCGGTTGATGACCGTTCGTCGGCTCGCCGTTCACGCGTGCCCGCGATACCAGGATGTGGTAGACGAGCGAGTTGTCGGCTTCGCCGAGTGCAATGTCGCGCAGCTCCTGTGTCGCCGGCCGCGCACCGCCGCGCGAGGCGAAGCGATAGTCGACTACCGCGGCGGTGCCGCCGGGGCCTGCCGCCGGCTTGCCGTCCCACAACGCGAGCAGGATGAAGCTGTAACGCGCCAGAAAATCTCCGGCGAGCGCATATAACGCATCGCGATCATGGGGGGACTCCACGGTCGCGAGATCCACGACTCGCGCGACAGCGCGCAACGCATCGAAGCGGGCCTGGGCCGCCTCGCCCGAAAACTGTGCACGATAGTCGGCGAGCGGCAGCGGTAGCAGGAACACGAGTTCGAGGCCGAGCGCGTGGGCCTCCTCCGCCACGAGGAGATCGGCGCCCTCGGCGAGCTGCGAGGCGACAATCAGCGGCGTGTTCGGCCAACGGGCGCGCAGGCCGGACAGATACTCGCGCACCCGTTCGCGTATCGCGGGTGCCTCGTCCTCGACGAGATCGCGGTGACCGGTGACGCCGATGACGAGCGGAATGGCGGCGGGCAGGTCCATGCGGGTCTCGTATCTCCGGTGTCAGCGTGGCAGGCGGGCGAGCCGCTCCTCGAGATCGCGCGTGTAGTATCGCCCGGCGCCGAAGCGTTTGCGCACAACCGGTAGCGCATCGGTCAGGAGTTTGCGCGCTTGCGGATATTTCTTCTCCGCCGCATAGCTGGTTGCGAGCACCGCATCCTGCAGCGCGTAACGCCAGGCCTCGTCGGGCATCGTGTCGTGCGGGTACTGCTTTGCCAACAGGGCGCGGGCGCGTGTCAGAAGTTTTTCCGCCTGCGCGGCTCGACCTGTTCTTGCGTATACGTCGGCCAGGTTGGTCAGCACCTGATCCGTCAGCCAGAAGCTGCGTACTTCGCAGATCTTCAGTGCCTCATCGAGCTTCGTTTCGGCGCTCCCGTAGTCATGCCGTGCAATGTCGATCATCGCGAGGCTGTTGAGCGGAATGGCCAGGTCATGATCCGCAGGCCGTGTCCGCCGCCAGAGATCCAGCGCCTTTTCCAGGTAGGGCTTGGCGTCCGCAGGCTTGCCTGCAATCAAGAGGCTGCGACCGATGTTGTTGGCGACGGTGCCCACTTCCGGATGATCCCTGCCCGCCCATCTCTCGGAAATTGTGAGGCTTTCTTGCCAGTAAGCCGCCGCATCATCATATCGCCCGATCTGATAGTAGAGAGCGCCCAGGTCGTTGTCCGCATCACCGACCTTCCAATGCGCTGGCCCCAGTTCAAGCCTTCTGATCCGCAGGGCTTGCAGCATCAGCCGTTCGGCTTCCTCGTATCGCCCTGAAAAGTAGAGCGTGCGTCCGAGCCCCTGGAGGGTTTGCGCAGTCTCGACGCTCCCGACACCGAACACGCGCTGGTCGATCATCAAGGCCTCGCGATAGTTCTTCTCTGCTTCCCCGTCCGAACCCAGTTCGGTCAGCGCGTTCGCGAGGCCATTCAGGTTGTCAGCGACCAACGAATCACCCGCGGGGGCCAGTCTGCGTGAGGCGGACAGCGCGGCCCGGTAGAGCTTCTCGGCCTGCTCATACTTCCCGGCCAGGAACGTGGCCGCAGCGAGGGCGCTGAGGGATTCGGTCGTCGAGCGGGCAGAATCGCCTGTCAGCTTGCGACGCGTCTCGACAGCATCCATCAGGAGGATTCTCGCCGGCTCCGGCAACCCGAGCCCGACATAGGCGCGCCCCATCGCAGTCATGAGGCTCGAACGCACGGCCGGGCGGTCGCGCAGCTGCCGCCGCACGTCCTCGGCTCCGCGATCCAGCATTTCGCGAACAGTGAACTCGTTGGCGCGCGCCTTCGTCGGATCTGCGAGCGTGAACAGCGAAACCATGAAGTTCATGGTCTCCTGCGTGGTAGATGCTTCCGTTTCGGCCCGTTGACGCTGCGAAGTGGCGATTACTGCCGCGGCACTTGCCGCGAGGGCAAGTACACCGAGACCGGTGACGGCCGCTACGCGAAGTCGTCGCGCGCGCAGCGCGCGCGCGCGCGACGCGTCAATCAACGCCCGCTCGGCGACGCCGAGTTCGACGCCAGCCTCAATCACCGCCAGTGCCTCATCCAGCGGACGACCGCTTGCGAGCAGCAGGTCAGGCCGCCGCCCCTCCTGTTCCCAGCGATCGGCGGACGCGGCGAGCCGGCCATGTGCCCGTAACATGTCGCGATTGGCCTCGAGCCACTCGTGCACGCGTGGCCAGTGCCGCAGCAATGCCTCATGGGCTATTCCCACAACGGGCTTGCCGTCTGCGCCCAGCTCGGAAACGCACAGACGCGCCTCGACCAGCGCCTGCACCAGGTTCCGTTCGGGACCGGGATTGAACTCGTCCGCCGGCGCACTGCGCCTGGCAAAGGTGTGACCGCCAGCGGTCGTTGCTGCGATCAGCCTTCGCAGTACAGCCGGCAAACTGGTGCGCGTCGACTCGGAAAGTTCGCTGAAGGCCGCTTCCGCGCGCTGCGCAAGGGCGCCTTCGACGCCGCCGATCTCGCGCAGGGCAGCAAACGTCAACGTGCCGTCGGAGGCGCGCCGCTCGTAGAGTTCATCCAGCGCGAACTCGAGCAGCGGCAGGGCCTCGGGGCTGCGGACTGCCTCGTCGCGCAGCACTTCATCGAGCGTCTCTCCGCCCTCGACCCGTGCCTCGAAACGCAAGCCCGCCGCCGCTGCAGGCAGCCGGATGATCTGGCCGATTTCGGCCGCCGTCGGCGCACGCAGGTCGTATTGGCCGCTATCGGACTTGAGCGCAACGAGATCACGGTGTTCGACGCAACGCGGATAGAAGTCGCTGCGCAGGGTCGCCACGATCCAGATGGCGCGCGTGGAGGCGATCCGTGCGAGCAGCGCGAAGAAGCGTTCCCGCTCGCCGTGATCGATGCGCTCGTCGGAAAACACTTCCTCGAGCTGATCGATGACGAGGGCGATCCTCCTGTCCGTCGCTGCCACGACCTCAAGCGAGGCGAGCAAGCCCCGCACATCCCGTGCCTGAAGCCCGGCGCCTGCGGCGATTGTATCGACGAGCAGCGCCTTGAGGTCGATGCGCCGGTCCCGTGGGCGCATTTCGATGCGATCCCAGCGCGCAACGCCCTCAATCACGCCAGGCTGCGTGAGGAGAGGTAACAGACCGGAGCGGACGACCGATGACTTGCCGCTGCCGCTCGCGCCAATGACCAGCAGGAACGGTTGGTTCGACGCGTCTTGCCGGCGTAGCGCCGCGATCATCTCGCCAATAGCCGCCGTACGCCCGAAAAACACGGGCGAGTGCTCGTAGCCGAACGCTTCGAGGCCGCGAAACGGGGATTCGTGGCGCCAGGTCACCACATCACTGCGCACTGCGCCGACCGCTTCCGGGTACGCGCGCGCAATGAGCTTGCGCAAATGGACCTCGATCAGCTCTTCGAATTGCGCGACGCTGGCGAAGGGATGAAAGGCCGCGCGCAGCGTGCCGTCCGTCTCATCGTGAAACCAGCGTCTCACGAAGGCATCGAGCGCCTGCTTCTGTTGCAGGCGATCGAGCGACTGCGCATCGTCATCGGCGTCGAGTAGAGGCGGCGCGGTCTTGCGGTAGACAAGCAGCGTCGGCCGGCCATTGCGTCGAAACCCCGCAAGTGCGTCCTCGAATTCGAACTCGGTACCGGAGGCGTACGAGCTGCCGTCGGGCTTGCGGAAACTTCCCGGCAAACGGGTGCCGAGTCGCGACCAGAGTACGCAGATCGCGGCATGTGCGTCAGCGGGATGCGGTAGCTGGTCCTGAAACGACGCCGAAGCCGCGAGCGGTTCGTGCTCCCAGAACACAGGATCAATGGCCACGCGCCCGACAAATTCGCTGCGCAGCCGTTCAATGACGCGGCGGGCGATCAGCCGCTCCTCGGCGACATCACCCGGTGACGAAAGGAATATCCGGAACGTGTCCACGGCCGGCCGACATTAATGAACGGCGGCGTTGCGAACAATGCCGCAACGGGCGAGTACGGTCGCGGGTCGTACTACGGCGCCGAAATCGGGCGGCACCGCTTGCGGCGCAGCACCGCTGCGAGGCCCGTGAGACCCGCCAACATCAGTGCCAGGGAACCTGGTTCCGGTACGTTGGTTGGCGGTGGAGGTGTGCCTCCACCTTGCAGCAGGCCGCCACGGAATCGATAAAAGTAGTCGCCATCTTCCAGGGCAGGATTGGTACTGCTGAAGATCGTCTGGCCGTCAACCACGAACGCGCGCTCGACCCCGGGAAAACCCGTGTCGCCTTCGATCCCGTAACGCACATCGAGGTCGAAGTTGCCGCCGCCGAGAAAGTAGATAAAGGTCTGCACCGAGTATGAAGGACCCACGGGGTTCCCAAACTCGTCATAGGAAGCTGCCAGATCGTTCCACCAGAGGCGCATCGTGGGAACGGCGGCATTGATGTCGTACGGAGCCGTGAAATCGGGCTGACCTTCAGCAGGTATGCCCACCGAGAAGCCCTCGAAGGAGGAGACCGAACCGCCCGTGGCTGCATTGGTCGTGTTGATGACGCTCAGGCCGTCGATTGGCAGCAGGGAGAACGACGGATCACCGGCTGTCCCGCAACTGCCCGATTGGGAGAACGAGAAGGAGAGATTGGCAAACATGCAGACGAAGCTGTAATCGGACCCTCCCACTCGCAACGCGGCATTCTGGTCGAATGCGAAGTTCACATCGGGGTTGGACGGGTCGCTCTGGTCCGGATCGTAAGAACCCGCAAGGCTGAACAGCATCGAGCGGTTCGCACCTGCGTCGACCGCCGCCTGGTCGTAGAGGATCCCTGTACTGAAGACCCAGCCCGAGCCTTCTCTCGCGAAGGCGGCGGGTTCGAAATCGACTGCGATGCGCTTGGCCATCGCCGGCAAGGGAAAAACCAGGGTCAACAAGGCTGCCGTGATGCCCGCGAAAATCCCTGAGGTGCTGTGAGACCGGATCATGGCCAATCCCCTCATTTGTTGACGCGCCGGGCATCGGGTGCCCCGGACGCTTCTCGTCCCTGTGAGACACAGATGCAGCAAGTTCAATGCCATCGCAACGAGTCTCCTTTGTGATCAATCAATTGACAGGCCCTGGATGCGACGAATGACCTCTCCTGGGACCGAAGTGTAAGATCCTTCGACGCGAGGTGGCCGAAGCGGGGAGCCACTCGGGGGATCCAATGAGCCACGAGACACCGGCACGAGTCCGCTGGATCACGGGCGTTGTGCTTCTAATGGGGCTCCTTGCTGCAGCGCACGCAAGCGACGGAACCTGCGCGCTCGATGCCCTGACCACGCCCGACCTCGTAATCGAGGACGCGAAACCCGTGCGCTTCGAAAAGGACATCACGCGCAAGGCGATGGCGCACACCGCGGCCGATCCGGCGGCTTTCAGGATCAAGGTGCGACGCGCCGGCGCGGGTGCAAGTTCCTTCAACAACGAGCCGCGCTACGAGCTCGCTGCCTACGAAATCTCGCGCCTGCTCTTCCCGGCGGACGAGCAGGTCGTTCCGGCCATCGCACTGCGCTCGGCGCCCCTCGCGCAGTTCAGGTTGATCGATCCAGCGGCCGTCGAGGCGTGGCGCGGCACGGCTGCCACGTTCTACATGGTGCAGTGCTGGCTCGACGGGGCGAAGCCGCACCCGCTCAAGATCGATGCAGCGCGTTTCGCGGCCGATTCCGCCTACGCGCGCACCATCAGCCGCCTCAACGTGGTCACCTACCTGATCGAGCACAAGGACTCGAACCGCGGCAACGTGATGCTCACCGGGGAAGGAGCCGCGGTGCGCGCGTGGGCGATCGACAACGGTGTCGCGTTCGACTCGGAGGAAAGCGACGTCGGCATCTTCTGGAAGGACCTGCACGTCGACGCTGTCGATCGCGCGCTGGCTGATCGCCTGCGCACGCTCACGCTCGATGAGCTGCGCGCGCGGCTTGCGGTGATCGTGCAGTACGAACTCGTCGGCGACACCTGGGAGCCGCGACCCCCGGGTGTGAACATCGACCCGCATCGCGGCGTGCGTCGCCGCGGCAGGCAGCTGCAGCTGGGACTTACAGGCATGGAGATCGGCGCCGTCGAGCGGCGGCGCGTGAAGCTCGTGCGCCGCATCGAGCAGGGCGCTCTCAGACTGTTGCCCGACGCATCGTGAACACGGCCGTGGCGGTCGCGCCATCCATATCGCAGGCGACGATCTCGATGCGCTCTTCGATCATGCCGCCGTGAGGTGCCGTACCGCTGAGACGCGCGACTGCCGCGTCGAATTCGAGCCAGTGTGGCAGCGGTGCACCGCTCGCCAGGCGCGCCTCGAAGACGAGCACGTCGCCGGGGTCGGGGTCGAAGAAGGTTTCCGCCGGCAGCCGGTGATCGATCGGCCGACCGGGGTATACCACGAGGTCATCCGGCTGACGCCGACGTGTCGGCGCGGTGTTGTGCGTCTCGGCGCGCGCGAGCGCGGTATAGCGGCGGCCAATCAGCACCGCGAGCAACAACCACACGACACAGAGTGCCGTGTTCAGCAGCGCAAAGCCGCGCGTACCGATGCCGAACCAGTTGAGGCCGACGAACACCACTCCCGCCTGCAGGATGTCGCCGAAGCGCCAGAAGAACGTGTCGATCGTCGTCTTGCCGTCGAACTTCCCGGCGGCACCCGTCGGCAGATAGAGCGTCTGCTGCGTCGTGTTCATCAGCGAATAGTTGGTCGAATTCTCGAGGATCTTCGCAACGTAGATCATGCCGAACACCGGCACGAACGCGATCGCGCCGTAGACGAACAGCGCAATGGCCGGCAGTACGAGCAGCGCCCCGCGCACACCCACTGCGCGATAGATGCGCGACACGAGCAGCGCCTGCACGATCACGCCGGCGAGCGTGACCCAAAGCTGAAATCGGGCGTAGAGGGAGCCGATGATCGCCTCGCGATCGGCGAGCGCGGCGGCGGCGCCCGCGAGCGACTCGGCGCGCGCCTTGATCAACGCCGCGAGCAGGTAGTCGCCGGTCGAACCGATACAATTGAGCAGTACGACAAACGCTGCGACCAGCAGCAGATAGCGGCTCCTGAAGACGACCTGGAAGCCGCCCAGCACCGAGCTGACGCGCTGAGGTTCTTCGCCCGCGTTGGCTTGCGGGCGCGAGGGCGTCGGGATTGCGTCGGCTTCAGGCCGGATCAGAGCGATGCTCGCCGTGAGCAGCGCGACTCCCAGCAGCAACAATGGGAAAGGCCCGAGCCGCACGATCAGCAGGTCGGTGAGCTGCGCGCCCGCGAGTGCGCCGAGCGTCGCGCCGAGCATGATCGCGGGAAAGAGCCGTTGGCCGGTCTTGGTGTTGAACTGGCTCGCGGCGAGCGCCCAGAACTGCGCGACCACCATCAGCCCGTACACGCTGACCCAGATGAAGAACACGATGCCGAACCACTTGCCTGCGCGAAACGGATACGCGAGCGCGAAAGCGAGAATATTTATTGCGAAGAACGCACTGACGGCTCGCACAAGGCCAGGCCCGTCAATCCGCCGTCGCACGGCGCTGTAGAGCGGTACGAGCAGCAGCAGCACCACGCCGTTCGCTGCCACTGCGTAGCTGCGCACTTCCGCGGCGGCGCCTGCGAGCAGGAAGGATTCGCGCAGCGCCTTCAGCACGTAGTACGAGGCCATGATCAGGAAGGCGTGAGACGCGAAGAGCGCAATGCATTCGCCCTCACCCGCGCGGACGCGGGTGAGCAGGCGCAGGGTCCGTTCAAAGGCGGACAGTTCCGGCGTCGCGGACAAGGGACCCCCCGATCCCGCCGACATCGAACGGCAGATCCTGCAGCCACGGTCCGAGCGACAGGATCCTGATTCCCGCTTTCTCCTGGGCGCGACCGAGATCGAGCACGAGCTGCAGGGACTGCCTGGGCTGCAGCTTCTTCGTGTAGTACTGGAGGCTCCCGCCGGGCTTGTCGTCGGACCTTTTGACCTCGATGAGCCAGTGCACCCGCCGGTCGCGGGTGACGACGAAATCCACTTCGCGCCGCTCCTTGTCGCGCAGATAGAAAAGGCCCCAGTTCTCGCCTGCGAAGTCCCTGCGAAACTGCGTTAACTTGAGCAGGCCGCAAGCGACGAGGTTTTCGAGCTGCGCCCCGCTACTGTCATCGTAGGCGGCGGCACAGTCGAAGAAATACACCCGGCGGTCTTTGCGAATACTGCGCGAAAGTCGACTCGAGTAAGGCGGCAGCAGGAAAACGATGTACAGTCTTTCCAGCAACTCGACCCATGACTTCGCCGTGGGAGGCGATATGCCGAGACTTTGGGCGAGATTGTCGTAGTTGACCGGCTTGCCCACGCGTTCGCGCAGCAGCTCCACGAGATCCGCGGCCCCACGCCACGAACTGATACGGGCGAGATCTCTCAGGTCCTCGCGCGTGACAATCTCCATTCGATCATTACGCAGCCGCGCGGCCTCCCCGGGGTTGAGAAGCGCTTCGGGAAACCCGCCGGTCTCGAGCAGGCGTCGCACTCGCCCCTCGAGCGCGAGTTCCGGCAGGAAACGCGCCGATTCCGCGACGTCGATCGGATGCAGCCGGTAAAAATAATGCCGGCCGGTCAAGGCATCCCCGGCCTTGCGCAAGGCATCGAGGCGGGCGCTGCCGGTGACCAGCACCGGCGGTTTGTTGTCAAACTCGTCGGCCACGCCCTTGAGCAGATTCTTCCATTTGGGCGCCTTGTGCAGTTCGTCGAGCACGACGAGCGAAGCGTCCTTGGGCCACGCGATCTCGCGAATGATCTTGCGATCGCCCGCAATATCCCAGTTGAAATACTGCCCGCGCGCATCCAGCAGGGATTTCGCGAGCGTGGTCTTGCCGCATTGCCGCGGCCCCGCGAGCAGCACCATCTTCTTCTGCAGGTCCCTTTGCAGAGCGTGGCCCAGATAGCGCATCTGACTATTCTAAATGCATATTCAGTTTAGTCAAGACTATTCTAAAGTCCGCTTTACTTTCGCCAGAAGGCCGGTGTGAACAGCACCAGTACGCTGAAAATCTCGAGGCGGCCGAGGAGCATCGCGGTCGTGAACACCCAGGTCTGGAAGTCCGTGAACTTCTGGTACTGGGTCGAGGGACCCGCCAGCTCGAGCCCCGGGCCGAGGTTGTTGATCGAGGCCACCACACCGCTGAAGGATGATACGAGGTCGAGACCGGAGAGCAGCAGCGTGAAGGTGAGCACCGCGATCGTCGCGAAATAGAGAAAGATGAAGGCGAGCACGGCGTACACGATACGCTCCGGTATCACGTGGCCGCCGATGCGGATCGGCACGAGCGCTCGCGGGTGCAGCAGCACCTTCATTTCGCGCACTGCGTGCCGCTCGAGCAGCAGTGTACGGAACATCTTGATGCCGCCCCCCGTCGAGCCGGTGCTGCAGACGATGCAGGAGAGAAACAGCATCCAGACCGGTGCGAATATCGGCCACTTCTCGTAGTCCTGGGTGACGAAGCCGGTTGTCGATGCGACCGAAACCACGCTGAACGCGACGTGGCGCAGCGTCGTCGCGAACTGCTGGTAGTGACCGCTTGCCCAGACAAGCAGGGTAATGCCAACGACACTGGTGCCGAGGACGATCAGGATCGCCTTCGCCTCGGTATCGCGCAGGTAGGGAGCAAATGAGAGCTTCTGCACCGCCATGAAATGGCGCGAGAAATTCATGCACGCAGTCAGCATGATCAGGATCAGCACGAACTCGACCGCCGCCGAGTTGTAGTAGCCGATGCCGGAGTCGTGCGTCGAGAAGCCGCCGAGTCCGATCGCCGAGAAGGCGTGACAGATCGCGTCGAGCCAGGTCATGCCGGCAGCGTGCAGCGCAATCGCGCCGGCCGCGGTGATCCCCGTGTACACGAGCCACAGCGCCTTGGCGGTCTGCGTGATGCGCGGCGTGAGCTTCTCGTCTTTCACCGGCCCCGGGCTCTCGGCCTTGTATACCTGCATGCCGCCGACGCCAAGCAGCGGCAGCACGGCCACCGCGAGCACGATGATGCCGAGGCCGCCGAACCAGTGCAGCGCACTCCGCCAGAGGTTCACCGAAGGAGGAAGGGCATCGAGCCCCGTCAACACCGTCGAGCCGGTGGTCGTGAGCCCCGACATCGCTTCGAAGTACGCGTCGGTGAAGGACAGGCCGGGAATCGCCATCATCAATGGCACGCTCGCTGCCGCCGACATCATCACCCAGACGAGCGTTACGAGCAGGAAGCCGTCGCGCGCCTTGAGTTCCCGTCGATAGCGGTGGAAGGCGAACGCGAGCGCCAGTCCCACGAGCACGTTGAGGCCGGCCGCAGCGGCAAAATCGCCGAGCATGCCGTCACCCGTCACGAGCGAGCACACCATCGGCAGCACGAACGTGATCGCGAAGAACGCCAGCATCAGCCCCAGGACATGCAGGACCGCGAACACAGCTCGCTACCGCGGCGTCGCCGTCATGAACAGCCGCTCCACCTGTTCGACGTGGCGGCGATCGGCGAGGAAGATGATCACGTGGTCGCCTTCCTCCACCACGGTGTTGTCCTGCGTCATGATCACCTTCTGGTCGCGGACGATGGCGCCGATGCGCGCCCCGTCGGGCAGCGCGATCTCGCCGACCGCGACGCCGACGACGCGTGAACGGCCGCCCTCGCTGTGCGCAATCGCCTCCATCGCCTCGGCCGCACCGTGCTTGAGGGAATGCACGCGCACAATGTCGCCGCGGCGCACGTGGGCAAGCAGTGAACCGATCGTGACGGACTGCGGGGAAATCGCCACGTCGATGCTGCCACTCTCCATCAGTTCGGCATAGGAGGGCTTGTTGATGAGGGCCATCACCTTCGCCGCACCGAGCCGCTTCGCTAGCATGGCCGAGAGGATGTTGGCCTCCTCGGAGTTCGTCAGCGCAGCAAACACATCGGCGCTGTCGATGTTCTCCTCGATCAGGAGCTCCTCGTCGGCAGCGTCACCGTGCAGCACGATCGCATGCTCGAGCACCTCGGAAATGTGGCGTGCGCGCTTCGGGTCGCGTTCGATGACTTTCACATGGTGGGTTTTCTCGAGCATGCGGGCGAGGCGAAATCCGATACTGCCGCCACCGGCGATCACGACCCGCTTCGCGGGGTTGTCTTCCTTGCGCAGCTCGCTCATGACACGCCGGACCTGATCGCGCTCGGCGAGGAAGAACACTTCGTCGTCTTCCTTGAGGACGAGCTCCGCCCCGGGCTCGAGGCTGCGGCCGTCGCGATACACCGCGACGACGCGCACCTCGACATCCGGCAGGTGATCACGCAGCATCCGGATCGGATGGCCGACGAGCGGTGCGCTGCCGCCGGCGCGAACGCCGACGAGGCGCAGGCGACCTGCGGCGAAGGTCAGCACCTGCAGCGCGCCCGGATAGCGGATCAGGCGCTCGACATACTCGGTGACGAGCTGCTCGGGGCTGATCCACACATCGACCGACAGCGCTTCATCGGAGAACAACCTGGGATTGCTGGTGTATTCGGCCGAACGGATGCGCGCAATCTTGGTCGGCGTGCGATAGAGCGTGTAGGCTACCTCACACGCGAGCATGTTCACTTCGTCGCTGTTCGTGAGCGCGATCAGCACTTCGGCGTCGGCGACGCCCGCCGCATCGAGCACCGTGGGATAGGATGCGTTGCCGGCGACGGTGCGGATGTCGAGCCGCCCCTGCAGGTCGCGGAGCACCTCCTGGTTCGTATCGACGACAGTGACGTCGTTCGCCTCTTCGCGCGAGAGGTGGTACGCGGCGGTTCGGCCCACCTGCCCGGCGCCGAGAATCACGATCTTCATTGCGTCACACGGCCTCGAGATTGGCGTACGCGAGCATGAGCCATTTCGTGCCCTGCCGTTCGAAGTTCACCTGCACCCGCGCCTGCGGGCCCTGCCCCTCGACGTTGAGCACGGTGCCCTCGCCGAATTTGCCGTGTCGCACGCGCGCCCCGAGCCGCATGCCCGGCGCCACGGGCTCGGCCGCGACGGCGCGGCGGCCCGCCTGCGAGTGCGTGTAGGCCGGCGCTGCCTGGGCGTCGCGTGCGTGCGAATGGCCGGCCGGTCGCGCGAACGGACGACCGAGCTGGATCCGCGGCCGCACCTCCTCGAGGAGGTCTTCGGGAATCTCGGTGATGAAGCGCGACGGCTGGCCGTAACTGTCGGTGCCATGCAGGCGGCGTTGCTCGGCGAAGCTGAGATAGAGCTGGCGCATTGCGCGGGTCATGCCGACATAGCAGAGCCGCCGCTCCTCCTCGAGCCCGTCGAGGTCATTGAGCGAGCGCTGGTGCGGAAAGAGGCCGTCCTCCATGCCGCAGAGGAACACGACCGGGAATTCGAGCCCCTTGGCCGTGTGCAATGTCATCATCTGCACGCAATCTTCCCACTCCTCCGCCTGGCCCTCGCCTGACTCGAGGGCAGCGTGCGCAAGGAAGGCGTCGAGCGGCGGCAGATCGCCTTCCGGCTCGAAGCCGCGCGCGGCGCTCACGAGCTCCTCGAGGTTCTCGACGCGCGCCTCGCCGCGGTCGGCCTTCTCCCTGCGGTGATGTTCGACGAGGCCGCTCGTGGCGAGCACGTGGTCGACCTGCTCGTGCAGCGGCAAGGGGGCAGCGTCCGCCGCCATGCGCTCGATCAGCTGCAGGAATCCGGCGAGCGCCGAGGTGGCGCGCGCCCCGAGCGCCCCTGCGGCGACCGCCGCACGCGCTGCCTGCCACAGGGAAGTACCCGCGGCGCGGGCGGATTGCCGCAGCTCGTCGATCGTCTTCGCGCCGATGCCGCGTGTTGGCAGGTTCACGACCCGTTCGAACGAGGCGTCGTCGTCGCGGTTCGAGAGGAGACGCAAATAGGCGAGTGCGTCCTTGATCTCGGCGCGCTCGAAGAATCGCAAGCCGCCGTAAACCTTGTACGGAATGCGCGCCGACAGGAACGCTTCCTCGAACACGCGGGACTGCGCATTCGAGCGGTAGAGGATCGCGATTTCGCGCCGCGCGCCGCCCCGCTGCACCCACTCGCGGATGCGATGCGACACGAAATCCGCCTCGTCGCGTTCGTTGAACGCTGCATACAGCCGCAGCGGCTCGCCGTGGCCGCCGCTCGTCCACAGGTTCTTGCCGAGGCGGCCGCTGTTGTGCTCGATAAGCGCGTTGGCGCCCTTCAGGATGTTGCCGGTCGAGCGGTAGTTCTGCTCGAGCTTGTGCAGCTGCGCCTGCGGCCAGTCGCGGCGGAACTGCTGCAGGTTCTCGACCCGCGCGCCGCGCCAGCGATATATCGATTGATCGTCGTCACCGACGATGAACGGCGCGCCCTCGCTGCCTGCGATCAGCTTCATCCACGCATACTGGATCGCATTCGTGTCCTGGAACTCGTCGACCAGCACGTGGTGGAAGCGGGCGCGATAATGGCGCAGTACTTCCGGCTGGTCGCGCAGCAGCTCGAAGGCGCGCAGCAGCAGTTCCGCGAAGTCGACCATACCGCCGCGCGCGCAGGCGTCCTCATAATCCTGGTAGAGCTTGATGAGCTGCCGCCGCGTGGGGTCGTTGCCATCCTTGAGCGCCTTTGGGCGCAGACCCTCGTCCTTCTGGTGATTGATGAACCACACGACCTCGCGCGGAACCCAGCGCGACTCGTCGAGCCCCTGGGACTTGAGGAGCTTCTTCACCATGCGCAGCTGATCTTCGGCGTCCTGGATCTGGAAGCCTTGTGGCAGTCCGGCCTCGCGCCAATGCAGGCGCAGCAGGCGGTGCGCGATGCCGTGGAAGGTGCCGATCCAGAGCGAGCCGCCCGGTACGCCAAGCAGGCCCTCGATGCGTGCGCGCATCTCGCCGGCGGCCTTGTTCGTGAAGGTCACGGCGAGGATGCTGTGGGGCGAGGCGCCTTCGGCCTGGATCAGCCACGCGACGCGATGCGTGAGCACACGCGTCTTGCCGCTGCCGGCGCCAGCGAGCACCAGCATCGGACCGACGGGGGCGGTGACCGCCGCGCGCTGCGCGTCATTCAGCGGGGAGAGGATCGGGGAGAGGTCCATGGAGCCGCGTATTATGCAGGCCGCACGAGCATTTCATCCATGTAATCGAGGAGCGCTTTCGCGAGCGTGAGGACGAGTGGGCCGACAATGAGCCCGATCGCGCCGAACGCCGCCGCGCCGCCCAGCACGCCGATGAACACGGTGAGCGTCGAAACTTCTGCGTGGCGCGAAACGAGCAGTGGGCGCACGACATTGTCACCGAAGGACACCCCGACTCCCCAGATCAGAAGAAAGACCGCCATGCCCCAGCGACCGGCGGCGGCGAGGTAGAGCATGCCCGGCACCCAGACGAGCGCCGCTCCGCCCATGGGCAGCAGCGACAGGAGCGCGGTGAGCACACCGAACACCACATAAGTCGGCAGGCCCGCGATGGCAAAGCCGATACCGACCGCGATGCCCTGCAGCAGCGCCGTCGCGCCGCTGCCGAAAACCACCGCGCGGGTGACTTGCGCAAGGTGCGCGATCAGACCACTGCGGCGCACCGGTTCCATCGGAATCAGCCTGATGACGCGGGTGGACCACGCGACGCCGTCACGTACGAAGAAATAGAGCAGCACGATCGCGATGCCGAAGCCGACCGCGGTGCCGAGCGCGCCGACGACGACGTTGCCGCCGAGCGAGGCGCCCCACTTGAGGAACGACTGGCCGCCCGACAACAGCCATTCCCGCAGCTGCGCCTCGCCGAAGCCCGCGTGCACCTCGAGCCATGCGAGCGGGCGCCCGATGAGCGGGTAGCGCTGCAGCTCGGCGAGCCCGCCGGCGCCGAGGCGCTGGAAGAAGCCCTGCGCTCTCGCGGCGAGCTCCGCAGCCTGCGCCGCGAACACGCCACCGAGGATCGACAGCGGCGCCAGGATCGCGAGAGGGGTCAGTAGCGTGATCAGCCCCGCGGAGAGGGCTGCGCGGCCCTTGAGGCGGCGGGTGAGGCGCTGGTGCAGCGGGTGGAGCATGAAGGCGAGGAATGCCGCCCAGACGATGGCGCCCGTGAACGGCGCGAAAATCCGCCACAGCAGATAGCCGACGGTGAGGGTGGCGGCGAGCGCAAAGCCGCGCCGGTAGAACACGGAGTCCATGACGCGATTATGCTATCCGGAGGGAGGCAAAAGCGATGAAGCTCTACGACTACCTGGATTCCGGCAATGGCTACAAGGTGCGGCTCACGTTGGCACATCTCGGGCTTGCCTGTGAATGGACAGAGTGCGACATCCTGCACGGCGCGACACGCACACCGGAGTTTCTGGCGCGCAATCCGAACGGGCGCATTCCGCTGCTCGAGCTGGACGACGGCACCTGCCTCGCGGAATCGAATGCGATCATCTGGTATCTGGCGGAAGGGTCCCCGCTCGTGCCCTACGAGCGCCTCGCGCGGGCGCAGGTGCTGCAGTGGATGTTCTTCGAGCAATACAGCCACGAGCCCTATGTCGCCACGCCGCGCTATATCGTGAAGCACCTGCCGGTGGGCTCGCCGCGTCGTGCTGAACTGCCGGACCGCCTCGAGCGCGGGCGCGCGGCGTTCACGGTGATGGAGCGTCACCTCACCACGCGCCGGTTCTTCGTCGGCGAGCGCTACACGATCGCTGACATTTCGCTGTACGCGTATTCGCACGTGGCGCACGAAGGCGGGCACGACCTGGCGCCGTTTCCGCACGTGCGCGCCTGGCTCGACCGGGTTGCCGGCCAGCCCGGCCACCGGCCGCTGACGTCGCGACCCGTCGGGAAGGCGCCGCCCGCCACCCGCTGAGCGCGGCGGCGGGCTGCTACCAGCGGTTGCGCAGGTCGCGTAGCGCGACAAACACCTCGCGCGGCGTCGGCCTCTCGGGAAACTCCGGGAGCGCCTCGCGCAGGCGCGCGACGATCTGCGGGCTCTGCAGCCTGAGGAACGTGTTGATGCGCTTCTCTTCGCCGAGCGTCGTGATCGGGGCGGCCGAGGGGTCCTGATGCACGGCGGCCGCATGCAGTGCGGCGGCCGCCTCGTTGCCTGGCTCACGGTCGAGCGTGAAGGCGAGATTGCGCTCGAAATACTCGTGTCCCGGATACACCCGGGTCGCATCTGGCAGCCGGGCGAGCTGCTGCGAGAAGGTCTCATACAGCAATTCGGGGTGCCCGCCATGTTGGCAATTGCCGGCGCCGGCGTTGAAGAGCGTATCGCCGCAGAAGAGCGCCGGGACATCGCCGCGCGCATAGAGACACACGTGTGCCAGGGTGTGGCCGGGCGTGTCGAGGCACTCGAGTTCGACAGTGCGCCCGACGCGCACGATGTCACCGCGGGACAGTCCCGTGTCGACGTGTCCGATGCGCGCCGCGGCTCCCGCGTGCGCCAGCACTCGCGCGCCGGTTTGTGCACGCAGCGGCTCGTTGCCACCGGTGTGGTCGCGATGTTCGTGCGTGTTCAGGATCTGGGTGATTTCGAAGCCGCGCGCCCGCGCGACGTCGAGGCACTTGCGCCACTCGAGCGGGTCGATCGCGAGCGCCTCGCCGGTCTCGGCGCAGGCCACGAGGTAATGGAAGTTGCGGTAGTCGTTTCCTGTCCAGATGCGCTCGATCAGCACGCTCAGCTCCCCCGGCTTCCGGCGCTGCCCGTCCGCGCCGGCACTTCCGCGACCGGCTGGAGCGGTGCGGTGATTCGTACGCGCGTGCCCCGGTCTGGCGCGGAGTCGATCTCGATGGTGCCGCCGATGATGGAGAGGCGCTCACGGATGCTGTAGAGCCCGAAGCCGCCGCGCTGGGTCGGCAGGAAGCTGAG
>Ga0073904_10000323_pt1 | contig 33687 bp, 32 predicted proteins | sample KloWWTrecipitate_FD_66668 | JGI IMG/M metagenome (GOLD analysis project Ga0073904, IMG submission 66668) | Active sludge microbial communities from Klosterneuburg, Austria, studying microevolution and ecology of nitrifiers - Klosterneuburg... | ecosystem: Engineered > WWTP > Aerobic digester >... | reverse complement strand
ATTGATCGGGCGCTGGCGTGCCGGAGCGAATGCGCTGGGCCTGCAGTTGCTGCCGTCGCAAACCGCGATCCAGCCACTGCTGCTGGGCGATGCCGCCACCGCGCTGCGCTGGTCCGAACAGCTGCTGGCGCGCGGCCTGCTGGTGCCGGCGATCCGTCCGCCCACCGTGCCGCGGGGCCAGTCGCGCCTGCGGGTGACGCTGAGCGCCGCGCACACCGTCGCCGAGGTCGAGCGCCTGTTGCAGGCGCTGGCGGACATCGCGGGCGCATGAGCGCCGCTGCCCCCACGGTGCCCGCGCCGCAGCGGCAAGTGGTGCGCCGTCGCGTCGTGCTGCTGCACGGCTGGGGCAGCCGGGGCGAGGTTTTCGCCGCCCTGGCCCGGGCGCTCGCCGCGCATTTCGATGTGCTCGCGCTGGATCTGCCCGCGCACGGCGCGGCCGCGCACGAGGCCTTTCCGCGCGAGGAGGCGGCACTGCTCGGCTGGATGCGCGAGCGCATTCCCGCCGGGGCCGTGTTGGCGGGATGGTCGCTCGGCGGCGCGCTCGGGCTGCGTTTCGCGCAGGCCTTCCCGGGTCATCTCGCCGCGCTGGTCACCATCGCGACGAGCCCCTGTTTCCTGCAGCGCGAGGGCTGGTCCGCGGGCATGGATGCGGCGAGCTTCGCGGCATTTCGCGCCGGCCTGCTCGCGGACGCGCCGGCGCAACTGGCACGTTTCGCGGCACTGCAGGCGCACCGGGACCTGCGCCAGCGCGAGATGGCGCGCGAGCTGCGCGCGCTCGCCGCGGCGCCCGCCGACCCCGGCGAGTTGCTGGCAGCACTGGATACGCTCGCGCGCCTCGACCTGCGCGCCGGGCTGGCGGCGCTGGAGCTGCCGGTGCTGCACGTGCTGGGCGAGCGCGACGCCATCGTGGCGCCGCAGGTGGCCGCGCACTATGCGCGGCTGCAACCGCGCGCCAGCGTGTGGCTGGTGCCCGGCGCGGCACATGCACCGTTCCTGTCGCGGCCCGCGGCGGTTGCCGCGCGGGTGACGGATTTTCTTCTGACATGTTTCGCCACGCCGCTCGCCGCTGCCGCGCGCAGCAAGCAGGATGTCGCGCGCTCCTTCGGCCGCGCGGCGGCGGGCTACGAGCGCGCCGCGGCACTGCAGCGCACCATCGGCGAGGAGCTGCTGGCGCTGGCGCCGCCGCTCGACCCGGCGCGCGTGCTCGACATCGGCAGCGGCACCGGCCATTTCAGCGCCCGGCTGGCGCAGCGTTTTCCGCGCGCCGGGGTGATCGGGCTCGACCTTGCCGAGGGCATGTTGCGCCAGGCTCGCGCAGGCGCGCCGGGCGGCGCAACGAGTTGGCTGTGCGCCGACGCCGAGCAGCTGCCGCTCGCCGGCGCGAGTATCGATCTCGTGTATTCCAGCCTCGCGCTGCAGTGGTGCGAGAGCCCGGTACGGGCGCTGGCGGAAATCGCGCGCGTGCTGGCGCCGGGCGGCCAGGCGCTGATCGCGACGCTGGGAGATGACACGCTGTGGGAACTGCGCGCCGCTTGGCGCGCCGTCGACGACGGCGTGCACGTGAACCGTTTCGAGAGCGTCGCGGCGCTGGAACGGGCGGCGCGCGCGGCGGGGCTCGCCGTGCGCGTGATCGGGCAGAAGTACCACCTGCCCGCGTACCCGGACGTGCAGGGCCTCGCGCGCGAGTTGCGCGCGATCGGGGCGCACAACGTGAACGCCGGTCGCCCCGGCGGGCTCGCCGGGCGCGGTGCGTGGCGCCGGCTGCAGTCGGCCTACGCATTGTTCGCCAACCCCGACGGCACCCTGCCAGCCACCTACCGGGCGCTGTGCCTGCGGCTGGAGAAACCCCGTGGCTGAGGCCTGGTTCGTGACCGGCACCGACACCGGGGTCGGCAAGACCCTGGTCGCGGCCGCGTTGCTGCGGGCGGCCGGAGCGAGTGGCGCGCGCACGATCGGCCTCAAGCCCATCGCCTCCGGTGCCGTCGCCACCGCCGAGGGGCTGCGCAACGAGGACGCGTGCGCGCTGCTCGCCGCCATGAACCAGGAGCTGCCCTACGCGCTGGTGAACCCGGTGGTGCTGGCGCCCGCGGTGGCGCCGCATATCGCCCTCGCCGAGGCGGGCCTGGCGCTCGACGTTGCCGCGCTGCACGCGCGCTGCCTGCCGGCGCTGGCGCGGCCGCACGACGTCGCCGTCGTCGAGGGCGCCGGCGGCTGGCGGGTGCCGCTCAATCATGCCGAGACCCTGGCCGACCTCGCGCGCCGGCTGGGTTTCCCGGTGGTGCTGGTGGTCGGCCTGCGGCTGGGCTGCATCAACCACGCGCTGCTGACGGCCGAGGCGGTGCGCGCCGACGGGCTGCGGCTGGCCGGGTGGGTGGCCAACCAGGTCGATCCCGGCATGGCCAATCTTGCCGACAATCTCGCCACCCTCGATGCGATGCTCGGTGCCCCGCGCATCGGTTTCATCCCGTGGCGCGCCGGTATCGACGTGCGTACTGCGGCGGGTTTGCTCGACATCGGCCGGCTGCGCCGTGGCGCGCAGGATTGAGTGCCCGCGCACGGCAGGCTTGCGGGTCCGGATGTACACTTGCAGCGCCTTCACTTTCGCGGAGCACTCCCCGTGAGCAGCACTCCCATTGGCCAGACCGGATTCCAGGGGCTGCGCGACAGTCTCGAGCGCGCCCAGGCCGCCGCGACGCGCGTCGTCTCGAGCGCCGCGGGCGGCGATGCCGGACAACTCACCGAGGCTATCGTCGAACTGCAGGCCGCGAAGCTGCAGGCCGGTGCGGCAGCGCAGGTGGTGCGCGCGGCCGACGACACGCTGGGCACGCTGCTCGACGTCCTGGCCTGAGGCCTGCGCGTTTACCTGCCATGTAATGGTTCCTGCGCGCCCCCGCGACTAGCATCCGGGCGGTCGAATTCCCGCTCCAGAGGTTCTTCATGCTGTCCTACAAGGCCCCGCTGCGCGATATGAGTTTCGTCAGGGACGAATTGCTCGGTTTTCCGGCACTGTTCGCCGCGCTACCCGGCTGCGAGGAGTTCACGCCCGACCTGATCGATGCGATCCTCGGCGAGGCGGCCAGGTTCTGCGAGAACGTGCTGGCGCCGCTGTACCGCAGCGGCGACGAGGAAGGCTGCACCTGGACTCCCGAGGGCGTGCGCACCCCTGCCGGTTTCCGCGAGGCCTACGCGCAATACGTGGAAGGCGGCTGGGCTGCGCTGAGCACTCCGCCGGAATACGGCGGCCAGGGCCTGCCGCCCTCGATGGGCCTGTTCGTCGAGGACATGATGGGCACGGCGAACTGGGCCTGGACGATGTATCCGGGGCTCTCCCACGGGGCCACCCGGACGTTGAAGGTGCACGGCACCGACGAGCAGAAGCAGACCTACCTGCGTCACCTGGTGAGCGGCGAGTGGACCGGCACCATGTGCCTGACCGAGGCGCACGCGGGCAGCGATCTGGGCTTGCTGCGCACGCGCGCCGAGCCGCAGGCCGACGGCTCCTACCGCATCACCGGCACCAAGATCTTCATTTCCGCGGGCGACCACGACATGGCCGCGAACATCGTGCATATCGTGCTCGCGCGCCTGCCGGACGCGCCGCCCGGCACCAAGGGCATCTCGCTGTTCCTGGTGCCCAAGAAGCTGCCGCAGGCCGACGGCACGCTGGTACCCAACAGCGTTTCCTGCGGCTCCATCGAGCACAAGATGGGCATCAACGCTTCCGCGACCTGCGTGATGAACTTCGATGCCGCCACGGGTTTCCTGATCGGCGCGCCGAACCGCGGCCTCAACCACATGTTCACGTTCATGAACGCGGCGCGCCTCGGTACCGCGATGCAGGGCCTGGCGGCGGCCGAGCTCTCGTTCCAGGGCGCGCTGGCCTATGCGCGCGAGCGCCTGCAGGGCCGCTCGCTCTCGGGACCGAAGAACCCCTCCGGGCCCGCCGATCCGCTGATCGTGCACCCGAACATCCGTCGCATGCTGCTCACGCAGAAGGCCTATGCCGAGGGCAGCCGCGCCTTCCTGTACTGGCTGTGCCAGCTGGTCGACATCGCGGACAAGTCTGCCGATGCGGCGGAGCGCAAGCGGGCCGAGGACCTGATGGCGCTGCTGACACCGGTGGCCAAGGCCTTCGTCACCGAGGCCGGCTACGAAGCGGCGAATCTCGGCGTGCAGGTGTTCGGCGGGCATGGCTACGTGCGCGAGCACGGCATGGAGCAGATCGTGCGTGACACGCGCATCGCGCTGATCTACGAAGGCACCAGCGCGATCCAGGCACTGGACCTGCTCGGGCGCAAGATCATGGGCAGCGGCGGCGAACTGCTGCACGGCTTTGCCGCCATCGTCGAGCAGTTCTGCAGCGAAAACGCGGGGAACGCGGACATGGCGCCGCTGGTCGCCGCGCTGACGGCAACCGGCAAGCGGCTCGAGGGCCTGACGATGCACATCGCGGGCGCGGCGATGAAAAATCCCGACGAGGCCGATGCCGCGGCCTTCGAGTACCTGATGTTCATGGGGTATTTCGTGCTCGGCTTCATGTGGGCGCGCATGGCACGCACCGCGCTCGACGCGCTGGCGGGCGGCACCGGCGAGGCGGATTTCTATACCGCCAAGATCGAGACGGCGCGCTTCTACTTCCAGCGCATCCTGCCGCGCACCGAGAGCCTGGCGCTGTGCGTCGAGGCGGGCGGTACCACGCTGATGGCCTTGCCCGAGGCGCATTTCGCGCTGTGAACGCGGCGCGGGCGAGGGCGCGGCTTCTCGCGCCCGGCCCCGCGCGCTTATACTGCTCTCCCCAATGACTGGCGCCGCCGCCGCGGCGCAGGATGAAACATCGTGAGCGAAGCAGGAAAACTCCATCCCGAAGACCAGCAGCGGGTCGATGCCTTCACGTCGACGGGGATTCACTCCGTCCCGCGCAAGCCCTTCCGCCCGCTGGTGCTGCTGGCCGTGATCCTCGTCGCCACGACCGCGATGACGGTGCTGAGCATCATCATCGAACGAATGTATATCCCCTGAGGGAACTTTCCATTACAATGCGCGCCGCGTGGACAGGCCCGCGCGGCAACTGAACGTATTCGGAGTGTAGCTCAGCCTGGTAGAGCACTGCCTTCGGGAGGCAGGGGTCGAAGGTTCGAATCCTTTCACTCCGACCAATTCACAGAAGGGCCGTCGTGGCGAGCGACGGCCCTTTTTTGTTTGCGCGCGCGAGGCCCGGTTTGCTTTCAGCGGCATGCCGCGATAACTTGCCGCGAACTTCCGCCGAGCCGCACCAATGAGCAACGACACCCTGGATCTCGCCTGCCGCTATGCCGCACTGATCGACGACCGTCGCCTGGACGAGTTGCACACGATCATGCTGCCCTCGATCCGCATCACGGGCCCCGGTTACGTGATGGATACCCTGCCCGAGGTGGAGCGTGGCATGGAATTGCTGCGCCAGTACGACCGCACCTTTCACATGGTCGGCAACCAGCTCGGCGCGTGGGGCGATGATGGCGTGTGGAGCGGCGAGACCTATTGCATCGCCTCGCATGTCTACCAGCGTGACGGCGCCGAATGGAAGCTCGACATGGCGATCCGCTACCAGGACCGCATCGTGCGTCACGACGGCGGACTGCGCTTCGCCTCGCGCGAGTTGCGCCTGGCCTGGGTGCAGGACCTGCCGCTCACGATGGCCCGCTGATCCGCTCAGGCCGGGACGCGCAGCGCCGCGGGGCGGTCGCTCGCGTCGCTGCCGGCGCGCGGCTCGGCGATTGCGCACTCGCGCCACAGGCGCTCGCTCAGCGCTTCCAGCGGCTCCCCGCCTTCGACCAGCCACGTGGCGATCGCTGCCGCGACATCCGGCCAGTCCGACCGTGGCGCGGTTGTCCCGAGCGCGAGGAAATCGCCGATCAGCTGCGGGTCGAGTCGTTGCGCGATCCGCGCGTAGCCCAGCGCCTGCAGCGCCAGCGCATTGGACACCTGTTCCATCTGGCCGGCCAGCGGCTTGGCGAGGATGCGCTTGCCATGGCACAGCGCCTCGCTGATCAGCTCGAAGCCGCAGTTGCACACGATATGGCTCGCACGCTCCAGCGCCGCAACGAACGTGGCGCGCCCCACCGGGTGCGTCGTCACGTTGCCGCGCTGCTCCCGGGGCAGTCCGGGCCCGAACATCGAGAAGCGCCAGCCCGGGATCGCGCGCAGAAGTGCGATCACGCGCTCCGGATCCTCGAACGGCAGGTACACCAGCGCTTCGCGCGCTGAGGCGCGCGCTGGCACGTCCGCCGGGCGCGCGTCGTCGTCGACGATCGGCGGCAGCAGCGGGTGCCCGAAGTGGTGCCAGTGCAGCCCGATGCGCGTGCCCACGGGCGCGCAGGCCCGCAGCACCACGCTGCCCACGAGGTGGCGCCGCGAGCGCGGCACACCGGGCACCAGCGCGTACTGGTGCCCCAGGCCGATGCAGTCGCGCCGTTGCCGGCGCGCGGCCCAGGCCGTGACGGGCTCGAAGTCGGAAACCACGCGGTCGTAGCCCTCGAGGTCGAGCTCGCGCACGTCGCGCAGGAACTCCCCGGGCGAGAGCTGGCGCAGCGTCGCGAGCGGGCGCACGCGTCCCGCGCGGGTCGCGAAGCTCAGTCCGCGCCGCCATTGCCAGGCGCCGAAGCATTGCATGTCGAAGAAATCGCCGCGCTCGCGCCCGGTGAACAGCCAGTCGACCTGCACCTGCGGGTAGCGTGCCAGCGCCCGCGCCATTGCCCGCGCCCGCGTCAGGTGACCGTTGCCCGTGCCCTGCACGCCATAGAAGATCTTCATGCGGTGAACAGCGTGCGCGCTCCCAGCAGCAGCGCGCTGCCGAGCAGCGCGCCGGCGACGGTGTCGCTGGGAAAGTGCACGCCGAGGAACACGCGCGAGGCACCCACGCAGCAGGCCCACGGATACAGCAGCACAGCCGCCCAGAGGCCGAACTCCTGGGTGCACAGTCCGGCGAACAGGAACGCCGCCGAGGTGTGGCCGGAGGGAAAGCTGAAACGGTCGGAGGCGATCACCAGGCTGCGGAAGCCGGGCAGGATATCGGGCGGGCGCCTGCGCCGGCAGGTGTTCTTCATCAGCAGGTAGGCGCTGCGCTCGAGGGCGAAGGCCTGGCAGCCCAGCGCGATGAAGCCCACGGCGTCGATCGTGTCGCTGGCCAGGAACAGCAGCGGCAGCAGCAGGTAGAGCCAGCCGTCGGCGCTGCGCGAGATCCGGCGCGCCGCGACGAAGATCATGGCTTCGGCGTTGCGCTGGTGGCACCAGCCGAAGGCAAGGAGGTCGAGGCGGTGGATGTTCTGCAGCAATGCCGTATCCCCTGCGCGTTCCATGCACGGAGGATGCGCGGCGATTGTTGAGGTCTCGTGGTGTTTCGGTGAATTTTTGATGACGCCGGCGAGCCGCTCAGTGAGGCGCGCGAAAGCGCCGCGTCTCGGTGTGCTGGCGGCGCACGCTCAGTTCGTCGCGCGCGTGGGCGATCAGTGCCGTGGCGGCGCGCTGCCCGTCGGTCTCGGCGAGGCGCAGGATCTCCCACAGCCTGCGGTCCGACAGGTTTTTCACGTCGATGCCGGTATCGGTTTGCATGCGAGGTGTCTCCTCCCTTGTTCGCGGCACATGCTCCGGGCGATCTGTGACAGCTTCATTAAGCGGGCGCGCTGCGCTAGAGTCGCGCCACGCCCGGGGCGGTTCATCGATGTCGCGACGCCCGGCGACAGGAGGACCCTCGATGCCCGCCGGAGTGCTTGCGCTGATCGTGGCGCTGGCGATGTTGCTGCTGCTGCCGTTCCTGCTCGCCGATGCGATGGTGTCGGCGCTGCTCGGGCTAGGCATCGCGCCGCGCGTGGCCACGCTGCTGGTGATCGGCATCTTCGTCGGCAGCCTGTTCAATGTGCCGGTATGGCGCCGTGCCGGCGCGGCGGTGCTGGAATACCGCCCGTCCGATTTCTTCGGCCTTGGCCGGCTCGCGCCGCGGCTGGTTCAGCCCGGTGCCCCACAGGTCATAGCGCTGAACGTCGGCGGCTGCCTGATACCTTCTCTCATCGTGGTCTACGAGCTGGCGCGCCTGCTCGACGCCGGTGGTGGCGCCCCGCTGCACGCCGCGGTGGCGATCGCGCTGAATGTCGCGGCCTGCTACCTGATGGCGCGACCGGTCGCGGGACTCGGCATCCTGCTGCCCGCGCTGGTGCCGGGTTGTCTCGCCGCGCTGGTCGCGATGCTGCTGGCGGGCGAGCACGCGGCGCCGGTCGCTTTCTGCGCCGGCGTGCTGGGGCCGCTGATCGGCGCCGACCTGCTGCACCTGCGCGAGCTCGGCCGGCGCGGGGGCGGGCTGATGAGCATCGGCGGCGCCGGCACTTTCGACGGCATCGTGATCTCCGGATTTCTCGCCACGATGCTCAGCACCTGAGAGCGCAGGGCATCTGCTAATCTCGCGCTCCGTTCATCACCGAAAAGCCGGAACGCCGCCCATGGACCTGGAAGATTTCCGTCGCGAGTACCTCGCTCCCGGCCTGCACCGCAAGGACCTCGACGCCTCGCCGTTCCGCCAGTTCGAGAGCTGGCTGAAACACGCGATCGACGCGGGCCTGCGCGATCCCACCGCGATGGCGGTGGCGACCGTCGATGCGCGCGGACGCCCCTCGCAACGGCTGGTGCTGCTGAAGCACTGCGACGACGCGGGCTTCGTGTTCTACACCAACCTCGAGAGCCGCAAGGCGCGCGAGATTGCCGGCAACCCGCGGGTGGCGCTGCTGTTCCCGTGGGCGGACATGGAGCGGCAGGTGCGCATCGAGGGCACGGTCGAGCGCATGGGCGCCGCGCAGGCGCTGAAGTATTTCCTGCTGCGCCCGCGCGCCAGCCAGCTCGCCGCGTGGGCCTCGGCGCAGAGCCGTCCGCTGTCCTCGCGCGCGCTGCTCGAGGACGAGTTCGCGCGCCTGAAGCAGAAGTTCGGCGAGGGCCGCATCCCGCTGCCCTCGTTCTGGGGCGGCTTTCGCGTGGTGCCGGATGCCTTCGAGTTCTGGCAGGGCCGCCCCAACCGCCTGCACGACCGCTTCAGCTACACGCTCGCCGACGACGGGCAGTGGCGCATCGAGCGGCTCGCGCCCTGAGTGGCGCGCCGCTCAGACGACCAGGTCGAGCTGCTGCAGGGTTCCCGCGGAGAGATCCTCGCCGATCCACAGGCCGGTGCTGCGTACCACGGCGAGTGTCTCGTTCGCGGCGGTGTTCACGCTGAAGGGCGTTGCCACGCTGCCGAGGTACAGCGCGCCGACGCCGAGCGCGGAAAGCGGCGTGAGCACATCAGCGCCCCGGGCGTCCTTGCCGAAGGCCAGCAGGCGCGCGTACACCGCGTCACCCGCGTCGATGAAGCCGTTGCCGTCGTCGTCATGGCGCGCTAGCTCCGCGAAACCGTCGCCGGTCAACGCGCCGAAGAGCTCGCGGCCGTCATTGATTCGCCCGTCGCCGTCGCGATCGAGCGCGACGAAGGCGCTGCGGCCCGTGGCCATGGCAACCATTTCCTGCGTGCCGTCGGCGTCGAGGTCGAAGGCATGTTTCACGGCACCGAGCTCGGGCGCATTGCCCGCGAGATTGAGCAGCAGCGGGTCCTTGCGCTCGCCGGACGAGACCGTGACCGACGTCGTGCTCTCGAAGCGCCGCTGCATCAGCAGTGACAGCTCCAGGCGCATCTCGCGCCCGTCGGCGGTCTGCACGGTGGCCTCGGCCGCGAAGGCGCTGGCCTCGGCCTCGCTGTAATGTTCGCTGGTGCGCTGCGAGACCGCGATCTGGAGCGACGGGGCCGGCGAGGCGGCGGGCGCCCCGTCGGCAGGCTCCCCTGTCGCCGAGGCGTCGCTGGCGATGGTCGCGATGCGGACCGCGCGGCCCGAGAGCATTTCTATCAGCAACTGGAAGTAACGGACCTCCGCGTCGAGCGCGGACGTGGCGGATGCCGCGGGAGCGGCGGCGTCGGCGTCGGCGGCGGGTGGCGGGGGCGCGCGCGTGATGGACACCTGCAACTGCCGCTCGATGCGGTGCTCGCGCTTCTCGAAGTGAGCCGCGCGCAACTCGACCTGCGAACCCTGGATCTTCATCGTCACCCCGGCTGGTACTGCAGCAGGGCTTATCGGCCGCGGCGGCGCGAACTTGAGGCTACCGCTCCGGCGTGCGTGCCGCGCGGGCGCCTAGTCGGCGCTGCCCTCGAGCGTGAACGTCGCGTGGCGGTCGAGCCCCAGCAGCATCGTCAGCCGCGGCAGGCTCTCCGCGAGGGCGGCGCGCAGTGTGAAGGGCGGATTGACCACGAACACCCCGCTGCCGTACAGGCCGTGCGCGGCGTCCGCCGCGCGCACCACCAGCTCGGCGCGCAGCCAGCGTTCGGGAGCCAGCGCCGCGAGCCGCGCGGGCAGCTCGCGCGACTCGCGGCGCGGGATCATCGGGTACCACACCATGTAGACGCCGGTAGCGAAGCGGCGCAGCGCCTGCTTCAGCGCCTCGACCAGGCGCGCGTAGTCCTCGCGCACCTCGTAGGACGGGTCGATCAGCACCAGCGCGCGTCGCGGCTCCGGCGGCAGCAGCGCCTTGAGCCCGGCGTAGCCGTCCTCGCTGAACACGCGCGTGGGCACGGGGCCGGCGGCGAATTCCTGCTCCAGCAATGCGTAATCCGCCGGGTGCAGCTCGTGCAGCCACAGGCGGTCCGGAGGGCGCATGCGCGCGCGCGCGATCCACGGCGAGCCGGGGTAGTACTTGAGCCGGTGGTGCGGGTTCAGCGTGCGCACGAGCTCGACGTAGCGTGCCAGCGCTTCCGGGAGCACGCCCGCGTTCCAGAGCTTTTCGATGCCGTCGACGTACTCGCGCTGCTCGGCGGCGTAGCCCTGCGTCAGCGTGTAGCGCCCGGCGCCGGCGTGCGTGTCGATGTACCAGAACGGCTTGTCCTTGGCGGCCAGGTAGTCGAGCAGCTGCAGCAGCACCACGTGCTTGAGCACGTCGGCGTGGTTGCCGGCATGGAAGGCGTGGCGATAACCGAGCATCTCAGTACCTTGCCGGGCAATCGGCGCGCGCCGCCCGCTGCCTTGCAGCGGGGCGGTCGCGATGGTTTGCGGGGCGGAGTGCGCTCATGGCTTGCGATCTCGGGCGTCGAGCGGGCAGTCTAGCCGGGATCGGGTGCGGGTGCGCCTGACGGGAGGGACAACAATTGCAGCAGGGTGTGCCGCGTACGGTGGTCGCGCTGGGCTTCGTCAGCCTGTGCATGGACACATCCTCCGAACTGATCCACAGCCTGCTGCCGGTGTTCCTGGTGGCGGGGCTCGGCGCCAGCCCGCTCGTGCTCGGCCTGATCGAAGGCGCGGCCGAAGGCGTGGCCAGCGTGATGCGCGTGTTCTCGGGCGCGCTCAGCGACCGCAGCGGGCGGCGCAAGCCGCTGATCCTGTGCGGTTATGCGCTGGCGGCGCTCAGCAAGCCGCTGTTTCCGCTGGCCGGTTCGGCCGCGACGGTGTTCGCCGCGCGCGCGATCGACCGCCTCGGCAAGGGTATACGCGGCGCGCCGCGCGATGCCCTGGTGGCCGACGTCACGCCGCAGGCCTCGCGCGGTGCCGCCTACGGGCTGCGCCAGGCGCTGGACACGGTGGGCGCGGTGCTGGGGCCGGCGCTCGCGATCGCACTGATGTACCTGCTGGCGAATGATGTGCGCGCGGTGTTCTGGGTCGCCACCGTGCCGGCGCTGCTCGCCGTCGCGGTGCTCGTGGTGTTCGTGCGCGAGCCGGCCGTGCCGCGCCCGCGCGCCGCGACGCAGCGCTTCACGTTCGCCTGGCTGCGACCCGGTGCCGTGCCACCCGGTTGTCGCGCGGTGATCGCGCTGGCCGTGCTGCTGGCTCTCGCGCGCCTGGCGGAGGCCTTTGTGCTGCTGCGCGCGAGCGAGCTCGGGCTGGCCACGGCGCTGGTGCCGCTGGTGCTGATCGTGATGAACGTGGCCTATGCGCTCAGCGCCTGGCCCGCCGGCGCGTGCTCGGACCGCTTGGGGCGCAAGCCCGTGCTGGTCTGCGGGCTGGGCCTGCTGCTGCTCGCCGACCTGCTGCTCGCGCGCGCCGCCGATCCGTGGACGGCGCTGCTCGGGGCGATGGTGTGGGGGCTGCACCTGGGCGCCACGCAGGGCCTGCTGGCGGCGTTGCTGGCCGATCGCGCGCCGGCGGATGCGCGCGGCGCGGCCTTCGGCTGGCTGCACCTGGGAACGGGGCTGGCGACCGTGCTCGCCGGCGTGCTGGGCGGCTGGCTGTGGACGCGCTTCGGCGCGGGCGCGGCCTATGCCGCCGGTGCTGCGTGCGCCGCGCTGGCGCTGGTGCTGCTCGGCGCGCTGCCCGGGCGCGAAGCGGCGCTTGCGCCGCGCTGAGCGCGCTGCGGCAGCGATGGATTACACTGCGCACGGATCGACCATCGATCGCGTACATCGCCGGCACGGGCGCGGGGAGGCCAGCGCGTGAGACTGCTACTGCTGATGACGGGCAACGAGCTGATGAGCGGGGTCACGCTGGATTCCAACTCCTCGCTGATCGCGCAGAAGCTCGCGCAGCTCAATCGCCAGGTCGCCGCCAAGGTCACGATCGGCGATGATTTCGCGCTGCTGTGCGCCGAGCTCGAGCGGCTCGCGGGGCTCGCCGACGTGCTGATCGTCAACGGCGGTCTGGGGCCCACCAGCGACGACCTCACCGCCGAGGCGCTGGCCAGGGTGGCGGGCGTCCCGTTGCAGGAGCAGCCGGCGGCGCTCGCGCACCTGGAGGCGTGGTGCGGCCGGCGCGGGCTGGCGCTGAACGCCGCCAACCGCAAACAGGCGCTGCTGCCGGCGGGCGCGACGATCGTCGCCAACGCGGTCGGCAGCGCGGTGGGCTTTCGCCTGCGCCACCGCGGCTGCGAGATCGTGTGCACGCCCGGCGTGCCCTCGGAACTGCGCCAGATGCTCGACGACGAGATCGTGCCCTGGCTGGCCGCCGAGTTTCCCTCGAGCGAACGCGTGGTGATCACGCGCATGCAGCTGTTCGGCATCGGCGAGTCGTCGCTGCAGCAGCGCATCACGGAGGAATTCCCCGACTGGCCCGCGCACATCGAGCTGGGGTTTCGCGCCGGGGCGCCGACGCTGGAGCTGAAGGTCTCCAGTTTTCGCAGCGCCGACGAGGCCGACCGCGTGGCCTGCGAGCAGCGCCTGCAGGCGCTGTTCGCCGAGCACATCGTCGGAACCGGGGACACCAGCCTGCAGCGGCGCGTCGTGGAGCTGGCCGCTGCCGCCGGCAAGCGGCTCGCGACCGCGGAGTCCTGCACCGGCGGCCTGATCGCCGCGCTGCTCACCGAGATCCCCGGCGCCTCGCAGGTCTTCGACGCCGGTTTCGTGACCTACTCGAACCGCATGAAGGAGAGCGTGCTCGGCGTTGCCGGCGCTAGCCTCGCCAGCCACGGCGCGGTCAGCGAGGCCGTGGTGCGCGCGATGGCCGAGGGCGCGCTGGCGCGCAGCGGCGCGGACTACGCGGTCGCGGTTTCCGGCATCGCCGGCCCCGACGGCGGCACGCCCGACAAGCCGGTTGGCACGGTGTGGATCGCCTGGGGCAGCGAGCGGCGCGTGCAGGCGCGCGAGCTCTGGTTCCCGGTCGCGCGCAAGCTGTTCCAGACCATGGTCGCCGCGACTGCCCTGGACCTGCTGCGTCGCGAACTGCTCGGCATCGATACCGAGCCGCGCTATTTCCGCGAGCGCGTGCGGCGACGCTGAGCCATGGACACGCCCTTCGTCTCCGCCGCGCCACCCGCGGACGAACTCCGGGCACCGGAGCCGCTCGGCGTCATCGAGGAAGTCCACGGGCCGGTGATCGACATCCTGTGCACGCGGCTGCCGCCGCTGCACCAGGCGCTCTACGTGCACGCCGACGGCGAACGTTACCCGCTGGAAGTGCACCGCCACCTCGACGAATCGCGCGCCCGCGCCGTTGCGCTGCACGGCACCTCGGGGCTGCGTCGCCACCTGCCGGTCTTCGACAGCGGCGGGCCGCTCGCGGTGCCGGTCACGCCCGACTGTCTCGGACGCCTGCTCGATCTGTTCGGCAACCCGCTCGACGGCGCTGCGCCGCTCGCCGCCAGCGGCACGCGCCCGATCGTCGCGGCCCCGGGGCCGCTCGACGAGGCGATCGGCGTCGGCGAGATCCTGCCGACCGGCATCAAGGTGATAGACCTGCTGTGCCCGTTCGTGCGCGGCGGCAAGACGGGCCTCTTCGGCGGCGCGGGCGTGGGCAAGACCGTGCTGGTCATGGAGTTCATGCACGCCATCGTGCACCTGCACCGCGGGGTGTCGGTCTTCGCCGGGGTGGGCGAGCGCATCCGCGAGGGCCACGAGCTCTGGCACGACATGCAGGACGCCGGCGTGATGCCGCGCACGCTGATGGTCTTCGGCCAGATGGACGAATCGCCGGGCGTGCGCTTTCGCATCGGCCTGTCGGCGCTGACCTATGCCGAGTACCTGCGCGATCACGTGGCGCGCGACGTGTTGTTCCTGATGGACAACGCCTTTCGCTTCATCCAGGCGGGCAGCGAGCTCTCGGGACTGCTCGGGCGCATGCCCGCCACCGTGGGCTACCAGCCCACACTGCTGTCGGAGGTGGCGGAACTGCAGGAGCGCATTTCCTCGACGAGCCGCGGCAGCATCACCGCGGTCGAGGCGGTCTACGTGCCGGCCGACGACATGACCGATCCGGCCGTCGGCGCGATCCTCGCGCACCTCGACACCACCGTGATCCTGGCGCGCAACCAGGCCGCCAAGGGCATCTATCCCGCGGTGGATCCGCTGGCATCCGGCAGTCGCCTGATGGACCGGGTGACGCTCGGCGAGCGGCACTACCGCGTGGCGCAGGGCGTGCGCGAGCACCTCGCGCGCTACCGCGAGCTCGAGGACATCATCGCGATGCTGGGGCTGGAGGCGCTGTCGGAGACGGACCGGCGCATCGTGCTGCGCGCGCGCCTGCTCGAGCGCTACCTGACGCAGCCATTCTTCGTGGTGTCGGAGCACACCGGCATCGCGGGCGCCTCGGTGCCGCTCGCGGTCACGCTCGGCGACTGCGAGGACTTCATGCGCGGGCGCTATGACGCGATGCCCGAAGAGCGCTGCTACATGCGCGGCGCGATGGAGGCCCCGTGAGCGCAACCATCACGCTGTGCCTGCAGAGCGCCGTGCACAGCGAGGACATTGCCGGCGTCACCAGCTTCGTGGGCACCGACGCGAGCGGCAGTTTCGGCATCCTGCCCGGGTGCGAGCGCTTCATGACCATCCTCGGCTACGGGCTGTCGCGCTACCGCGACGCCGACGGGCGCTGGTGTCATCTCGCCTGTCCCGGCGCGGTGCTGTACTTTGCCGCGGACCGGCTCACGGTGAACACGCGCCGATACCTCCGTGACCACGACTACGACCGTATCTCGGGGCTGCTGTCGGGCCAGCTGGCCCGGGAGGAAGAGGAGTTGCGCAGCCTGCGGCAGAACGTGCAGCACCTGGAGCAGCAGCTGCTGCGGCGCCTGCGCCAGCTCGACCGGTGGCAGGCATGAGCGACGAGCAGTGGCGCCGCGGTGTCGAGCGCGACAGCGAGCGGATGCGGCGCGCCGAGCGCGGTAGCCGCTCGCTGCTGGCGCAGTCGGTGTTCCTGGGCAGCCTGTCGGTGCTGTTCGTGGCACCCCTGCTCGCGGGAGCCTACCTCGGGCGCTGGCTGGACAGCCTGGGGGAGGACTACACCGTGCGCTGGACGCTGAACTGCATCCTGCTGGGGCTGGTGCTCGGAGCCACCAACGTCTATGTCTTCATCCGGAAGTACTGGTGATGGAAAGCGTGGCCGTGGTCTTCAGCCTCGGAGGTTTCGGCATCACCACCACGGTGGTGACCACCTGGGGACTGCTGCTGCTGTTCTGGATCGTGTGCCGGCTGGCCACGCGCCGGCTCTGCGTGGAGCGCCCCGGACTGCTGCAGACCGCGCTCGAGGGCGTGGTGCAGGCGATCGAGTCCGCGATCGACAGCGTGCTGCCCGGGCGCGCGGCAACGTTGCTGCCCTTCGTCGGCACGATCTGGCTGTTCCTCGTGGTGGCCAACCTCACCGGCCTGGTGCCCGAGCTCGATTCGCCGACCGGCGATCTTTCCGCCACCGCCGCGCTGGCCTTCCTGGTATTCCTCTCGACGCACTGGTACGGCATCCGCAGCGTGGGGCTGAAGGACTACGCGCGCCACTACCTGAGCCCGAGCCCGATACTTCTGCCGTTCCACCTGCTCGGCGAGCTCTCGCGCACCCTCGCGCTGGCCGTGCGGCTGTTCGGCAACATCATGAGCCTGGAAATGGCGGCCCTGATGGTATTGTTGCTGGCGGGCTTCCTGGTGCCGGTGCCGGTGCTGATGCTGCACATCGTCGAGGCACTGGTCCAGGCCTACATTTTCGGCACGCTGGCGCTGATCTACATCGCCGGCGGCATGCAGTCACGGGAAGTGGCGCAGGGCGGCGCCGCAGCCGATTCCAACGATGCCGGAGGAGGCACGACATGAGCGACATACACTGGTTTGCCCTGGTCTCGACCGCGGTGGCCGCCATCGCGATCGCGCTGGGCACCATGTTCCCGGCGATGGCGATGGGCCGCGCCATCGCCCAGGCGCTGGAGGCGCTGGCGCGCCAGCCGGAGGCGGAAAAATCCATCACGCGCACGCTGTTCATCGGCCTGGCGATGATCGAATCGCTGGCGATCTATGTGCTGGTAATCGTGCTGGTGATCATCTTCCGCAACCCGCTGCTCGAATACTTGCTGCAGTAGCAGGAGCCGCTCATGGAGCTGGATTGGACCACCTTCGTCCTGGAGGTCATCAATTTCCTGGTCCTGGTCTGGATACTGCAGCGCTATCTCTACCGGCCGGTGCTGAACATCCTGGCGGCGCGCAAGACCGGCATCGAGCGCGTGCTCGCCGAGGCGAAGGAGGCCGAGGAGCGCGCCAGCGCGCTGAAGGGCCAGTTCGAGAGCCGCCTGGCCGACTGGGAGCAGGAAAAGGCCGCCGCGCGCGCGAGCCTGGAAACCGCGCTGGCGCTGGAGCGCGAGCGGCAGATGGAGGCGCTCGCGGAGGCCCTTGCCGCCGAGCGTGAGCGCACCGCCGCCCAGGAGGCGCACCGCCAGGAAGCGCTGCGGCGCGAACTGGCGGCCGAGGCCGGCGCCCAGGCGCGGCGCTTCGCGCGCGCGCTGCTCGGCAGGGTCGCCGGGCGCGAGACAGAGGCTCGCCTGGTCGAGCTCTTCGTCGAGGAGCTGGGCGCGCTGCCCGAGGAGCGCCTCGGGGCCCTGCGCACCGGGCAGAACGGTCATGCCCGGGGCGTCTTCGCCACCGCCTTCCCGCTGCCGCAGGCGCTGCGCACGCGGCTCGCCGCTGCCGTCGAGGCGCGGCTCGGCATGCGCGGGGATTTCGACTTCGTCGAGGACAGCACCCTGCTGGCCGGGGTGCGCCTCTCGCTCGGTGCCTGGCAGCTGGACTTCAGCGTGGCCGGCGAGCTGGGCGCTTTCGCCGAGAGCGGCGGCCTTGGCGGCTGAGCGCGCGCCACCCGCCGCCGGCGCGGAGCGCCGCGCGACGCCCGCGGCTTACCGCCCGCAGCTGCGCGTCAGCGAGATGGGCCGGGTCGTGGCGATCGGCGATGGCATCGTCTGGGTCGAGGGGCTGCCCTCGGCGGCCATGGACGAGATCCTGCGCTTTGGCGACGGCAGCGAGGCGCTGGTGTTCCACCTCGGCAGCCGGCGCATCGGCGCCATCCTGCTCAGCCAGAAGGACGGGCTGGTTGCCGGCGCCTCGGCCCATCTGACGGGCCGGCGCCTGGATATCGGCGTCGGGGATGACTTCCTCGGCCGGGTGGTGGACCCGCTGGGTCGCCCGCTCGACGGCAGGCCCGCACCCCGGCCGCACCGCCGGCGCGCCCTGGAGGCGGCATCGCCGCCGATCATCGCGCGCGATTTCGTCGCCCGCCCGCTGCTGAGCGGCAACCGGATGGTCGATACGATGATCCCGATCGGGCGCGGACAGCGCCAGCTGATCATCGGCGACGCCGGCACCGGCAAGAGCTCGCTCGCCCTCGATGCCGTCATCGCGCAGAAGGGCGGCGACGTGCTCTGCGTCTATGTGCTGATCAGCCAGAAGCGCTCGGCGGTGGTCGCGACCGTGGAGACCCTGCGCCGCGCCGGCGTGCTGGACATCAGCTGCGTGGTGGTCGCCGAGGCCACCACCACGCCGGGCCTGAAGTTCCTGGCGCCCTTCGCGGGCTGCACGCTCGCCGAGGAATGGATGTGGGGCGGACGCGACGTGCTGGTGGTCTACGACGACCTCACCACGCACGCCCGCGCCTACCGCGAGCTGTCGCTGCTGCTGCGCCGCCCGCCCGGGCGCGAGGCCTATCCCGGCGATGTCTTCTACCTGCATTCGCGGCTGCTGGAGCGCTCGACCTGCCTCGCGGCGCACTGCGGTGGCGGCAGCATGACCGCGCTGCCGATCGTGGAAACCGAGCAGGGCGAGATCGCCGCCTACATCCCCACCAACCTGATCTCGATCACCGACGGCCAGGTCTACCTCGATCCGGCGCTCTACTCGCGCGGCGTGCTGCCGGCGATTGACATCACGCGCTCGGTGTCGCGCATCGGCGGCAAGGCGCAGCTGCCGGCGATCAAGGCCGAGGCGGGCCGCATGAAGCTGGATTTCCTGCAGTTCCTCGAGCTCGAGGTGTTCACGCGCTTCGGCTCGCGCCTGGAGGCGGGCGTCGAAGCCAAGATCCGTCGCGGCCGGCTGCTGCGCGAGCTGCTCAAGCAGGAACGCCTGGCGCCGCTCGGTCCCGAGCAGCAACTGGCGTGGCTGGTGGCCTACAACGAGGGCTTCTTCGACGCGTGCGCGGGCCCGCAGGTGCAGCGCCGCCTGGCATGGCTGCTCGCGCGCGCGGCCAGCGCGGGGCCGGGGCTCAGCGCCGGGCGCGAGGCGTGGTGCGCCTGTATCGAGGCCTGGGGCGCGGAGGCGGGCGATGAGCCGCCGGCGTGAGCTCTCCAGGCGCATGGAGGCGCTGGCGGACATCGCGGGCATCATGTCCGCGATGAAGGGCCTGGCGCTGATGGAGACGCGCATCCTGCAGGAGTTCCTCGGCAGCCAGCGCCGCATGGTCGCGGGCATCGAGGCGGCGGCCGGCGACTTCCTGGCCTGGCACGCCGGGGCGGGCGGCGCGCCGGCCGCGCACGGTGGCGGGTTGTGCGTGCTGGTCGGCTCGGAGCAGGGCTTTTGCGGCGACTTCAACGAGGCGCTGCTGAGCGCCTCGCAGCGCTTGCTGGGCTCCCGGGGGGCGCCGCCACGCCGGGTCGTGGTGGGGCAGCGGCTGGCCGGGCGTTGTGGCGAGCGCGAGGACGTCGACCTGGTGCTGCCCGGCGCGATCGTGGCGGACGAAGTGCCCGCGGTGCTGCTGCGCCTGACCCGCGAGCTCGCCACCCTGCTCGCGCGAGCCGCGCCGGGCGCCAGCAGCCTGTCGGTCGTGTACCACTGCGATGCCACGCGCGAGGTCCGCCTGCGCCGGCTGCTGCCGCTGGGCGAGCCGCCGGCTCTCGCGCGTGGCCACAGCCACGCCGCGCACCTGACGCTCGCGCCGGCGGATTTCCTGAGCGGGCTGACGCGCCACTACCTGCACGCGGTGCTCAACGAGGTGCTCTACAGCTCGCTCATGGCCGAGAACCGCCAGCGCCAGGCGCACATGGACCGCGCGCTGCAGCGCCTGGAGGAGGAAACCGGGAAGCTGCGGCTCGACTGCAACCGGCGGCGCCAGGAGGAGATCACCGAGGAGATCGAGGTGATCCTGCTGTCCGCGCAGATGATGGGCCTGGCCGGGCAGCCGCAATAGCGGGCACGCGCGCACAGGCTTTGCCGGATCCCTCGCCCTATAATCCGGTTCCCGCCTTCCGGATCCCCGTGCATGAACCTTCGCCCGAGCGTCCTTGCCGTCGCTGCCAGCCTTGCCGTGCTCGCGGCGAGCGTCCCGGCGTCCGCATCGCCCGCATCGCCCGCATCGCCCGCAGCGGTGCAGAACAGCCCCGCGATACCGCCCGACGATGCCGTGCGCGGTCGCGTTGCCGCCCACTGGTTCGGCCGGCAGTGGCCGATGAACTTCCTGGCGGGATTCCGGCGCGAGCAGGTGGCCGCCGATTTCCGGCAACTCGTCGACGACGGCTTCGACACGGTGGTGCTGCTGGTGTCATGGGGCGACTTCCAGCCCGTGTACGCGCCGTGCTGCACCTACGACGAACGCGCGTTCGAGCGCCTGCGCTTCCTGCTCGATCGCGCCGACGAGGCCGGGTTGAAGGTGATGCTGCGCCTCGGCTATGGCTGGAGCTTCCATCCGCAGGCCGGCAGCGTCCTGGAGCGCCAGCAGCGCCTGCTCAACGACGCGCAGGCGCGCGAGGCGTTCTTCGGTTTCCTGGGGCGCGTGTCGCAGGAGGTCGAGGGCCGCGAGGGGGTGGTGATGGCGTTCATGAGCTGGGAGGACCTGTGGCTGCGCCGCGTGGACCAGGCCGCCGCCGGCACCTGGTCGGAATACCTGTCCACGCTGTCGCCCGGCCCGGCGCATCCGCCGGCACTGCCGGACGCCGCGCGCGACCCCGTGCTGTTCAATGCCTACTGGGACTGGCTCGTGATCGCGAAGTTGCTCGAGCCCGCGATGGCGCTGTTCCCGCTGCTCTCGTTCGAGGCGCGCGTCGATGACGAGCCGCGTTTCGAACCCGGTCCCGACGGCCAGCCCGTGGTGGCCGGGTGGATCGGTCACGACGGCATGATGCGGATTGCGCCAGGGTACCCGTCGACGATCTACTGGGCCCCGTTCTGGGGATCGGACAACCGGGGTGAGCAACTGCCGGCCACGCGCAGCCTCGCCTTGCTGGACGCACTGCTGGTGGAGTCGGCCGCCACGTCGGGACGCCGGCTGTTCATCGACCAGTTCAACTTCGTGGACAACACCGTGGGCCATGGCAACAACGCCGTGATCCGCCCCGAGGAAGTTGCCGCCTTCCTGCACGCCGCGGTGTGCGTCCTGAAGCGCCGCGAGGTGCTGGGTTACGGGCTGTGGACGGTGCGCGATTATGCCGAGAGTCCCCTGCACAACCCGGCCTTCGGTTACGGGCTGGAAGGTTGGCGGCTCGAAACGGCGACCGGGGTGCCGGAACAGGCGCTCGAAGAGCTGGCGAGCGGTGACTTCCAGCTGCGCCTGCTCGCCGGTGACCGTCTGTCGCAGCAGGTGACGCTGCGCCAGCGCGGGCGCCTCCCGGGCGCCGGCGACGACCTGCCCGACCGCGTCTGCGTCGAGGCCGAGGTGCGCGCGCCCGGGGCCTTGGCCGTGCGTGCCGGCAGCGAGCCGGTGGTGCTCGAATTCGACGGCTCCGGCCTGCAGCGCCGTTGCGCCGCTATCGCGGCGCAGCCCGACGCGGCCGGCCTTACGTTCGCGCTGGAGCTGCGCCACGGCGAACTCGCGCTGCGCGAGCTCATGATCTTCGACCACGTTCAATATGGCGGGATCTACGATCTCGAGGGACAGCCCGGTCCGCTGCTGGAGCCGGTGCGGCGCATGAACCGGGATTTCCGCGCCAGGACGAGGCGTTGCGATCTGCCTGGCGTCAGCTGATCCGCCGCGCGCGAGTCAGGGCAGGCCGAGGATGCGCGCCGCCTCGGCAGGGTCTGCCACCGGGCGTCCCACCGCGCGGCACAGCGCCACGGCGCGTTGCGTGAGCTCCAGGTTGTTGGGCTGCCCGGCGCCCAGGTGGTCCTCCAGCCCGGTGTGCAGGTGACCGCCGCGCTCCAGCGCGAGGCGCGCCAGCGGCGTCGCGAACAGGTCTCCGCCCATCACCGCCACCGACCATGGCAGCGGGCAGGCGGCCAGTTCCATCATCTCCAGGTAGGCATCCAGCGCTTTCGCGGTCGGTGGCAGGCCGAAGCTCACGCCGCTGCCGCCGCCGAAGTAACCCGCCTCGCCGCCGAAGTAGAACTTGATCATGCTGCCGCGCGGGATGCGCCCGAGGCGCCAGTAGGCGAGCGCGTTGCGCAGGAAACCCGGCTCGTAGATCGCGATGCTGAGCCCCAGCCCGAGGCGCGCACCCTGCTCCAGCGCTGCCTCCATGTCGGTGACGGTGTTCACGTACGCAAAGCTGTGCGGGCTCGGCGAACCGTCGGCCTCGGCCCAGCCGAGCAACGTGCAGCCGGGATCGAGCAGCCCGATGCGGATTGCGCCGGCCGCGGCGAGGATCTCGATGTGGCGCAGGCGTTCGGTCATCGTGGCGCCGCCGCCGATGGTCGGGTAGAGCAGCGCGTCGGGCCGCTGCGCCAGCACCGCGCGGTAGCTCGCCAGGTAAGCCTCGGCGGCTTGCTCCGCGGGCAGGTTGAAATCGCTGAGCGGCGCGTGGCTGTGCACGATCGCCGCGCCGGCGCGCACGCAGTCGAGTGCATCCGCGGCGATGGCCTCCACGGTGAGCGGCACGTGCGGATTGCGCGCGGGCTGGGTCACGCCGTTGATCGCGAGCTCGATGATGACGGGGCTGTCGGGCGTCATGCGCAGGTCTCCTGTTCCAGGTGGGCGCGCACGGCCTCGAGGAAGCGCGCCGCCTCGCCGCCGGTGACGGCGCGGTGGTCGAAGGTGAGCGAGAGCGGCAGCACCGGCTCCACCGCGGGCAGGCCGTCGCGCGCGACGACCCCCGGCGCGATGCGCCCGGCGCCCAGTATCGCGACCTGCGGCGGGGCGACCACCATCTGCGCCGTCTCGCCGCCGATCGTGCCGAAGTTCGACAGCGAGATCGTGGCCTCGCGCAGCTGCGCCGGCGCGATGCTGCGCGAGGCCACGGCTTCGCGCAGCGCCTGCACCGTCGCGAGCAGCGCGGCGTCGTCCAGGCGCTCGGCCGCGGCGATCACCGGCACGAACAGGCCCTCGGCGGTGTTTACCGCGAGGCCGAGGTTCACGGTGTCGTGGCGCAGCACGGCCTCGCGCCCGGCATCGAACCAGCAGTTCAGCGCGGGCTCCACGGCGCAGGCGTGCAGCAGCGCGCGGATCAGGCGCAGCAGCGGGCGATCGCGGCCGTGCCAGGCACGGATGCGGGCATGCAGCGTCACCGAGGCCGGTACCACGGCGCGATGCGCCGCGCTCATGCGCTCGGCCATCGCGCGCCGCGCGCCGTGCAGGCTTTCCCAGCCGGCAGCGGCGGGAGCGCTCGCGACCTGGGCCGCGCGCTGCACATCGGCCACGCTGATCACGCCATCGGGTCCGCTGCCGGTGATGCTCTCGAGCTCGCAGCGCAGTTCGTGCGCCAGGCGCCGCGCGGCGGGCGAGGCGCGCAGGTGCTGGATGGACCCGGCGGGGCGCGCCGGTGTCGCGGCCACCGGGGCCCGCGCGAGCGGCAGCTCGCCGACCACCGCGCCGGTGTCGGCATGCGCCGTCGCGATGAATGTGACCAGCACCGCGCCGACCGCGATACGCTCGCCTTGCGCCGCGCCCAGCGTGGCGATGTGTCCGCGGTGCGGCGCCGGGATCTCGACCACGGCCTTGTCGGTCTCCACCGCGACCAGCGGCTGGTCGGCGACCACGTGATCGCCGGGCGCCACGTGCCACTGCACGATCTCGGCGTCGTGCAGGCCCTCGCCGAGATCGGGGAGCCGGAATTCGGTGTCGCTCATGGGTATCGCATGACCTCGTGCGCGGCCTCGAGGATGCGCTCCCGTGAGGGCATGTAGTGCTGTTCCAGTTTGGCCAGCGGCATGACGGTGTCGTAGCCGGCGACGCGCAGCACCGGCGCGCGCAGTTCGAACAGGCAGCGCTCGGCCAGCCGCGCGGCGATCTCGGCGCCGAAACCGCCGCTGAGCGCCGCCTCGTGCACGATCACCGCGCGACCGGTGCGCGCCACCGAGGCCGCTATGGTGTCCGCGTCCAGCGGCTTGAGCGTGGCGACGTCGATGACCTCGGCGGCCAGGCCCTGCGCCGCCAGCGCGTCGGCGGTGGCCAGGGTTTCCCCGAGCATCGCGCCCCAGCTGATCAGCGTGAGGTCGCTGCCTTCGCGCAACGTGAAGCAGGTGTCGAGCGCCAGCGCGACGCCGTCGTCGGCGACCTCCTCGCGCAGCGCGCGGTAGCTGCGCTTGGGTTCGAGGAACACCACCGGGTCGGGATCGCGGATGGCGGCGAGCAGCAGGCCGTAGGCGCGCGCGGGCGAGGACGGAATCACGACGCGCAGCCCGGGAATGTGCGCGAACATCGCCTCGGGGCTCTCGGAGTGGTGCTCCGGGGCGTGGATGCCGCCGCCGAAGGGCGCGCGCAGCACCATCGGGCAGCAGAGGCGCCCGCGCGTGCGGTTACGCAGGCGGCTGGCGTGGTTCACCATCTGGTCGAGCGTGCTGTACATGAAACCGTCGAACTGGATTTCGGCGACCGGCCGGAGGCCGTGGGCCGCCATGCCGATGGCGATCCCCGCGATCGCGGCCTCGGCGACAGGCGTATCCAGCACGCGCTCGGCGCCGAAGCGTTCGACCAGGCCCTCGGTGGCGCGGAACACGCCGCCGTCGCGGCCAACGTCCTCGCCGAGCACGATCACCGCCGCGTCGTCCTGCATCGCGCGCGCCAGCGCGCGGTTCACCGCCTCGACCAGCGTGAGCTCAGCCATGCGCTTTGGTGCCGCCGTCGTGGCGCTGCAGCGTGGCGAGCTGCGGCTCCAGGGCCAGCGGCAGGCGCGCGTGGAGATGATCGAACATCGCGCGTGGCGGCTGCGGCGCCGTGGCCAGCCAGGCCGCGGCGGCCTCCTCGACCGCGCGGGCGCACTCGTGCTGCAAGGCTTCCTCCTCCTCGCGCGACCAGTTCCACGCCGCGCCCAGGTGGGTGCGCAGGCGCGCGAGCGGGTCCTCCTTCCAGTGCGCGCTCACCTCGGCGTCGTCGCGGTAGCGGCTGGCGTCGTCGGCCGTGGTGTGATCGCAGAGGCGGTACGACAGGCACTCGATGAGGTGCGCGCCGCCGCCGGCGCGGGCGCGTTGCAGCGCCGCCGCGACGGCGTGGCGCACCGCGATCACGTCGTTGCCATCGACCTGCTCGCCGCCGATGCCGGCGGCAATGGCCTTCTGCGCCAGCGTTGCGGCTGCGCTCTGCGCGGCGCGCGGCATCGAGATGGCCCATTGGTTGTTGTTGACCACGAATACCACCGGCGAGCGCCACGCGCCGGCGATGTTCATTGCCTCGTAGACATCGCCCTTTGAGGTGGCGCCGTCGCCGAACACGCAGACCACGGCGTTCGCCTCGCGGCGGTAGCGCATCGCGTGCGCCACGCCGACGGCGTGCGTCGCGTGCGCGCCCACCGTGATCGAGACCGGGAAATCGCGTGGCTGCGCCGTGAAGCAGGAGCCGCGCTCGTCGCCGCCCCAGAATTGCAGTATCTCGGGCAGCGTGACGCCGCGCAGCCACTGGGCGCCGTGCTCGCGAAACGAGGGCACCAGCACGTCCCCGGCCTGCATGGCGTCGCCCGCACCGACGGCCACCGCCTCCTGCCCGAGCGAGGAGGCGTAGGTGCCGAGGCGCCCGGTACGCTGCAGCGCGACCGCGCGCGTGTCGAAGCTTCGCGTCAGCACCATGGCGCGATACAGCCGCAGCACGGCATCGCGCTCGCGCGCGAAGGGGGGCAGTTCCTGTTCGACGTTGCCCTCGGGCGCGAGGAAGCGCGAAAAGGCCACCTCGAAACGGGCGCTGATGCTCATGGTCCTGCGTGCTCCTTGTCGCCCGCGCGCAGCGTGGCGCGCCTCTCAGCGCTCGAAAGAATACAGGAAGTCCACCGCGTTCTCGATGCCGGAAACGGCCTCGACATAGACCGAACGGCGCAGGCGGTAGCGCAGCCTGAAGGTGTTGACCTTGTCGAAGGTCGACACGCCGTAGCGCAGGTAGAGGTCGGGCCGCAGGTACCCGCTCAGGTGCACCTCGGTGCCGCCCTCGACCTCGCGCGTGGCGAGCTGGAAATCCTGGATGCCGAAACCCCGCAGCACATTGCTGGTGACGCCGCTCGCGCCGGCCACGCCGAGTTGCATCAGCATGCTCGCCACGACCAGGTCGGAGTTGCCGCCGGCCGAGGGCGGGCGTCCGGTGAGCAGGTAGTGCATGGCGCGGCTTTCCTCCATCGCGGGACGAGAGAAGGTGCTGAGCTTGGGATCGCGCAGGTCGCCGCGTACGCGCACGCCGACCTGTATGTTCTCGTCGTCGATGCGGCGCACCGCGGTCAGGCGCAGTTGCGGACGGTCGAGCGGGCCGCGAAAGCGCACCACGCCCTCGGTCACCTCGAGGCGCTGGCCGTAGGCGGTGAAGCGACCGTCCGCGATTTCGATCTCACCTTGTCCGCGCAGCTCTCGGTCGCCGATGTCGCGGAGCACCTCGATGCGGCCCTCGAGCCGTGCGTCCACGCCCCGGCCGCGCAACCGCACATTGTCGCCGAGGCGCACCTCCAGGTCTGCGCTGTAGTCGAACGGCGCGCCCGCCGGTTCCTCGCCCACGATGACTGTGTCGGGCGATACGCTGATGGCGCTGGCCGGGAGCCGGTCGAGGCGGATGTCGGCTTGCGGTATGAACAGTTGCCCGCTGATGCCGGCGTGCCGCGGGCCGAGCTGCACGCGCAGGTCCGGCACCACCGTGAGCGTGCTGCCGCGCATCGGCTCGAGCCGCAGGCCGGCGGATTCCAGGCCGAGATCGGCGCTCCAGCCGGCGCCGGCGCCGGCGAAGCGCGCGGTGCCCTCGAGGGTGCCGGCGCCGGCGACCGAGCCGAAGCGGCCCGCGAGCCGCGCCTCGGCACCGCTGAACTCCACGTCGAGCACGATGTCCTCGATCGGGTGCGGCAGCTTCTCGTGGCTCAGCATTCCGTCGCGCAGGCTCAGCACGCCGGAGGCGCGCGGTTCGCGCAGGCTGCCCCCGAGGCGAACGTCGCCGCCGAGCGTGCCCGCCGCCGCGACCACGCCCGGCGCCTGCTTCGCGAACGGCGCGAGGTCGAGCCCGCGCAGCGCCATCGTGCCCGACAGCGCGCCGCTGTCCTGCTGCAACAGGGCCTCACCGGTGAATCTCGCGTCGCCGCCGAGCAACAGTTGCCAGTCGAGCGCGATGCCGGCGCCGGCGGTGCGCAGCGACGCGCTCGCGCCGCCGAGCGGGATGTCGAGCGCTTCGCCCGCCGCGAGCACCGTGAGCGTCGTCGCGCCGGTGCTGGCGCGCGCTTCGATGCGCGGGTTGCGCTCGACGCCCTTGTCGGCTTCCACGCGCAGGTCGAAGTTCCCGCCGAGCTCCAGTCCCGCGGGAAGCCAGGGGCGGAGCCACGCAAACGGGATGTCGCTGCCATCGATCGCGATGCCGGCCAGGCGTCCCGCGCCGATGACCGCGGTGCGGCGGCTGCACAGCGCTGCGGCGTCACGCCGGAGGCAGAACGGCTCGATGCGCACTTCGCCGTCCTTGCGCTGCCACGCCAGCCGCAGCGGGCGATCGCCGCGCCACGGTGCTTGCGCGACGGCCGGCGCGACATCCAGTCGCCGGCATTCGCCGCGCCAGCCCTGCGCCACGGCGAGGGCGCCCGCGCAATCGAGCCGCAGCGCCGCGTCCGCCGCGCGCGCCTCGAGCGCGATGCGGTGCGCCGCTCCCGAGCCCGTGAGCGAGGCTTCGAGGCCGACGCCCGCGAAGTCGCGCCAGCGTGCACCGTCGAGCGCGAGCCGCACGCTGTTGCGCGCCTGCGCGAGTCCGCGCCAGTCCGCCTCCAGCACCAGCGAACCGGCCTCGATACCGTTCCATGTCGCGTCCCGAAGCCGTAGCGTGCCCTGGAGTTGCGGGTCTGTGCGGCGGCCGCGCACGCGCAAGCTGCCGCCGCCCGAGCCGGTGGCAGTGGCGATGGTGTCGGCGAGATTGGCGACCTCGAGCGTGGCCTCGAGCGCGATCTGCTCGCCGACGCTGCCCTCGAGCGCGAGCGTGTTCGCGCCGCTCGCGAGCCGCAGCCCGTCGACTTGCCAGCGCCCGTCCGGCAACGCCGCCACGCGCCCGGCAATGCGCGCGGGGTGGTCGTTGACGGTGCCCTCGAGTGCGCTCTCGACGGCGAGCGCGAGCGGTGTGCCGAATGCGCCCTCCAGCGTGGCGGTGCCGCTCAGGGCGCAGCGCAGCGCCGGGGTCCAGCCGGTGGGACAGAACTCCTTGGCCCGCGCCTGCACCACCCAATGGCGCCCGGCGCCGGTGTCGAGATGGCCGCTGGCGTCCAGCTGCCCCGCCTCGCCTTGCAGTGCGAAGGCCTCGACGTCGATGCGCCCGGGCGTCCACGTCGCGGCGGCGCTGACTGCGTTGGCGCCCAGCGCCTCGGACTCCAGCCGCGCCGCGAGCGTGGCGCGCAGCGCGGCCAGCGTGCCCTCTAGCGTCAGCGTGGCCTCGTGCAGCGCGGCAAGACCGGGCTGTTCCGGGCGCAGCAGCAGCGTCTCGCGGCTGCGCGCCGTCAGCGTGAGCGCGAGCGGGCGCGCCAGCGCATCGATGCGGCCCTCGACATCGAGCGCGTAAGGGCCGCCGCTGCGCGCGCTGAACACGAGGCGCGCCAGGTCCCCGCCGGCGCGGATGTCGGCGTGATGCGCGGCGCCCCAGCGCAGGCGCCCCGTGGCTTCGAGCGGCAGTTGCGCGTGCAGCTCGACGCTGCCCGCCAGCGAGGCTCGCAACTCGCCCATGCGCGCCTCGAGGCGTTGCAGCTCGATGCGACTGCCGTGCATCTGGCCGCCGAGCGCGATGTCTTGCAGCGTCAGCAGCGGCGCGGCGCCGCGGCGCACGTTGAGGGTGGCGAGCGTGCCGTGCGCGACGCTGAGCTGCAGGGGCAGCATCACCGGCGCCAGCGCGAGCGGGCTCGATCGGCCCGAGGCGGGGCCGATGTCGATGTCCAGCGTGGCGATCGCGAGCTGTTCGAAGCACAGCACGTCGGTGAGCAGGCAGCGCGGCGTAAGCGTCCACGCGACATCGCGCAGCTCGAGCGCGAGTGCGGCGTCGTGCCAGGCGATGCGCTCGAAGCCTGCCTCGAGCAGGTTGCCGTCGCGGTGCGCGATCACCAGCCGGGGCTCCACGAGAGACAGCGTGCGCGCCAGCAGCGCCGTGCCGCGCGCGGTGGCGCCCAGCCCCAGCGCCAGCACCAGCGCCGCGGTGAGGCCCCACAGCAGCACGCGCAGCAGCGCCAGCGAGAGGCCGCGCGCGCTCACAGCGGCGGCCCCATGCTGATGTGCACCTTGAAACCCGAGTTCTCGCCGTCGCGCACCGGTACCGCGAGATCGACCCGGATCTGGCCCACCGGCGACAGCCAGCGCAGCCCCAGCCCGGCGCTCTGGTAGAACGCGGCGTTCGAGTCGTTGAACGCGCTGCCCCCGTCCACGAAGGCGGCGACGCGCCATTGCGGCAGCACGCGCCGCGATACCTCGATGCTGCCTACGGCGAGATAGCGGCTGCCGGTGAGTTTGCCGTTGTCGTCGCGTGGCCCGATCGACTCGAAATCGTAGCCGCGGATGCTGTTGTCGCCCCCGGCGCTGAAGCGCAGCAACGGCGGCAGGTTCTCGAAACCGTCGGTGAGGATCGCGCCCAGCTCGAGGCGCGCGAGCACCGTGGTGTTGTCATCGGGCAGGCCGGCGAGCCACTTGCCGCTGCCGCGCCAGCGCAGGAAATCCGCCGGCGAGCCCAGCGCGCGGTCGCTCGTGTCGATCGCGCTGAACCACGCGCTGCCGCTGCGCGGATCCACGCCGGGATCGATCCGCGTGCGCGAGATGCTGGCCGCGGGCATCAGGTAGGCGGTGCGCTTCTCGCTCGCCCTGCCGATGGTGTAGCGTTCCATCTCCACGCTGGCGCCGTAGCCGAAGGACCAGTCGCCGAAGACCTTGATCGCGTGGCGCACGCCGAACGTCGCGGTGAGGGAGTCGGTGTCCTGCACGCTCTGGTCCTGCATCCCCGCGGTGAGCTCGAGGATGTCGTCGAGCGGATCGCGGTGCGGAATGCGGTAGAGGGCCTCGACCGCCTGGCGCGACTCGGTGATCTCGGACTCGATGCGCAGCGAATGGCCGTTGTCGTTGAGCAGCGGCGAGTCGCGGTTGAAGCGCAGGCGCAGCGCGGAGTCGGTGCTGAAGCCCAGGCCCACCTCGTAACGGCTGGTCACGATGTCCTCGGTGAGCGCGGTCACGTCCGCGCGGGCATCCGCCCCGGGCGTCACGCGCACGATCACCTCGCGAAAGAAGCCGGTGTCGCGCAGGCGCTGCTCGAAGCGCGACACGAGCTCGTTGTCGAAGGGCTCGCCGGCACGGAACCGCGCCAGCGATGCGAGCAGCTCGTGATCGATCCGGCTGCCCGAAATCTCCAGCGTGCCGAAGGCGTAGCGCGCGCCGCAGGCGAGGTCCAGCCTGGCGGTGGCGGTGCGCGCCGCCAGGTCGATGCGCAGCTCCGAGAGCCGGTACTTCGCGTCGAAGAAACCCAGACGCAGGCAGCCGCGCAGCAGCTCGTCGCGAAAGCGGTCGTAGTCGGCGTGGGCGAGCGGCCTGCCCGCGGCCAGCGCGCCCGAGCGCAGCAGCGCGCGGATGGCTGGCAACGAGGCGGCGGGCTCGTCGACGGCTATCTCGGGCGCGGCAAACCGCACCCGCGGGCCGGGCTCGACGTCGATCACCAGCCGCGCGCCGTCGCGCGCAACGCTGAACTGCGCCTCGTAGTAGCCCAGCGGCTGCAGCGCGTCGCGCACCGCGCGCGTCAGGACTCTCTGCAGTCGCGCCTCCTGCCCGGCGAGTGCGACATCGACATCGCCGAGATGCGCGCGCAGGTTCTGCTGCGCCGCGTTGTCCAGCCCGCGCACCGTGAGCTTCAGCGGTTCCGCGAGACCTGCCGCCGGGCGCAGCGCCAGGGCGCACAGCAACGCCGCGGCGCACAGCAGCGCCAGGGCGCCGCGGCGGCGGTGGTTGCGCTGATTCCGGGTGATGGGCAAGGTCTCGGCTGTCCTGGGTTGCCGCGGTGGCGCGGCGCCCGATTATGCCAGTGACGCGCGCCGAATTGAGCCGGCGACACCGTCCGCGGCGATGGATTAGACTGCGCGCCCGTCCGGGGCGGGTCCGAGCGCCGCCCGATGGCGCAGATTCTTCGAGGAACGACCGATGCAGACAGCAGCGCCCCCCGCGCGGCGGCTTCCGGCGGAATGGGAGCCGCAGGACGGCATCATGCTCACCTGGCCGCACGAGCACAGCGACTGGCTGCCGTGGCTGGCGCAGGTCGAGCCGGTCTACGTGGCGATAGCGCATGCGGTGAGCGCGCGCGAGCGCGTGCTGGTCTGCGTGCGCGACGCGGCGCACCGCGATCACGTGGCGGCCCTGCTGGCGGCAGGCGGCGTGCCGCGCGGGCGCGTGGCGCTGCGCGTGGTGCCATCCAACGATTCCTGGGCGCGTGACCACGGGCCGATCACGATCATCGACGGCGGGCGGCCGCGCCTGCTGGACTTCGTGTTCAACGGCTGGGGCGGCAAGTACGAGGCCGGGCTCGACGACCGCATCACGGCGGAGCTGGCGCGCCAGGGCGCCTTCGGTGACACGCCGCGCGAGCCGGTCGAGTTCGTGCTGGAGGGCGGCGGCATCGAGTCCGATGGCGCCGGCACCCTGCTGACCACCTCGGCCTGCCTGCTGTCGCCGGGGCGTAACCCGGCGTTTTCGCGCGCGGCGATCGAGCAGCGCCTGGGAGAGCTGTTCGGATTGCAACGGGTGCTGTGGCTGGAGCACGGCGCGCTCGAGGGCGACGACACCGACAGCCACATCGACACGCTGGCGCGCTTTTGCGACGAACGCACCATTGCCTACGTGCGCTGCAGCGAGCGCGCGGACCCGCACTTCGCGGAGCTCGACGCGATGGAGCGCGAACTGCGCGCGCTGCGCGACGCGCGCGGCGAGCCCTACCGCCTGGTGCCGCTGCCGTGGCCGGGCGCCAAGCACGGACGCGACGGGCGGCGCCTGCCGGCGACCTACGCCAATTTCCTGGTCATCAACGGCGCGGTGCTGGCGCCGACCTATCGCGACCCGGCCGATGCCGGGGCGCTGGCGCAGTTGCGGTTCTGCTTTCCCGATCGCGAGATCATCGCGATCGACTGCCTGCCGTTGATCCAGCAGTACGGCTCGCTGCACTGCATCACGATGCAGTTGCCGGCCGGCACGCTGGCGCCGGTATAATTTTCACGCGCCATTCGAGGCCGCCACGCGAGGCGGCACCACGGGGTCGCATCATGAGGGCGCATCGTGAGGAGAAGCACATGAGTTCCAGGCTGCTCGTTGCCTGCATCCAGCACGCCTGCGTGGACTGGCGCGACGCCAATCTCGCGACCACGGCCGCGCTGGTGCGCGAGGCCGCGGCCGGCGGAGCGCGCCTGGTGCTGCTGCAGGAACTGCACACCGGGCCGTATTTCTGCCAGGTCGAGGACGTGGCGTGTTTCGACCGCGCCGAAGCGATCCCGGGCCCGAGCTGCGAATTCCTCGGGTCGCTGGCGCGCGAGCTCGGCATCGTGCTCGTTGCCTCGCTGTTCGAGCGCCGCGCGCCGGGCCTGTACCACAACACCGCGGTGGTGTTCGAGCGCGACGGCAGTATCGCCGGGCGCTACCGCAAGATGCACATCCCCGACGATCCGGCGTACTACGAGAAGTTCTACTTCACGCCCGGCGATCTCGGCTTCACGCCGATCGACACCTCGGTGGGCCGCCTCGGCGTGCTGGTGTGCTGGGACCAGTGGTACCCGGAAGCGGCGCGCCTGATGGCGCTGGCCGGCGCCGAGCTGCTGCTCTACCCGACCGCGATCGGCTGGGACCCGCGCGACACGCCCGGGGAGCAGGCTCGCCAGCGCGAGGCCTGGATCACGGTGCAGCGCGCGCACGCGGTCGCCAACGGCGTGCCGGTACTGGTCGCCAACCGCGTCGGCCACGAGCCGGACCCCTCGGCGCAGGGGCCGGGCATCCGCTTCTGGGGGCACAGCTTCGTTGCCGGTCCGCAGGGCGAGTTCATCGCGCGCGCCGGCGACAGCGAGCCGCAGGTATTGCTGGCGGAGCTCGACTCCAGGCGCAGCGAGGACGTGCGGCGCATCTGGCCGTTCCTGCGCGACCGGCGCATCGACGCCTACCAGGACCTGGTGCGGCGCTACCGTGACTAGTGGCCGGCATCCGCCCGATCCGGCGCCGCACCGGCCGTTGCCCGTGGCAGACCTCAACGAGGAAACCGCGTTGCTGGCGCTGCTCGCCGACGGCGAGTTCCGCTCCGGCGAGTGGCTGGCAGGCCGGCTGGGCATTTCCCGCGCCGGGATCTGGAAGCGCGTGGGCAAGCTCGCCGAGCGCGGCATCGCGCTCGAGCGCGTGAGCGGGCGCGGCTACCGCGTGCCCGGCGGCATCGAACTGCTCGATCGCGAGCGCATCGCGGCGGCACTGCCCGAGTGGGTGCGGGCACAGCTGTCGCGGCTTGAGTTGCGCCGGGTGGTGGATTCGACCAATGCGCTGGTGCTGGAAGGCTTGCGGGCCGGCACGCTCGGCCACGGGGCCGTGGTTTTCGCCGAGCAGCAGACCAGCGGTCGCGGCCGCCGCGGACGCCGCTGGGTGAGTCCCTTCGGGCGCAACATCTACTGCTCTTTCGCCTGGCGCTTCGATGGCGGCGTGGCGGCGCTGGAGGG
>Ga0073904_10000321_pt1 | contig 34009 bp, 36 predicted proteins | sample KloWWTrecipitate_FD_66668 | JGI IMG/M metagenome (GOLD analysis project Ga0073904, IMG submission 66668) | Active sludge microbial communities from Klosterneuburg, Austria, studying microevolution and ecology of nitrifiers - Klosterneuburg... | ecosystem: Engineered > WWTP > Aerobic digester >... | reverse complement strand
CACACGCCGCAGCCGATCGTGCAGACCAGCCCTCAGAGCTGGGCCGAGGCCGACGTGGCGGGGCTGAGCAAGAACGACGGCCGGGTTGAGCTGAACCCCGACAAGGGGGACAAGGCGGGACCGATTTCGCTGGGCGCTGCCGTCTCGGCGCCGGCCACTGACGCGCCGCCCGCCGACGCCAAGCCGGAGGGGGCCGAGGGCGAGACGCCGCGCACGCCCGAGTCACGCATCGTGGCGATCGGCGACTCGGACTTCGCGTCTAACGGCGTGCTGGGCGTGCAGGGCAACCGTGACTTCTTCATGAACGCCGTCAACTGGCTGGCGCAGCAGGAGAACCTTATCGCCATCCGCCCGCGCGAGCCCGAGGACCGACGGCTGACGCTCACGGCTGACCAGCAGAACCTGATCTTCCTGCTCTCGGTGTTCCTGCTGCCCGGCCTCGTGTTCGCGGCAGGCGTCTACTCCTGGTACGGGAGGCGGTAGGTCATGCGGGGTCTGGGATCCACTGTTGCGCTGGTCGTGGTGCTGGCCGGACTGGGCGCCTACATCTACTTCGTCGATTCGAACAAGCCCGCGTCAGGGGTCGAGCCCAACGAGAAGGTCTTCGCGGCGGTCGAGGCCGGGCAGATCACCGAAGTGCGCCTCACCACCGGCGGCGAAACCACCGTGCTGGTGAAGAAGGAGGGCGGCTGGCAGGTGGCCGAACCGGCCGCCACCGACGCCGACCCGACCGAGGCGTCCAGCCTGGCCACCAACATCGCGTCGATGGAGCAGACGCGGGTGGTGGACGACAACGCCGCCGACCTCGCGCCGTATGGCCTGGCCGAGCCCAGAATCAAACTGGCGTTCAAGGCCGAGGGCGACAAGAGCGGCGAGGTGTACCTGGGTGACAAGACGCCCACCCAAGGCGACATCTACGCGATGAAGCCCGGCACCACGCGCGTGTTCCTGGTCTCTTCGTACCTGGAGACCACCTTCGACAAGAAGCCATTCGACCTGCGCGACAAGCGCGTCGTGAAGTTCGAGCGAGACAAGGTGGACAGCCTTGAACTGACGCGTGGGCGAAACACGCTCGAGCTGTCGCGGACAGGAAGCGACTGGGCGGTCACGGAACCCGTCACCGGCCGCGCCGACTACGCGTCCGTCGAGGGACTTCTGACACGGATGTCCACGGCGGGCATGGCGTCGATTGTGGCCGACGTGGCCACCGACCTGAAGCCGTACGGCCTCGAGTCGCCCGACATGCGCTTCACGCTCGGGGCCGGCAGCGGCCAGACCGTGCTCGAGATTGGCGGCACGAGCGAAGGCGGCCAGCGCTACGCGCGCGACAAGGCGCGCCAGATGGTCTTCACGCTCGACACGACGCTGGCTGACGACCTGACCAAGCCCTTCGATGACTACCGGGCGAAGGACCTGTTTGCGTCGCGGCCGTTTTCGACCGACCGCCTCCGCATCACGCGGGCCACCGGCGGAGCGCCGGCGACGTGGGCCTTCGCCAAGACGACGGCCGAGGGCGGCGACACCTGGAAGGTCACGCCCGACGGCGGCCAGGCCGCCGACGTGGACCGCGCCAGGATGGACGACCTGCTCAACAAGCTGTCGGCCTTGCGTGTCACCGCGTTCGTGGACCCGGCGCGGCGTGCCGGCCTCGATCGGCCGGTGCTGAACGTCGGGGTCAGCTACGACGGTGGGAAGTTCGAGCGCGTGAAGGTGGGCCGCGTGGGCACGCAGTACTTCGGCAACCGCGAGGGCGAACAGGCCACGGGCGAGGTCGACACCGCTGCCGTCGACGCCGCGCTGCAGGCGCTCGACGCCGCGCTCGTGCCGCCGGCGCCCGTGCCAACGCCCACGCCGGAAGCCCCCAAGCAGTGATGGGAGACTGGAGCGGTCGGGCTGCGGCCTCCGCTCCTGCACCGGCGGCCGCAAGGCCAGCCTGCCCGGTGGAGGCGCCAGCGGCCCCGACCCCTGCCCCGTTAGCGCCATCTGCGGCCCTCGTCGGTTGCATCATCTGCGTCGTGTTCAGCGTCACCTGCGCCTCACGCCAGGCGCCGGCACCTCGGCCTCCGGCGGCGCCGGAGCACCGTGCGCTCTCGGCGTCGGAGCAACTCCGCGCCGATCTCGGCGTTGTCTTCGCCCTGCCCTCCGTGTCGAATGCGCACCTCGGCGCGCTCGTCCGGTCGCTGCACACCGGCGACACGCTCTTCGCGATGAACGAGCGCCGCATGCTGGTGCCCGCGTCGAACCAGAAGCTGCTGACCGCGGCCGTGGCGGCGCGCACGCTGGGCTGGGACTATCGCTACACAACGCGCCTGCTGGCCACCGGCAAGATCGACGCAAACGGCACTCTCGACGGCGATCTGATCGTCGTCGGTGGCGGCGATCCCACCATCAACCCTCGCCATCCCCTCAGATGGGCGGTCCTGGACGACTGGGCGGCGCGCGTGGCGGCGCGCGGCGTGCGGATCATCGGCGGACATCTCATCGGAGACGACAGCGCGTTCGCGGAGCCCGGCTGGGGCTCGGGCTGGTCGTGGGAGGACCTGGTCACCGGATATGGCGCGCCGATCGGCGCACTCCAGTACCACGAGGACGAGGTGGAACTGATGATCGGTCCCGGGATCGCCACGGGCACGCCGGCCATCATCGCGATGTCACCGTACGGCAGCGGCCTCCTTCTCGACAATCAGGCCATCACGGTGGCCGCAAACCAGGCCACGCGCATCACGACCGACCGGGTGCCCGGCACCATCTTTCTCACGGTGCGGGGCCAGGTGGCCCTTGGCTCGACGCCGCGCGCGACCGAGGCCGCCGTCGAGAACCCCACGCGGTTGTTCATGAACGCCTTCCGCGAGGCGCTGTCCCGCAAGGGCATCGTCGTGGCGGGATCGGCACTCGACATCGACGAGGCGCCTTCGGCACCGGACACGTCGAAGGCCGAGGTCTGGGTGGAGGATCGCTCGGCGCCGTTGTATGAAATCGTGGACGTGCTGCTCAAGTGGAGCCGGAACGAGTACGCCGAAACCCTGCTCTGGTCCTTGTCCCCGCCGGGCGCCCCCGCCAGTGAGGCCGCGGGACTCGCGGTGCTGCGGGCCGCTCTCCCCTCGCTCGGCGTCGAGGCGGGCTCCTTCAGCGCCTTCGACGGCTCGGGACTCTCCCGCTACGACATGGTGTCGGCGGATGCGCTCGTGCGTCTGCTCACGACCATCTGGCACGATCCGCCGCTGCTTGGCCCCTTCCGCAGCGCCCTGCCCGTGGCCGGTGTCAGCGGTTCGCTGGAGCATCGCATGAAGGGCACTGCCGCCGAGGGTCGCGTGTGGGCGAAGACCGGATCGATGTTCAACATTCGCACCGTGTCGGGCTACGTGCTGACGGCAGACAGCGAGATGCTGGCGTTTTCGTTCCTGGCCAACAACTACACCGTGCCGTCGGCGGAGATCGACGCGATAATGGACACGGCCATGACGCGCCTGGCCGGCTTCAGACGATGACGGCGGCCGGGCGCGTAGAAGGCCATTGGCGAACACGGGCGGGATCGTGACCAAGCGCGGTGGTTTTTCGCCTCCAGCCTGAACGAATCGACCGGCCCCGTCATAGCGTCACGAACCGGCCGAACCCAATCGCCATCAGCAGCCCGACCGTGCCGACGACCGCGGCCCCGGCCAGGCCCACCACGAACGGCTTCAGACCCACACCCCTGAAGACCTTGAAGCTGGTGTTCAGCCCGACAGCGGCCATGGCCGTGCCGAGCAGCAGTCGCGACGCCCAGAAATCTCCAAGAGACGATGTGAGGTCGCTCCAGGCCCCGGCATCGAACAGGCCGTACGCCGCGCCGCCGGCGCCCAGCGTGGCGTCGCCCACCGAACGGACCACCGCCATCGCCAGGAAGCCGATGACGAAGCCCGGCACGAACTGGTGCCAGGACGCTGGCGTCGGGGACGCCGGGACTGAAGTCCCGGCGCTCCGCTCAAAAGTCCCGGCGCTCCAGGCTGAAGTCCCGGCGCTTCGGGCGTCAGCGCTCTGCCCGGCGGCGTGTGCGGAGTCGTGTACGGAGTCGTGTACGGAGTCCGGTACGGAGTCCGGTACGGAGTCCGGTACGGAGCGCCGGGACTTCAGTCCCGGCGTACCCCTTTGACTCTCGCGCACGTGCATCCACGTCAGGAACGGAATGACCACCGCCAGGAAGATGTTCCGCGTGAGCTTGGTGACCGTCGCGGTCCGCAGCACCACGTCATCGCCGTAGATCTGCTTGTAGGTGAGCGCAGCGCCCACCACCTGCGACGTGTCGTGGATGGCGGTGCCCAGGAACAGCCCGATGGTTTCCGAACGCGCCAGCAAGGCGTGGGCCAGATAGGGATAGACGAGCATGCCGAACAGGCCGAAGGCCACGACGTTGGCCACCGCGTAGGCCACTTCGCGCTCGTCCGCTTCGATGGCGGGCGCCGTGGACACGATGGCCGTGACCCCGCAGATGCTCGTGCCGGCCGCCACCAGGGTACCCAGGCGCGGAGGCAGGCCGAGCTTTCGGTTGAACCAGGTGACGAACACCATGCCCGTGACGATGGCGGCGATCACCACCGGCAGTCCGGCGAGCCCGAGCTTCAGCACGTCGAACACGCTGAGCCTGATCCCGACGAGCACGATGCCGAGCCTCAGCACGTTCGTCGTGGCGAACTTGAGTCCGGGCGTGAGCGCCGCCGGCAGCGGCAGCGTGTTGCGCAGCAGCAGGCCCACCACGATGGCCACCGGGACGCCCGAGATCGGACTGCTGCCGGTGAGGTCCTGCGCGGCCAGCATGGCGTGGCCCAGCAGGTCGGCCAGCCAGAAGCCGCCGACCATGACGGCCGCGGCGACAATCACGCCGGGCAGGTTCCTGGTCACCGCGGCGCCTATTGTTGAATCGCCTTCAACTGGAAGAACTCCTCGAGCGCCAGCGGACCGATCTCACGCCCGATGCCCGACTTCTTGTAGCCGCCAAACGGCGCCAGGATATTGAAGCGCCCACCGTTGATGTCGACCTGTCCGGTACGCATCCGGCGCGCCACCTCCATCGCCCGCTCCTTCGTGCCGGCCCAGACCCCACCGGCGAGCCCGTAGATGGAATCGTTTGCGATGCGGACGGCGTCGGCCTCCGTGTCGCAGGGCATGATCGACAGCACGGGTCCGAAGATCTCTTCCCGGGCGATCGTCATCCCGGGCGCAACGTCGGCGAAGATGGTGGGCTCGACGAAGTAACCGGTGCCAAGCTGCGCGGGGCGACCGCCGCCGGCAACCAGTGTCGCGCCCTCGCGCTTCCCCGTCTCGATGTAGTCGAGCACCGTGTCGCGCTGTGCGGCCGATGCCAGGGGCCCCAGACGCGTCGCCGGATCGAACGGGTCGCCGAGGGTGAGCTTGGCGAGCTGTGCCGCTGCCAACTCGGCGACCTCGTCGTGTCGCGCGCGCGGCACGAGCATCCGCGTCCAGGCCGAGCAGGTCTGCCCGGAATTCTGCATGCAGTTGTTCACGCCAGCGGCCACCGCCTTCTCGAACGGCGCATCATCCAGCACGATGAAGGCCGACTTGCCGCCCAGCTCGAGGCAGACCTTCTTGATGCCATCGCCCGCCAGCGAGCCCACCCGGCGCCCGGCCGCCAGCGAGCCGGTGAAACTCACCATGTCCACGTCGGGATGGCCCACGATGGCCTCGCCCACCACGCGGCCCGGGCCGGACACGATGTTGAGGACGCCAGCGGGCAGGCTCACCTCGTGCGCCGCCTCGGCCAGCATGAAGGCGCTCAACGGCGCGAGCTCGGCCGGCTTGAGAACGACCGTGCAGCCGGCGGCCAGGGCCGGGGCCATCTTGCAGACCACCTGGTGCAGCGGGTAGTTCCACGGCGTGATGCAGCCGACGACACCGATCGGTTCCTTGATCACCAGCGAGTGGCCCAGCTCCTCTTCGAGCTTCGCCGAGCGGATGAATCGCCCATTGAGCCCGATCATCATGACCGGAAACTCCACCTGAACCTTGGTCGAATAAGACAGCGCCGTGCCAACCTCGTGTGAAATCGCTTCGGCCACCTGCGGCACGCGCGTCTTCATCGCCGCCGCCAGTTTCTCGAGCCACTGGGCGCGCTCCTCCACGCTCACCTGGCTCCAGGCTTCGAAGCCCCGGCGCGCGGCCTTCACGGCGCGGTCCACGTCCTCGGCGGTGCCCCGAGGAACGCGGCCGACAACCTGCTCGGTGGCCGACGAGATGACGTCGATGGCGTCGCTGACCGTGGACGCCTGCCACGCCCCGTCGTAATAGTGCGAGTCGTGAACCATCATGGAATCCAAGCATTGTATTCTGAGGCGCTATGGACATCACGAAACGGACATTCATCGTGACGGGCGGCGCCTCGGGCCTGGGCCGCGCCGCGGCCGAAGCCGTGCTCGCCGCCGGCGGCCAGGCCGTGCTGCTCGACGTCAACGCCGAGGCTGGTAGGGCCGCGGAGGCCGCGATGGGCGCCCGGGCGCGGTTCGCGCAGGCGGACGTCACCAGCGAGGAGCAGGTGAAGGCGGCGGTCGATCTGGCCGTCTCGGCCTTCGGCAACCTCTACGGCGCCATCAACGCGGCCGGCATCGGGCCCGCGGCGAAGGTGCTGGGGAGGAACGGCCCGCACCCGCTGGACCTGTTCGAGAAGACCATTCGGGTGAACCTGGTCGGCACCTTCAACGTCATCCGGCTGGCCGCGGCCGTCATGGCGCGGAACGCGCCGCTCGAGTCGGGCGAGCGCGGCGTTATCGTCAACACGGCATCGATCGCGGCCTTCGACGGACAGATCGGACAACCCGCCTACGCAGCGTCCAAGGGCGGCATCGTCGGGCTCACGCTGCCGGTGGCGCGCGAGTTCGCGTCTATCGGGATCCGCTGCGTCACCATCGCACCCGGCATCTTCGACACGCCGCTGCTGGCGGCGTTGCCCGAAGCGGCGCGGGTGTCGCTGGGCCAGCAGGTGCCGTTCCCGTCGCGCCTGGGTCGCCCGGCCGAGTACGCCGCGCTGGCGCGCCACGTCATCGAGAACGAGATGCTCAATGGCGAGGTGATTCGGCTGGACGGCGCGCTGCGCATGGCGCCGCGGTAGCCGCCGCCCGCGCCGGACGGACACTACTGCGACAGCATGTTGCGGGCGGCGTCGACGACAGCCTGGGACGACGCGTTGAGCCCGCCGCCCTGAGCGAGGTCCGGCTGGCCGCCGCCGCGACCGCCAAACTGCGCGACGAGCGCCTTGAGGACGGCGCTGGCGTCGATTCCGGCGTCGGGATGGCGCGCGACGACCACCAGAGGGGACGTGGTCGCCGTCACGAGTACCACGGCCGCGCCCGGCTCGGTCGCGGCGGCCGAGGCCATCGCCTTGAGACCGGCGCCATCCATGTCTGCCACCGATTCAACGACGACGATGCGCTGGCCGATGCGGACGCCGCGGGCGACCAGGGCCTTCGCTTCGTGAACGGCCAGCTTCTCCTGCGTCGCCCGCAGCGCTCGCTGCAGCGCCTTGTTGCCGCCCTGCAGGCGCTCGATGGCCGGGGCCAATTCCTCGGCCGCCACCGAGAGGTGCTTCATGGTGGCGGCAAGCGCGTCGCGCCAGACAGAGAACCGGCGGGCTACCCGTGCACCGCACAGGAACTGGACACGGGAGCCGCCGCGGAACATCTCCCAGCCGGATACGGCGATGATGCCGATGCCTCCCGTGCGGGCCACGTGCGTGCCGCCGCACGCCGAGAGGTCGAAGTCGGCGATCTCGATCAGCCGGAGCATGCCGCCTCGCGCCGGTTCCTTGCGGAGGGGCAGCACGGCCGCCTCTTCAGCCGACACGAAGCGGACGGTGACAGCACGGTCTTCCCACACGACACGGTTGGCCTCGTCCGTGGCCGCCCGCACGTCGGCGGCCGTCACCTCGCGCGCCAGATCGATGGTGCACTGCTCGGCGCCCAGGTGAAAGCTCTGGGTCCGATTGGCGAAGAGCCCTTCGAACGCCGCCGACAGCACGTGCTGGCCCGTGTGCTGCTGCATGTGGTCGAAGCGCCTGGACCAGTCGATCGCGCCCGACACCACCTCGCCCACGGCGAGCGGTGCATCGGTCACGTGCAGAATGCGGCCGTCCTCGTTGTCGAGCACGTCGAGCACCCGGGCACTGCCAAGCGTTCCGGTGTCGAAGGGCTGTCCGCCGGAGGAAGGATAGAAGGCCGTGGCGTCGAGCTCCACGGCATAGGCGGCAGGGGTTGCCGGGGGTGCTTCGAGGGGCTCGCACGCCAGCACGTGCGCGTCGAACGACGCACGATAGGCCTCCGGGTAGTACAGGCGGGTTGTGGTCATTTGGTGGGCAGCTCGAAGTAGAAGAGGGCGCCGCCGTGGTGCGAACGACGGTAGCCGATGTCGCCGCCATGCGAGGTGATGATGCCGTAGCTCACCGACAGGCCCAGGCCCGTGCCTTCGCCGACCGGCTTGGTCGTGAAGAAGGGCTGGAACAGCTTGGGCTCGTCGTCGGGCTGGACGCCGTCGCCGTAATCTTCGACCTCGAGGCGCGCCGAGTTGCGGGCGTCGCTCGTGCGGATCTTGATGCGCCGGCGCGTGGGGTCGTGCCGAGCGACGGCCTGCTCGGCATTGATCACGAAGTTCAGCACGACCTGCTGCAGCTCGGTGAAGACCGCCGACACCACGGCCTCGGACTGATCTTCGATGTCGAGGCGGATGCTCTGCGCCTCGATCTTGCGCTGGCGAAGCTCGAGCACGGACGCGACGACATCGGAGAGCTTGACGGGCGAGGGCTCGGTGGTCTGGCGTCCGAATCGCTGCAGGTTGCGGATAATCGCGCTCGCGCGCGTGCTCTCGCGGCGAATCAGCGACAGGTCGCGCTGCACCGCCTCGGGCAGGTCCTCCTGCATCTGCAGCAGCTCGGCGAAGCCGAGAATGGCCTGGAGGGGATTGTTCAGCTCGTGGGCCACGCCCGACACGAGCACGCCGATGGCGGCCAGGCGTTCCTGCCGGATCAGTTGGCGCTGGAGCGACTCCTTCTCTTCGCGGATGCGGCGCTCCTCCGACATCTGCGCCGACACGGCCTCCCGGGCTTCGCGCAGGTTGTTGATCATGCCGGCGATGCTGCCGCGCAGCTGGTTCAGTTCCACGGCGCCCAGGTCCCTGGGCTCGAGCGGCGACAGGTCGCCGTTGGCCACGCGCTCGGCGGTGCGCGCCACCTCGTCCATGGCCGCCAGCCAGCTTCGCGAGAAGTACAGCGAAAGCCCCAGGATGGCCGCCAGTGCGCCCAAGGTGATGCTGACGTTGCGCCGGAAGATGGGGCCCGTGCGGGCCGCGGCCACCGAGGTCGGAATGCCGACACCGGCGAGCCATGGACCTCGCTCGACGATGACGTTGCCGAACACGCGCTCGACACCGTCCATGCCGGTACGCACGTCGCTCGGCGGGATGCGGCGAAGAGGGCGCGCCGCGTCGAGGCTGCCTTCGACGGGCCGACCGACATAGCGGCCCGCGTCAAAACTGCGCGCCACGACCGTGCCATTCTCATCCGAGATGGTGATGACCGACCCCCCGGGCAGAGGAATACCGGCGAGGACGGATTCGAGCGACTCCAGGTGCACCACCACACCGAGCATGCCCACCGCCTGATTCCCGGCATCCGCGATTGGATAGCCCATGACGACAACGTGCGTGCGGTCGTCGGCGTCACCGAGAAGCGGGCCGATGGACCGCCGCCCCGCGCTGGCCACGCCGGCCAGCCAGTCCGGCGCCACCTGCCCTTCGACGTCCGGCACCGGGGGCACGGCCCAGGCGACGATGCGCCCCGAGGCGTCGGCGAGAACGGCGTTGCGTATCACGGCGTTGCGCCCCTGCAGGAGCGGGCGCAGCACGTTGGTGGCCGCACGGGCGTCGAGGCGGCGCACTGCGGGGTCCTCGATCACGACCGTGGCCACGGCGTCGGCCGTCTCGAGATTGCGCTCGAGATAGGCCACCACGACCGAGGTCATCGCCAGCGTCTCGCTGCGCAGGTGCTCGATCTCTTCATCGTAGGTGGCGCGGGAGGCGAAAAACAGCGCCGTCAGCACGGCGATGACGAGCAGGGCGGTGACAACGGGAATCTGCTGCCGGAGCGGACGGGCCATGATCAGCGGGGATGCGCCTGCTGCGCCGGGTCGGGCACGCCCGCGGCCGCAAACCCGGCGGCTCTGAGGCGGCAGCTGTCGCAGTGTCCGCAGGGCACGCCCCCGGCCGACGGGTCGTAGCAGCTCAACGTGAGCCCGTACTCCAGGCCCAGCGTCGTGCCTCTTCGAATGATGTCGGCCTTGCTCATCTCGATGAGGGGCGCATGCACCCGGATCGGCTGGCCCTCGACCCCGGCGCGCGTGGCCACCCGCGCCAGCGCCTCGAATGCGCGGATGAAGGCGGGACGGCAATCGGGATAGCCCGAGTAGTCGAGCGCGTTGACCCCGATGACCAGGTCGTGAGCGCCGAGCACCTCCGCCCAGCCGAGGGCCACGGCCAGAAAGATGGTGTTGCGGGCTGGCACATAGGTGGACGGGATACCCGGCTCGTCGGCCGGCCGATCACGTGGCACCGCGATGTCGGGCGAGGTGAGCGACGAGCCGCCCATGGCGGCGAGGTCGAGGTCGAGCACCAGATGCCGCTCCACGCCGAGGGCGCGCGCCACTCGCCTCGCGGCGTCAATCTCCATCCGGTGCCGCTGGCCGTAACGAAAGCTGAGCGCCGAGAGGGCAAAGCCGTCGCGCCGAGCCATCGCGGCTGCGGTGTAGGAGTCGAGCCCTCCACTGAGGAGGACGACCGCGGTGGGCATCTGCGCCATATTGTCGGTCATTCCCGCCGGGAGGTGAAGTCGCCCGTGTGGCGCTCAGACCCCGCGGGCCATCGGATCCCAGATGAACTTGTGCAGCTGCAACTGCAGCCGGACCGGCAGGTGGTCTTCGAGAATCCACTCGGCGAGCTGCCGCGGCGACAGCTCGCCGTGCACCGGCGAGAAAAGCACGGCGGCGCATCGTTCGGCGAGGCCCTGGCGCCGGACCACCTGGGCGGCGAATTCGTAATCGGCCCGGTCGGCAATCACGAACTTGACCTGGTCGGCTGGTAGCAGTCGCGCCAGGTTCGCCCAGTCGATCTGATCCGACTCCCCCGAGGCCGGGCACTTGACGTCCATCACCCGAATCACGCCGTCTGGGATCGCAGCGATGCTGCGGTGCCCGCCGGTCTCGATGAGCACGGTCTTGCCGGAATCCAGCAGACGCTGCATCAAGGGGTGAACGTCGGTTTGCAGTAGTGGCTCGCCGCCGGTCAGCTCCACCGTTGGGCAGCCGTAGGCCTCCACGGCCTCGACCACCTCATCCACGGACATCTTGCGGCCCTCGTGAAACGCATACGGGGTGTCGCACCAGCGGCAGCGCAGGTCGCACGCCGTCAGGCGCACGAACACGCAGGGCTGCCCCGCGTAGGTGGACTCGCCCTGAATCGAGTAGAAGATCTCGTTGACGGTCAGCACGGCACGAACCTGAATCCATAATTGTAGACCGCCATGGACCTGCGGATTGGCACATCCGGCTGGCACTACCCCGGCGGCCGGGGTACGTGGAACGGCCTCTTCTACCCGGTTCCCGAAGACCGGCCCAAGGGCTTCGACGAGCTCGCGTTCTACGCGGAGCGCTTCAACACGGTGGAGGTCAACAGCACCTTCTACGGTCAGCCGCGCGCCACGGTGAGCCTGGCCTGGGTGCGGCGCACGCCACCCGGATTCGAGTTCTCGGTCAAGCTGTTCCAGAAGTTCACCCACCCGGCCACCGCGCTCGACCGCTCGGCGGTGACCCCGGGCGACGTGGACGCCTTCAAGGTGGGTATCGAGCCCCTGGCCGCCGCGGGACGGATGGGCGCGCTGCTGGCGCAGTTTCCCGCCCGTTTCCACGCCGCGCCCGAGTCGCGCGGCTATCTCGACTGGCTGCTCCGCACCTTCGCGGCCTATCCGCTGGCGGTGGAGCTTCGCCATCGCTCGTGGAGCGACGACGCCGGCGTAACCGCCGCCCTGCTCGCCTCGCACGAGGCGGCCTGGGTGCAGATCGACGAGCCGAAGTTCCCGTCGTCGGTACGGCAGGACCTGTCTCCTAACTCGTCGCGGCTGATGTACGTGCGTCTGCACGGCCGCAACGCCGCCGGGTGGTGGGCGCCCGCACAGGCCGAGGACCGCTACAACTACCTGTATCCGGAATCCGAGCTCACGCCCCTGGTCCTGCGGCTGCGCGCCGTGCGGGCGAAAGTGCGCGTGCTCTACCTGTACCTGAACAACCACTTCGCCGCGCAGGCCGTGGCCAACGCGACGATGGTGCGCGAGATGCTCGACGAGCCCGTCACGGCGCCGATGCCAGGCGAGCTGGTCGCCGCCTACCCGATGCTGGAAGGCCGCGTGGCTACTTTGCCTCGCGCACGGTTACTCTGACGATGCGATCGGTGACCTGGAGCTTCGACACGACGTCCATGCCGCTGATGACCTTGCCGAACACGGTGTATTGACCATCGAGCCGCGCCTGCGGGCTGAGCGTCACGTACCACTGGCTGTCGGCCTTGCTCGGGTCGCCCGCGTGGGCCATGGCGACGGCGCCGCGCACGTGCGTGCGGGTCTTCGTGATCTCGGCGACCCCGATAGGCGTGCCGCTGCCGCCGCGGCCCCAGTCGGCCTGTTTGGTCATGTCGCGCGTGGCGGGGTCGCCCAACTGCATGACGAAGTTCGGCACCACGCGGTGCACGCGCTGGCCGTTGTAGAAGCGCTTGTTGATGAGCTCGAGAATCCGCGCCACCGTCTTGGGCGCCTCGTTCGGGTAGGTCTCGAACTCGAACGTCCCCTTCACGGTCTCGACGACCACCACGGGGCCGGCGCCCGGCGACGTGGCGGCTGGTGCCGACTGCGCGGCCGCCGCCGCCAGCGCGGTGACGAGCACTCCCGAAACGAGCGCGATCAGCCTGGATCCCCACACCATGGTGTTCATGTGCCTCACGTCCGATGTCGGCCGGCCGGCGGCCGGCGAGTCGTTGGTGCCCGGTGCGCCGGCGTCGGCCGCACGCCCACCCGCGGGCACACGGCGGCGATGGCGCAGTCGTTGCATCGAGGATACACCGGGCGGCAGACGTTCTGGCCCCAGGTCACGAGGTACAGGTTGATATAGGGCCACCAGCGGGCGTCGGTGTGGCGATAGAGCGCCTGCTCGGTCTGATCGGGCGTCCGGGTTTCGACCCAGCCCATCCGATTCGAAATGCGGTGTACGTGCGTATCGACACAGATGTGCCGCTGGCTCTGGAACGCCAGGATCATGACCAGCGTGGCCGTCTTCCGGCCCACGCCCGGCAAGGCCACCAGCGCTTCGAGCGTGTCGGGCACGCGCCCGCCGTACTGCTCGGCGAGGGTCCGCGATGTGGCCTGGACGTGTCGCGCCTTGTTCCGGTAGAAGCTCACCGGATAGATCAGCCGCTCGATCTGCTTCACCGGCACCTTCGCCATGGTGCGCGGGGTGCGCGCGCGCCGGAAGAGCCGCGTCGCGGCCGCGTGCGTCGTGGCGTCCTGCGTGCGCGCCGACAACAGGGTCGCGATGAGCACCTGGAACGGATCCTCCTGCTGGCTCTCGGAGATCTTCTCGATGGCCGGCAGCTCCATGCCGTCGATCTCGCGCGCGAGCGTGCGCATCACACGCTCCACGACGGCAGGTTTCGGACGTCTCATGTCGGGCTGTGCCTCAAGCGATCTCGGGCGCGTGAGGCCCTTGGTGATCCGCACGCCGCTTCCTCACAGGGGCGTGAGCGCTGGCCGCCCCGCCAGCACGGCCAGGGCATTGGAGACGGCCAGGTCGGCCATCGCCGTCCGCGTCTCGGTGGTGGCGCTCGCCAGGTGCGGGATCAGCAGGACGTTTTCGAGCGGCAGCAGGTCGGGATGGACGATCGGCTCCCGCTCGTAGACATCGAGCGCCGCACCGGCCATGCGCCCCTCGCGCAGGGCCCAGGCCAGCGCGGCTTCGTCCACGACCGGTCCCCGGGCGGTGTTGATCAAGTAGGCCGAACGCTTCATCCGCAGCAGCGCCTTCTGGTCGATCAGGTGGCGGGTTTCATCCGTCATCGGGCAGTGCAGGCTCACAATGTCCGAGGCGGCGAGCAGGCGGTCGAGCGGCACATGCTCCGCGCCGGCAACGTCCACTGGCCGCCGGGCCGTGTAGGCCACACGCATGCCGAACACGGGGGCCTTCGCGGCCACCGCGCGACCGATGCGGCCCATGCCGACAATGCCGAGCTGCTTGCCGCGCAACTCCATGCCGAGCATGTAATCGAGGCCCCATCCGGCCCACCGGCCTGAGCGGACCACACGCTCGCCTTCTCCGAGACGCCGGGTGACGGCCAGGATGAGCGCCCACGTGAAATCCGCACAGGCGTTGGTCAGCACGTCCGGCGTGTTGGTCGCCACCACGCCTCGAGCGCGGCAGGAGGCTAGGTCGACGTTGTTGTAGCCGACGGCGACGTTGGCCACGACCTTGAGCGAGGGCCCCGCCGCATCGAGGACGGCGGCGTCGACCGTGTCGGTGAGCAGGCACACGAGCGCCTGCTTGCCCGCCACCCGCGCGAGCAACTCCTCGCGCGGAATCGCCTCGCGGCCGGACCAGAGGTCGACCTCGCAGGATTGGTCGAGGCGTTGGAGCACGGAAGCGGGGAGCCTTCTGGTAACGAGGACGGATGGCGCCACCGAAGTTCCCTAAATTCTGTCGTCTGCCGTCATGGCCCTAGTGCCCGTGACACTGGCAGTACCCGCAGTGGTTGCAGGTTACCGCCGGTTCGATGAGGCACATCGTGTCGTCGGGCGCGCGCCCGAGCGCATAGCGCGCGAAAGCAATGGGCACGCCCGGCGAGGACGGTCCCGAGGCGGGCGGCGACGGGGGCGGCCCCCCAAGGTGCCTCGCGATGGCGCTCCGAATGAGCAGGCGCATCTGGTCGTCGGTCATGATGGCCCCGGGGAAGCGTTACGCGCCGTCTTCAGCGTCCACGTGGTCGACGATGCCGATGATGGCCGCATCCACCGGCGAGAGCGTCCGGCCGAGCGCTTCCCCCGCAGCGCGGCCCTCGAGTACGACAATCACGCGTTCGGAGACGCCTGCGCCCACCGAGTCAATCGCCAGCAGGGTCACGCCACGGGCCTCGCCAGCCGGCGTCTCCGGCTGCACGAGCAGCAACGTGGCCCCCTCGAACTGCGGCCGCTTCATCGTCGAGACGACCTGACCGACCACCCGCGCGAGGATCATCGCTCTCCCGTCGTCCAGTGGTCCACGATGCCGACAATGCCGGCATCGGCGGGCACCGCGGTCGGGTGGAAGGGGAAGCTGGCTTCCTTGCCGCGAACGAAGAAGACGTGCTCGCCGATCCCCGCACCCACCGCATCGGCGGCGACGAGCGGACGACCGACAGCCTGGCCATCCGCGGCCAACGGCTGGATCAACAGCAGCGGGATGCCCTCGAGGTTCGGATCCTTGCGAGAGGCGACGACGTCGCCGATGACACGGCCGATCTGCATCGCTCCTACTCTGCCACGTCCACGTGATCGATGATACCGACCACGGCGGCGTCCACGGGGCAATCCTTCATGCCAGACGCCATGCGGGCAGAGCTGCCGCTGACGATCAGCACCGTCTCGCCCACCCCGGCATCGACCGTATCGACAGCGACGAGGTAGTTGCCTTCGGCCTTGCCGCGCGGGTCGACCGGTCGTGCCAGGAGCAGTTTGCTGCTGACCAGGCGCGGATCCTTCCGCGTAGCGACCACCGTGCCTACGATGCGCGCAACAAGCATGGCGCCAGCCCGATGGGCCTAGCTCTTGGCGTTGGCCTTGCCGATGGGCAGGACGTCTTCGAGATTGGCGTGTGGACGCGGGATGACGTGCACCGACACCAGCTCGCCGACACGGCGCGCCGCCGCCGCGCCGGCGTCGGTTGCGGCCTTCACGGCGGCGACATCACCCCGGACGATGGCGGTGACGTACCCGGCGCCGATTTTCTCCCAGCCGACCAGCGTCACCTTGGCAGCCTTGACCATGGCATCGGCCGCTTCAATCATCGCGACCAGCCCCTTGGTTTCGACCATGCCGAGTGCTTCACCCATGTACCTGTCTCCCGGAGGTCACAGACGCCGACCCCCCACGTCTCACGTCCTCAATTGCCTCACGGCGTCCTCTATCAGCGCCGTCAGTTCCCGGTATGTTAGCCGAATCCCTCCGTCTGTGCCGGGTGTCGCGGCACCTGGCCGGCCGTGCGGGTCGGGCACGAGACGCGCCTCGCCGGCGTCGGGCGCCTGCACCACCTGACAGGCGATCTGCCCGTCGGTGTCGGGCAGCCTCGCCTCGTCGGTGCAAATCGGCGCCGGCGAGGCAATACCGTACATGCCGCGCAGCCCCTGCAGGCGGTCCACCTCGCCGCGCGACAGCAGGTGTTCACGCCCGAGCGTGCGGGCCACGAGGCTGATCGTGGCGAAGTGCTCGATGGTTTCCATCCGGTAATAGGCGGCGAAGACGTCGGCCGCCACGGCGAGCGCCCCATGGTTGGCCAGCAGCAATCCGTCGTGCGCCTTGATGTAGCGCCGGACGGCGGCCGGCAGCTCCTCGGTGGACGGGGTGGCGTACTCGGCGATGGGAATACTGCCGAGGGTCGTAATCACCTCCGCGAGCACCGCGCGGTCGAGGGGGATGCCCGCGACGGCAAAGCCGGTGGCGGTGGGCGGATGCGCGTGCACGACGGCGCGCACATCGGGCCGGTTGCGGTAGACCTCGAGGTGCATCTTGAGCTCGGACGACGGCTCGCGTTCGCCTGCCAGCTTGGTCCCGTCGAGATCGGTGACGACCATCATGTCGGGGGTCATGAACCCCTTCGACACGTTCTTGGGCGTGGTGATGAGCCGCCGATCGTCGAGGCGCACGCTGATATTGCCGTCGTTGGACGCCACGTAGCCGCGGTGCCAGAGGCGACGCCCGCACTCGACGATGTCGGCCCGGATCTGTTCTTCGGTGCGCACGGCGCTCGGTCTCACCTCAGGCCGCGAACTTCGCGCGGCACGCCTCGGAACAGAAGTACACCGGCTGCCCGCGGCTGACGCCGCTCAGCGCCCGCCCCGGCACCACGAAGGTCTTGCACACCGCGCACTGCACCATCTTAACGGCGGCGGGTCCCCCAGCCGGACGCCGAGGGCCGGCCGCGGCATCGCCGGCCGCGCCTCGCGCCACGCCTTCGAGCAAGCGCCAGACGGCCCGCGCCACAAGCAGGAACAGGAAGAAGAGAAGCAGCGCGCGGACGAGCACGGCTACTGCCCTCCGGTAGTCCCCGGCGAATGCGCGTTCTTCAGACCCTCGAGTCCTTTCTTCGCCGCCTGGCCTTCGGGGCTGTCAGGGGCGATGGCGACCACCTGCTCCCAGGCGTCGGCCGCCCCCTTCAGGTCCTGCTTGCCGAAGGCACGAACGATACCCATGTTCAGCCACGTCTTGGCGTGCTTCGCATCGAGCGAGAGCGAGTGCTCGAACTGGGCGATGGCGCGATCGGGCTGGTTACTGTAGTAGTAGGCCACGCCCAGGTCGGTCGAGACGTTCGGATCGCTGCCGGCCAGGGCCATAGCCTGCTCGTACCACGTGATGGCGTCGGGGTACTGCTCGGCGTCGAAATACATGTTGCCGAGCTGCACCCGCGGCTGCGGGTCCTTCGGGTTCTGCTCGGCGACTGCCTGCAGGGCGCGCACGCGCTCCTGATCCAGCGGCACGGCCCGGCTGCTCTGCTGCGCCGCGGGCTGACCGGCCACCGGCTGGGCCTGCACCGCGGCCGCGGGAATCGCGCGGGCTCCCTGCTGGCTGCCCAGCACCCACCCCACGATGATGCCGAAGAGCACGCCGGCCACCGCGAAGACAATCGAATCAGCTCGCATCGCCACTCGTCAGGATAGCAACCTCTGGCAGAGCCAGTCCACTAGAGCCCGGCTCAGATTGCCGTCCGCCGTCAACAGGTTCGTCCCGTGCGCCGCGGCCGGACTGAGATATTGGTCGCGGGGCCCGGGCCCGGACGGGCTCAGTTCCTTGAGCGTCCGCAGCGCCAGGGGATCCTCCGTGCTGGCGGCCAGCCAGACGGGACGCTCGCCGATGCGACGCATCACGTCCGGGCCGACGCGCACGCCACGGTAATCCACGCTGGGCGATATCGCGGCCACGGCACGAATGGCCGGCCGCTCGGCGGCGGCCATCAGCGCCAAGTTGGCGCCGAGCGACGCACCGGCGACGCCGATGGCGTCGGGCCGCAGACCGGCCCGTGCAGCCAGCCACTCGACCGCAGCACCCACATCCCGCGTCATGGCCGGCAGAGCGTCCGCCTGCCCGGACGAGCCGCCGTGCCCCCGAAGGTCGAAGGCCAGCGCCGACACGCCGGCCGCGGCGAGTTGGCCGCCCACGTCGGCCCAGTCGCTGCGCGAACGATGCAGCATGTGCACGAGCACCACTCCCGGCGACGGCCGCACGTCCGACTCGTAGAAGGTACCGGCCAGCGCCGTCCCGTCGTCGGCGGCAAAGGTCACAGGCCTGGCCGCGACGGCGCCGGGGGTGCCCGATGTGGCGGCCCACACACCAACAAGCAGGAGCGGCCAAGCGATCGGACGGCGCTGCGCCGTCACGCGCGGCGCCCGGCAAGCGCCGCCAGATAGTCTTCGACGGCGCGGCGCAAGCCGACGAACAGAGCATGGCCGATGAGGGCGTGGCCGATCGACACCTCGTTCAAATGCGGCAGCGCGTGGAACAGGGTGAGGTTGCGCAGGTCGAGATCGTGGCCGGCGTTGACGCCCAGGCCCGCCGCGTGCGCCGCCTCGGCAGCCCGGCCGTAGCGTTCGAACGAGGCGGCGGCCGCGGAGGGACCCCGCTCGAAGGCCCGGGCGAACGGTTCGGTGTACAGCTCGACGCGATCGGCGCCGAGATCCGCGGCCCAGCGGATGGGCTCGGCTTCCGGATCGACGAACAGGCTCACCCGGACACCCCGGTCGCGCATCCTGGCGATCACGGATCGGAGTTCGTCCTGTGGCGTGGACGCCGACCAGCCCGCCTGGCTGGTAATCTCCCCGGGCACGACGGGTACCAGCGTGCACTGATCCGGAGCGACGGTCAGGACGAGGTCGATCAGGTCGGGGCGGGGGTCGCCTTCGATGTTGAGCTCCACGCGCCCACGAAGCGCCGCCAGTTCGTCGGCGATGTCCAGGACGTCCTGGCGGCGAATGTGTCGTTGGTCCGCACGGGGATGCACCGTGATGCCGGGCGCGCCCGCGTCGATGCAGACGCGGACCGCCTCCATCACGGAGGGTACGTGCCCGCCCCGCGAGTTGCGGAGGGTCGCCACCTTGTTCACGTTGACGGACAGCTTCGGTGGTGCTGCGTGCGGGGTGCCGGGTGCCGGGTGCATGGGGGTCTCCTGCCGTTCAGGCCAGGTGCGTGCGCACGGCCGAGGCGACCTCCTCGGCCCAGGCCCGAATCTCGTCGTCGCGCCGCCCTTCAATCATGATACGCAGCAAGGGCTCGGTGCCCGAGTAGCGGATGAGCACGCGGCCCTGGCCGTTCACCAGCGTCTCGACGCGGCGGATGGCCTCGGCGATGGCGGGCACGGTCATGTAGTCGGTGCGCTCGCGCACGCGGACGTTCAGGAGCACTTGTGGATAGGTCACGAGGGCCGATGCCAGTTCGGCCAGACCCTTGCGCGTCGCATCCATGATCCGCAGCACCTGCAGCGCCGTGCCGATGCCGTCGCCCGTCATCAGATGCTCGGCGAAGATGATGTGGCCCGACTGCTCCCCTCCGAGCGCGATCCCACGGCGCTGCATCTCTTCCATCACGTACTTGTCGCCGACCGGGCAGCGGACCAGGCCGATTCCGCGATCGGCCAGGGCCAGCTCGAGCCCGATGTTGCTCATCACCGTCGCCACCACCGCGTCGCCCGGCAGGCGTCCCTCCCGCTTGAGCTGGCCGGCCGCCATCAGCAGCACCGCGTCTCCATCGACGACCCGGCCGCCCTCGTCGACGAAGAGAGCCCGGTCACCGTCCCCGTCGAAGGCAATTCCCAGCAGGGCACCCGTCTCGACCACGCGCGAGCGGAGCGGCTCGAGGTGCGTCGATCCGCACTGCAGGTTGATGTTGCGCCCGTCGGGCGCCACGCCGATGGCGTCCACGCGGAATCCGAGCGACCGGAAGAACGAGGGCGCCACCACGGAGGTCGCGCCATTGGCGCAATCGAGCACGATGGGAGTCCCCGACAACGGGCCCAGGTCGCCGAGGATGCAGCGGGCGTGATCGAGATACGGACGCGACAGATCCTCGTGCGACACGGCGGCGTCGCAAGCCTCGCCCACCTCCCACGACCCGTCGGCGACCAGCGCCTCGACACGCTGCTCCAGTTCGTTGGCGAGCTTCGCGCCCGCCTGCGAGAACACTTTGATGCCGTTGTCCTCGAATGGATTGTGTGACGCCGAGATCACGATACCGGCATCGAATCGGCCGTATGGAGTGAGGTAGGCCACGGCGGGCGTCGGCAGGACGCTGGCGCTGACGACCTCGGCGCCTTCGCTGGTTAGTCCGCGGGCCAGCTCGGTTTCGATCCACGCACCCGACTCGCGCGTGTCCCGGGCCACCAGCACGCGCATCGCCCCGGCGCGCGGCTGCCTCGCCCGAGCCAGGGCGGCGCCCACCCGCGCCACCGTCCGCGCATCCAGCGGTGGGTCTCCCGCCCGCCCACGAATGCCATCGGTTCCGAACAGTTTCATCGCTGCACCGCTTGAATGGTCACCGTCACCGTCACCGTCTGTGGCGCGCGCACGCGGATCGCCGGGTCGACCACCCCCACGGTGACGACCTCCTGAATCGACGTCGTGCGATCGCCAATCTGAATGGCCTCGGTGATGGCCTCCTTGAGCTGCTTCAAGGCGCCCTCGGGACCCGACACCTCGACGGTCTCGGGCTCGGACCTGACGCTCACGACCACGAACCCGTCGGCCGGCTCGCCGTCAACGGTCGGCTGCACGCGCACCATCCGGATGCCGGTCGTCTCGAATTCCATCGTGAGGGTTGGCGGCGACACTTGCACGGCCTCGAGCCCGTAGGGCAGGTTGACCTGCGCCGGAGTCAGGTGGAACAACCGGCGCCCGGTCCTGACGGCCCGCAAATCGAGCACGGTGGCGACGTCGCCCGGGGCCATGCGGCTCAGCGTGCCGGACGAACCGCGAACGCGCACTTCGACGGAGTCGGGCGGGTTACTCACGATTTCGAGATCGGCCGGGAGGTTCTGCAGCTCGACCGGGACGCGCAGCACGCGCTCCACCACCCGCTCGCCGGCCACCACCAGCCAGAGCAGCGTGGCAATGCAGATGGAGAGAACCTTGAGCCCGAAGTTCCGGAAGGAAAAGGACGCCATGGGATCAGATGTACGCGCCCGTACGCGCCGACGTCATCCCGCGCCGGGCGGTGACGAGCGCCTTGAGCCGGGCGCGCAGGTGCTCGGCGTCGAGATGGCGCTCGAGGGCACCGTCGATCACCAGCGAAATGCCGCCGGTCTCCTCCGACACGACGATGGCCACCGAGTCGTTCTCCTCGGTAACACCGAGCGCCGCCCGGTGCCGCGATCCGAGCTCGCGGCTGACACGCGGGTTCACCGACAGCGGCAGGAAGCAGGCGGCGGCGGCGAGCCGATCGCCCTGCACGATGACCGCCCCGTCGTGCAGGGGCGAACTGGTTTGGAAGATCGACACCAGCAGGTCGTAGGTCAGCTTGGCGTCGAGCGGGATCCCGCTCTCGATGACATTGCGCAGCCCGATCCGCCGCTCGATGACGATGATGGCTCCGATCCGTTTCGCGGAAAGCGTGCTGGCCGCCACCACAATCTCCTCGATGGTGTCATCGTCGCTCTCGGTGCGCTCGAACCGGCGGAAGACCGGCGTGCGTCCCAGGTGGGTCAACGCGCGCCTGATGTCGGTTTGCATGAGCACGATGGCCGCAAACACCACGTATCCGACGATGTTGCGAATGAGCCAGTTGAGGGTCTCGAGCTGCAGCCCGAGCGACATGTAGAACAGGCCGACCACCAGGGCGATGCCGATGGCCATCTGCACCGCGCGTGTTCCGCGAATCAGCTTGAGCAGCTCGTACACCACCACCGACACGATCGCGATGTCGAGAAGGTCCCACCAGGTGACGGCAGGTCGCTGAAGCAGGTTCGAGAGCCAGAGCATGGGGAGCGGCCGGCCACTCGTGAGCCTGCGGCGGACTGGATGCCGCAGCCAGTGAGCCTGTGCCCCGTGATTTTACCGCAGGACGACCTCCGCGCGCCCCGGCGTTGCGACTCAGGGCGCGGCGTCGCGAATCGCGTCGGCGACCCGGGCCACCTGCACCATCTCCGCCACGCGATGCACCCGGACGATGTGCGCGCCGGCCAGGACGGCCGCCGTGGCGGCGGCGGCCGTGGCCCAGTCTCGCTCCTCGGCCGGCAGGGCGCCGGTGGCGGCGGTCAGAAAGGACTTGCGCGAAGGCCCGACGAGGACGGGTCGCCCGAGCGCCCCGAAGCGCCCGGCGCCCGCCAGCACCCGGAAGCTGTGCCCGGCCTGCTTGGCGAACCCGATGCCCGGGTCGACCAGGAGGCGGTTCCAGGCGATGCCGAGCCCGACGGCTCGTTCCAGGCGGCGCTGCAGATGCCGCATCACCTCGTCGAGGACGTCGGCATAGTCAGCGCCCGCGTACATGTCGCTCGGCCGCCCTCTCATGTGCATCAGCACGACCGGCACGCCGCGCGCCGCGACGAGCGGGCCCATCGCGGGGTCGTAGTCGAGACCGCTGACGTCGTTGACCAGCGCTGCGCCCTCGTCGAGCGCGAAGTTCGCCACGGCGGCCTTTGTGGTGTCGATGGAGAGCGGCACTTTCGCGCGTCCGCCCAGCGCGCGCAGGACAGGACTCAAGCGTGCGGTCTCGGCGACGGCGTCGACCGGCGGGGCCCCGGGACGGGTGGATTCGGCCCCGATGTCGATCAGGTCCGCCCCGGCGGCCTCCATCTCTTGCACGCGATCGATGGCGCGCGCCGGGTCGGCGGCGAGGCCGTCGTGCGAGAAGGAGTCGGGCGTAAGGTTCAGCACGCCCATGATGAGGGTCCGTCGTCCCAGTTCGAGCGGGGAACGGCCCGGCAGGGGGATGGTGAAGCGAGCGCGGGTGGCGATCACCGGATCACCACATCACGAGATGGACAGGTTCGCTGTTTCCCTATTCCTGGGTCAGCGGCTTGGGCAGCGGCGCCACCAGCGGCGTCCGTTCCTTGTCGCGCGCCGAGCGGTCGCGAAGGCCGTCGCCCACGGCCGGGGAGGCGGGCGCCGGCGGCACCACCTGCTCGTCGAGCGGCTGGCCGTGCGCGAGGCGCATCACTTGCTCGGCGTCGAGTACCTCTCGGGCGAGCAGGGCATCGGCGATGTCCACGAGGCGCTGCTTGTTGTCAGAGAGCAGCTTGGTGGCGCGGTCGTAGTTGATGGTGATGATGCGTCGGACCTCGGCGTCGATCTTGAGCGCCGTGTCCTCGCTGTAGTCCTGGTGCTGGGCGATTTCGCGGCCGAGGAAGATCTGCTCCTCTTTCTTCCCGAAGGTGAGCGGGCCCAGGCTGTCGCTCATACCCCACTCGCAGACCATGCGACGGCCCAGTTCGGTGGCGCGCTCGAGGTCGTTGCCTGCACCCGTCGTCACATTGCCCAAGGTGAGCTCTTCGGCGATGCGTCCACCCATCAGGATGGCGATCTGATCCATCAGGTAGTCGCGCGAGTAGTTGTGCTTCTCGTCGACTGGCAGCTGCTGCGTGAGGCCGAGCGCCATGCCGCGCGGGATGATCGTCACCTTGTGGATCGGGTCGGCGTGCGGCAGCAGGACGCCCAGCAGAGCGTGACCCGCCTCGTGCAGGGCCGTGATCTTCTTTTCCTCGTCGCTCACGATCATCGAGCGCCGCTCCGCCCCCATCAGGACCTTGTCCTTCGCGAACTCGAAGTCGTACATCGCCACGAGCTTCTTGTTCGCGCGGGCGGCCTGGAGGGCCGCCTCGTTGACCAGGTTGGCCAGGTCCGCCCCGGTGAAGCCCACGGTGCCGCGCGCCAGCACGCGCACGTCGACGTCGTCGGCCATCGGGATCTTGCGGGTGTGCACGGCGAGGATGCCTTCGCGACCCTTCACGTCGGGTCGATTGACGATGACGCGACGGTCGAAACGGCCGGGCCGGAGCAGCGCCGGGTCCAGGACGTCCGGACGATTCGTCGCCGCCATGAGGATGACGCCCTCGTTCGACTCGAACCCGTCCATCTCGACGAGCAACTGGTTGAGCGTCTGCTCCCGTTCGTCGTGCCCGCCGCCGAGACCCGCCCCGCGATGGCGTCCGACGGCGTCGATCTCATCGATGAAGACGATGCACGGCGCGTTCTTCTTGCCCTGCTCGAACAGGTCGCGGACACGCGAGGCGCCCACACCCACGAACATCTCGACGAAATCCGAGCCGCTGATCGAGAAGAAGGGCACGTTGGCCTCGCCAGCCACCGCGCGCGCTAAGAGCGTCTTGCCCGTGCCCGGAGGGCCCATCAGCAACACGCCCTTCGGGATGCGGCCGCCCAGCTTCTGGAACTTCTGTGGCTCCTTCAGGAACTCGATAATCTCCTGCAGCTCGTCCTTGGCCTCGTCGGCGCCCGCCACGTCGCGGAAGGTCACTTTCTTCTGTGCAGACGAGGACAGTTTCGCCTTGCTCTTGCCGAACGACAGGGCCTTGTTGCCGCCGCTCTGGACCTGCCGCATGAAGAAGATCCAGAAGCCGATGATCAGCAGGATGGGCGCCCACGACAACAGCAGCGCTGCCCAGGGTGAGGCGGTCGGCTCCTTGGCGTCGACAATGACGCGCTTGTCGATGAGGCGGTTGGCCAGACCCTCGTACTGAATCGGGGCAAAGCTGCGGAAGAACTCCTTACCCTTGGTCGTACCCGTGATTTCGTTGCCGGTAATCGTGACCGCGTCCACCTGACCGGCGTCCACCCACGAGATGAACTCGCTGAAGCTGACGAGGCTTTCCTTGCGCTGGAAGTTCGACGAGAAATTCCAGACGAGGACCCCGACCACGACGAGGACCATCCAGAACACGAGGCTCTTCAGTGTCGAATTCAACATTGCCTCCGGGCGAAATTACTGCCTCAGGGTCAAGATTACCACGGCCGACGAAGACGAGGTCACGCGAAAGGCCTCGCCGACGACGTGTCCCGCCACCCACGCAATTCGCGCGCGTCCGTCGAGCACGAGCGGCACGAACGCACGACGATCGTGGGGCACTTTGCGGTCCACGAACACGTCCTGCAGCTTCTTGCGGCCGCGCATCCCGAGCGGCTGCACACGATCTCCGGCACGCCACCCCCTGATGCTGAGATGCCGGCCGAGCGCCCCGGCATCGAGCACCGCGCACTGCGCCGACGCCGCGGGAGCGTCGGCCGGCGCCATCGGGCCGGTGGCCTCGAGCTGCCACCGCCCGGCTGGATGCCGGGCCACGCCGGGGACTGGGAGCGCCCACGGCCCCTCGTCGGGGGCGGCCGCCGGCGCCACCTCCAACGGGGCCCTCTTGAATAAGACAGCTAACTCGCGATTTCGTTCCAGGCGGATCCGGCCCAGGTCCGTCCCCACGCTGGTCCCGTGCAGAACGGCGTCGGTGTCTTCCCATCCATAAGCCCGGGAAGCGTCGAGCGTTTCGAGCGTGCCGAGGACGATCCGCCGGGCCAGGGCCTCGGGCAGCCTGGCCAATTCCGCGAGATCCACCGACGCGCGGCCCTGGTGCCAGGCGACGAGTCGCCTGGTCTCGGCGCGCGCCAGCTCATCAAGCCACGCCGAATCGGCGGCCAGAATGCGCGCTGCTCGAGCCAGCGCCTCTTCCACGCGCGGATTGGCCGCCGCCAGGGCGGGCAGCACTTCGTGCCGGAGCCGGTTGCGGAGGACCGAGACATCGGCATTGCTGGCATCGTCTCGCCAGGTTTCACCCCTGGCCCGAAGAAAGCTCCGCAGCTGGTCGCGTCCGAGGTCGAGCAGGGGCCTGACGCGATGCCCGTTGAGCGGCGCCATGCCGGCCAGCCCACGCGCTCCCGCTCCGCGGGCGAGCCGGAGCAGAACCGTTTCGGCCTGGTCTCCCCTGGTGTGGGCCAGCGCAACCCGGTCGGCGGCCATCGACGACCGGGCCTGCTCGTAGAAGGCCAGTCGCGCCTGCCGCCCGGCCACTTCGAGGGATCGGCGGCCGCCGCGTGCCAGGGCGCGCACATCGGCGTGACCCACCTTGCAGGACACACCCAGACGGGCGGCCAGGCCCTGGACGAACGCCGCGTCGGCGTCGGCGTCGCCGGCCCTGATGTGATGATGCAGGTGGGCCGCGCCAACCAGGCGAAGACGGCCCTCCCGGCTCAGGAGGTGCAGGATGAGCAGCAGCGCGACCGAGTCCGATCCTCCCGACACGGCGGCCACCACGCGCGTATCGGGCGTCCAGAGGCCATGACGACCGGCGTAGGAGTGCACGCGCCGAAGCAGGTCTGGCACGTCGGGGCCTGGGGATGCGGGTGGGTTCGTGGTGCCGGAGGGCGGACTCGAACCGCCGACCTAGCGCTTATGAGACGCTCGCTCTAACCGGCTGAGCTACTCCGGCACGAACTGATGATTTTACACGGGCCGCCCACGGTCGTGCCAGCCAGGACCGCCCCGGATCCCGGTTCAACGACCCGGCCGGACGGCGCGGCAGTACAACAGGTTGAGCGGGAGCCACCCTCGTCCGGCGAATTCGACACGTTCCACCATGCGAGCCACGCTCTCGGACGCGGGCGCCACAAACGGCGCCAGCCCGTTGAACGCGCCGAGCTCGTCCACCATCCACCCCGCGCGCTCGCAGCAGGCGCGCAGAGTGGCGCCCGAGAAGAGCGTCAGGTGCTGGGACTCATCGAGCGTGGGCACCAGACCCGACCGGTCCAGCAGCCACTCGATGGCGGGCCACGCACTGCGAACATTGGGCGTGGTCAGGAACAGCGTCGCCCCGGGCGCCGCCACCTCGGCAAACAGCCGCAGCGTGGCCTCTGCCTGCTCGAGGTACAGGTGCTCGAGCACCTCGAGACAGACAATCTCATCGAAAGGCGCGAAGTCGCGCATCCGCTCGAAGGGGCCCAGTACGAACGACAGATTGGGACGCCCGTAGGCGGCCGTACCGTGCGCAACGGCCGCCGGGTTCGAGTCGAAGGCCGTGACCCGCCCGGCCGTGCGCGCCAGATGGCTGGAGATGACGCCGGAGCCGCACCCTGCGTCAGCCACGCGCGAGCCCGGCCGCGGCGGCGCGACGTGATCCAGCAGCCGGACCTTCGCCGCGTGCCAGAAGCGCTGCGCGGCCCACCTCGACTCGAGCGCACGCGCCTGATAGTCGCCACGAATTTCCACGGCGTCGCGTTCGCGACGGCGGATCGGGGTGCTCATCGCGTAAGCGCCTCCACCTGGAGCAGCGCTTCCCGCGCCGCCTGGGTGAGCGGGCCGCCGCACATCACTGCGGAGACCTCCGCCGCACCTCCCTGATGACGTAGCGCGGGCGGCCCTTCACCTCTTCGTAGATGCGTGCCAGATAGGTGCCGATAATGCCCAGGCTGATCATCAGAAAGCCGCCGATGATGAGCTGCAGCAGGATGACCGTTGTGAAGCCAGGCAGGGCGAGTCCTTCGAACCACAGCCGCAGCGCCTGCGCACCCACGACGAGCGCGACGAGCAGCATCGCCAGGCCGAACACGGTCACCAGTTGCAGGGGCAACGCGCTGAAGGAGGTGACGGCCTGCACGGCGAGACCGCCCAGTGCGGCCAGCGACCACCGCGACCCCCCATCGGCGCGGGGCGGCACCTCGAATGGAATCTGCGTACGCGAGAAGCCGAGCCAGGCCACCAGCCCGCGGAAGAACGTGGCGCGCTCACCGAGCCGGCGCCACTGGTCGAGGACGCGCCGATCGATCAGCTTGAAGTCCGACGCATCCTGCAGGTCGTACCCCGTCAGCCAGGCAGCCGCGCGGTAGTAGGTGCGCGCGGCCATCCGCCGCCCGACCGACTCGCGGCCCCGATGTGCCTTTACCGCCTCGACCACGTCCCACTCGCCTTCCTGCCAGCGCCGCACCATCTCGGGAACCAGCGCCGGCGGGTGCTGCAGGTCGGCGTCCATGACGATGCAGGCGCCGCCGCGCGCGGAGTCGAGCCCGGCGGCAATGGCGCCTTCCTTTCCGAAGTTGCGTGACAGGCGAAGAGCGACAAGTTCCGGCATCTCGGCCAGCAGCGACTCGATGACGGCCCACGTGCCATCGGTCGAGCCATCGTCCACGACGATGAGTTCGGCCCCCAGGCCCGTCTCGGCGACGGCCGCGCGAATGGCCCGCAGGCCTTCGGCCAGACCGCGGGCCTCCTGATAGGCGGGGACCACGATTGAAAGGTTCGGGTCGGTGAGGGCCGTCATCACTGCAGGTCGGCGACATCGCGCCAGCGTTGATACGAGGCGGCGCTCGCGCAGACGGGCACGCCGGTCACCAACCCGCACACGGCGGCGTGGTGCGACGCGTCACGGATCGCCTGCATCTCCGCGCGATCGACGATGTACAGGGAGTCGTCTTCCACGAGGCCGGCCTTGAGGCGCTCCCCGAGGTCGTGGCAGTAGGTCATGCGCTCCGACAAGTCGGGGCGGGCGGCGCCGCCGGTGTTAATCGACAGCCCGGCGAGCCCCGCATGGTACGCCGCAGGTTCGAACGGCATCGGGGGCGTTCCGCACTGCGACGGCGGATAGAGCACCAGATGATCGTAGTCGACCAGGATGCGATTCCAGGCGGGCGAGGCCATCGGATCGGACCACGCGTAGAACGCCGGGTCGCGGGCGCTGCGCCGGCGCTCCTCGTGGGCTCCATGCAGATCCACCGCCTGCACGACGACCACGCACAGCAGCAGCGTGAGCCCGACGCGTGATGGCAGGCGCGTGGCCACCACCGACAACGCCCAGGCCAGCGAGAGGTAGGCCATGGGCCAGAAGAAGCGCCCGGTGGAGCGAAAGACCGACAACGGATCGGCCCAGGGCCCGGAGAGATCGACGAGCACCGCACCGCCAAGTGTGACCCGGGGGCTCAAGGCGAAGGCGGCCATCAGCAGCGCTACGGCAAGCACCGGCCGCCCGAAACCCATCGGCACCGCGGGCCCCCGCTGTGCCTTCGGTGTGTGCGGGCCGCGACGGAGCCAGAGGCCGGCGGCGCCGGCCATGAGCAGCAACGTGCCCAGGCCCAGGTACTGGAAGCCTTCGAACTCCTGCCCCGGCGTCGCCCGCGGCAGATCCGGCAGAACGACCGACCATCCCGCGGGCGTAATCGGGCCCAGCAGGTTCATCGAGTAGTAGCCCAGCCCTTCGGTAGCCATCGACCCGGCGCCCGAGACGCTGAAGAGCCCCGAAATCCACCACCCGGCCATCGTCGCGGTCATGGCGGCGGCGAGCGCGGCGGCCCGAGGAGCCGAGGACTGGGGAGCCGGTGTGAGCACGACAGCCACCAGCAGCGCCAGCGCCATCACGGCGAGATACGGGTGCAGCAGCCCGGCGATCAGGCCGAGCAGCCCCCATTCGACCGTTCGAAACCGCGCGCGCACGTCGCGAGCCGCGATGACGAGCACCCAGACGAGCAGCCATTGGGCGCACAGGGCGGGGTGGCCGATGCGAATCAGCAGCACGGGCATCATTACGAACAGAACCGCGGCCAACACCTGGTGCCAGGTGCGTCCGGACCACTGCGACATCAGCCACGCGCCCGACAACCCTTGCAGTGTGAAGCACAGGAACAGCCACCCCCCGATGTACTGGAACGTGGCCGGCAGCCATGCGCTGAACGGCTTGAGCGCCAGCACGACGAGCGGGATGGAGTCGGTGAAGCCGATGGCCGTTCCCATCGGCGCGCCGTACGTACGGATCAGCCCGGGCGGCCACTGCCACGGCTCGTGCCTGAAGAAGTGCCATCCAAAGAAGTGGACCGGCCAGTCGAACCGCATGAGCCAGCCGATCTCACCGGGATCGAGGACGCGCGTGCCGGCAATCCAGATGAAGAACGCCGCGCCGACGATGGCGCCGAGCACCCTACCCATCCAGACCTTCCACCAGGGCCGCGGCCAGCAGCGGAATCATCAGCTCGTGATGCCCGGTCAACGAGTACCCGCGTCCAGTGCCCGCCGTGGGACGCGTCACGACGTTGGCCTGCGGACGGTACTGTCGCAGGAAGTCGAGGTTGACCGTGGTGAGGCCTTCGAGCGAGTGTCCCGCGTTGCGAGCCAGCGCCACGGCTTTCAGGAACACCTCCGGCAGCACGACCGCGGAACCGCAGTTCAGGTAGACCCCGCCAGCGAGGCGTGACACCGACGACGCGAAGTATCGGAAATCGCGGAGGCTGCCCTCCCCGGTTGCCGCGCCCGAGGCGGCCGGGTGCATGTGAATAATGTCGGTGCCGATTGCCACGTGTACCGTCACCGGAATCCCCAGCCGGGCCGCCGTCGCCAGCAGGCTGTAGTCGACGTGTGGCGGAGCGGCCTCGAGCAGATGCTGCCCGACAGCCTGGCCCAGGCCCAGGCCTCGCGCGACGCCCTCGTTGATGGCGCGATTGAGATCGGCTCCGGTCTCCCGCGCCATTCCGAACGTGCCCGGCCCGAGCGCGCCGTCGACGTCCTCGGAAGTCGAGCCCGCCAGGGCGAGCTCGTAATCGTGGATCAGCCCGGCGCCATTGGTTGCCAGCGCCGAGACGAATCCCCGCTCCATGAGATCGACCAGGATCGGCGAGAGCCCGGTCTTGATGACGTGAGCGCCGAGTCCCCAGATGATCGCCCGCCCCGACCGGCGCGCCTGCAGCACGTCGGCCACGACGTGGCAGAAGTCGCCAGCGGCCAGTAGACGCGGAAGGCGTGCGAAGAAGCCGGCCATGCCATCGCCCGCGCGGTGGGGCCGGGCGCACTGCGACACGCTCACCTTGCCAGGGCGCGACGCCAGCGGATAGGTGCGGACCCTGGACAGATCGAATTCTTCGTAGGGTAGCTTCATGGAAGGCGTCGGGCTGTGGTTTCAGTCACGGGGCTTACGGCATCCTAAAGCCTAGAGCCTGGAGCTTAGAGCCTACAAGATCACCATCGCGTCGCCGTAGCTGTAGAACCGGTACCGGTGCGCGACCGCTTCCCGGTACGCTGCCAGGACGTGCTCGCGGCCAGCGAAAGCCGATACCAGCATCAATAACGACGACCTCGGCAGGTGAAAGTTCGTGATGAGGCCGGAGACGATTCGGAAGCGGTGGCCCGGGTGAATGAAGAGACCGGTTTCGCCCGACTGCGGCGCCACGTGTCCGCCCTCCGAGACGGCCAACGACTCGAGCGTCCGGGTGGTCGTTGTCCCGACGGCAACGATCCGGCGGCCCGCGCCAAGGGCACGGGATAGGGCCGCCGCGGCCGGGGCCGTCACGCCGAAGTACTCGGGCTCCACCGAGTGCTGCTCGACCTCCTCGGCGCGCACGGGCTGGAACGTGCCGTATCCCACGTGCAGCGTGATGGCCGTCCGTTCGATTCCGCGCGCGTCGAGAGCGTCGAAGAGGGCAGGCGTGAAGTGCAGGCCAGCAGTCGGCGCGGCAATGCTGCCCTCGGCCCGGGCGAAGATGGTCTGGTACCGGTCGCGGTCCGACGGCAGATCCTCCCGCTTCACGTACGGCGGCAGCGGCATGTGCCCGACCGCGTGAATCGCCTCGCGGACCGCGCCCCCGCCCATGGTCGACAGGCGCACGACGCGGCGCCCGTGGAAGTGGCGGCTGAGCACCTCGGCCTCCAGCGCCACGCCCTCGCGCTCGAACACCATTCGCGATCCCGGCTTGAGGCGCTGCCCGGGATGCACGAGCGCGACCCAGGTGTCCGGCTCCTCGGCCGGGCGAATCAGCAGGCACTCTGAAAAGCCGCCTCCCGGCAGCCTCCGCCCGATGAGCCGTGCCGGGAAGACGCGCGTGTCGTTGACGACAAGGAGATCGCCGGGCCCAAGCAGCGTGGGAAGGTCGGCAAACGCCCGGTGCGCGGTCGCCCCGTCCGGCCGAGACAACCCGAGCAGACGCGACGCCCCGCGCTCGGTCGGCGGCATCTGGGCGATGAGATCGGAAGGCAGGTCGAAATCGAACTCTGCGACGCGCACTCGCTGAGTGTATCGCCCGACAGGCGGCGGGATGGCCTCGTCCGGCAGGCGGCGGGCAATCGGAACAGACGACGAGGGAAACGTGCGCGGAGAGGCTAGTGAACGACCGGTGGACGACCGCGGCGCTGCAGGTGCCAGTCTTCGGCCAGGATGGACCAGAGCACCTGGTCCAGGAACTGCCCACCTCGCTTGAACGAACGGCGCAGCACGCCTTCCTGCACCGCACCCACCTTGCGAAGGGCACCATTGCCCCGGCCGTTCATCACCGCGGCCCGCGCCTCGAGACGGAGGGCGCCAATCGTCTCGAAGGCGAACTCGAGCACGCGCCTGGCGCAGCCCAGAAACAGTCCGGTGCCCCAGTAGTCCGAACCCAGCACGAAGCCCCACTCCGCGGTCACGAAGCCGGTTTCGAGCGCCCGCACCTGAAACAGGCCGACCACGTGATCACAGCCGGCTGGCACCACGCCATAACAGGCGCACGCGCCGGCCTCGCGCTCGCGGTGTGTCCACGTGATGAAGCGTTCGAAGCCCTGGACCGTCGTTGGCGGCGGCGAGATGAACCGCGCCACTTCGGCGGTGCCCAAGTAGGCGAGCATCGAGGGTGCATCGTCCGGGCGCAGCTCGCGAAGCGTGAACTTCTCAGAAGTCAGGACCGGAAGGCCGCCCCGCCAGTCGGCCGCGATCGCACCAGCCACGCCCGTCGCGCTTGTCGGCGCCGGTCGTTCGGGCTTGGCGTGAAACGGCGTCTTCTCCATCTGTCAACCCTGCTCAGTCGGTCTCGGTCTCGACTGCGAACCAGTGTTCGTTTCGGCGCGGTGCCTGTGGGAGCTAGTGCAGGATGAGCGGAATTCGTCTCGCTCTCGCCTGGCGCCAATCGTCCGCGAGGATCGACCACAAGGCCTGATCCATCATCCGGCCGTCTTTGTGGAACGCCCGCCGCAGTACGCCTTCGTGCACGGCGCCCACCTTGCGGAGCGCGCCGTTGCCGCGGCCGTTGGCCACCGCCGATCGGGCTTCGAGCCGGTGCACACCCAGCGTGTCGACCGCGAAGTCCACGACCATGCGGGCGGCTTCCACGAAGCAGCCCGTGCCCCAATGCGCCGACGCGATGGCAAAACCCCACTCAGCGGTCTCGAAGCTGCCATCGACCCGCCGAACCTGAAACAGCCCGATCGCCTCGTCGCCCCCGTCGGGCACGACGGCGAAGCAGAGCGCGCTCCCCTGGCGGCGCTCCTGGCCCGACCAGGCGACAAAGCGCTCGAAGCCTCGGATGGTGCCGGGGGGCGTGGTGATGAACCGGGCCACGGCCTCGGCCGTCATGGTTGCCAGCAGGCATGGCGTGTCCGAGAGCCGCAGCTCCCGGAGCGTCAGAGCTGTGCCGACCAAGGTCGGGAGTTCGGCGCGCCAATCAGAGGTGCCGGGCGCAACCAGGGGCGACGGCAGCAGGGCCAGCGGAGCCTGATGAGGGGTGGAAGGCGCGGCTGGCGCGCTTTGTCCACCATTGACCACCGAGGCCATGACTAGAACACTCCCCCACGCGTCTGGCTGGTGCCGATGCTCCTGCCGCTTTCGGGCTCGATGACGTTCAGCCCGGTCGAGTAGGCGGGCGGCAGTCCCGGATCTTCGCCACCGTCGACGTTCTCGCCCCAGACGATGTTCTCACCCCAGACGATGTTCTCACCCCAGACGATGTTCTCGCCCCACACGATGTTCTCGCCCCAGACGATGTTCTCGCCCCA